>Ga0209298_10000372_pt1 | contig 29890 bp, 45 predicted proteins | sample S_140806_EF_Meta_FD_187325 | JGI IMG/M metagenome (GOLD analysis project Ga0209298, IMG submission 187325) | Freshwater microbial communities from Lake Simoncouche, Canada to study carbon cycling - S_140806_EF_MetaG (SPAdes) (version 2) | ecosystem: Environmental > Aquatic > Freshwater > Lake ... | reverse complement strand
ATATGCAGTTAACAAAGAATCTTAAAAAGGATTTCACAGACTCAATGAATGCAGCGCTTAGAATCCACAAGATTATAGCCAGCATTACCAATTACAAAATGCGAAAAGAGATACATGAGCGAACTACTAACAATTACGATACAGGTGCATTTGATAATATCATGTTCACAATAGGTCAAATGTCGGATGAACAACGTAACTTAGCGGATGAAGTCTTGAGCGAAATATTAAATAACACTTTAAAAATAAATAGAAACAATGAATAAGATAATATTAATGCTAGTAATAATTACTATAATGTCATGTAATAATACAATAGAAAATAATGAAAAATTAAAAGTTACTAAATATAAAAATAACGTAGAGGTTGAAAGCATTATGGGAATGGTTCAGTATGGATTAAGTAAAGTTAAATTAAATGACTCAACTACTATTTTAATATATTCAGAACCTCAAACTTGTAGCATAATAAAAATAAAATAAACAATGAATAAAAATTTAAAAGGGTTTGAATACCTAGGTAAAACTAAAAGCGACAAAGGAAAAACATTTGAGACAAAAGAAATCGATGTCGCTAAAATGAAAGCGGTAAGAATTGATAAAAAAACAATTAAATTAATAAAGAAATGACACCAAAAAAGAAAGCAAAAGAGTTAGTGGATAAATTTTCACTTGTAGGATTACAACAAAGAAATGAAGGGATACAATGTGCATTAATAGCAGTCGATGAAATATTAGAATTAAAAGAAACGCAAGAAGAATATCAAATACAATATGACAATGGTGAATGGAGTAGGGAAATTGGATATAGATATTCAAAATATTGGCAAGAAGTTAAAAACAAAATAGAAAAACTTTAAATTTTAAACAATTAAAACAAATATAAAAATGAGTACAATGATTAGCGGTTACATTACCTTAGAAAAAATGAAAGAGATAATAAAAGTTTGCGAAAGCAAAAATGAAACAGGCTTTAAATTTACGGCCAGCATTTCAGACCAATCAAACCAATACGGTCAAAATGTGAGCTTCTTTGCAGAACAAACCAAAGAACAACGAGATGCAAAGGTTAACAAGTATTATTTTGGTAATGGCAAAGTATTTTGGACGGATGGTAAAATAAATGTAGGAACTAAAGACCAGCCAATACCAACCAGCGAAGTGAAATATCAAGGCGGCAAGGTTGAAGATGTTAGAGTATTACAGGCTGGATCCGATGACTTGCCGTTTTAAGTCAAAAAATAATATGTAAATTTGAATCGAAAATATAGCTGGTACCTATATTAAAAATTTTTCACTGCCCTCATTTTTTAAATGCAACGTACCAGGTTCATTTTTAATTTGAGGGTATTTTTTTAAATTATGATTACATTAGACCGTTGTCTTAGATTACTTGAAAGTGGTTTATCACTTGCAACTTTAAGCGAAAACAAACAAGCCAATTTCAGTTGGAAACCAAACCAACAAACACCACTATCAAAAGAGGAATTTGCAAATAGATACAACTATAATGGCGGTATCATGCTGAAAAGCGGGGAGCAAATGAAAGCGACTTCTAATATTGCATTAATTACTGGCTACAATAACATTGAAGTAATTGACGTGGACTTGAAAGTTTTTGCAACTTTGCCGGAACAAACTAATTTTTGGAATGAGCTTCACGAATATTTAAAATCAAACATTGATGACTTTGATTTGAAGTTTGTTATTTACAAGACTAAAAACCAAGGTTATCATATACTTTATAAATGCAATACGATAGTAGGTAATTCAAAGATTGCAAAATTAAAAGGACATAAAGAATGCGTAATCGAATCACGTGGAATAGGCGGTTATGTTGTAGTTTATGATAATCAAATTAGCAAATTAGACTATCTTGAAATTAAGAGTATCACAGAACGTGATAGGCAAATACTTTGGGACATTTGTAAGACGTACAACTATGTTGAAGATAGCGAAACGATACAACCTGAAAAGAAGCAAGTTAAAGAGTATGCAGAAAACGAAATCACTCCGTGGAAAGACTATAATGATAAAACCGACATATTTGATGTTATTGGTAGTGACTTCAAGATAGTTAAGAAACTTGCAAACCATTACATTATTTTGCGCCATGGAGCTACAAGTGTGCAAAGTGGTTATGTTTATCGTAATTCAAATTGTATGTACTTATTTTCGACAGGAACCATATACCCAAACGAAAAACTGATTAGTCCTTTCAGTGCCTATGCAATAAAGAATCATAATGGTAATTATAAAGAAGCCGCAAAGGATTTATACATTCAAGGATTTGGAAGTCGTATCGTAACTAAAAAGAAAGCCATTGAAGATAAAGAAATAATAAATATCAATGCAGACGATTTGAATTTCCCTATTGACATTTTCCCGCAAGATATTCAAGAGTACATGATTGAATGTAATAAAACTTTAGACAGCTCGATTGATTACATGGGATGTTCAATGTTATGGTTGCTTTCAGTTATTGTCGGCAATTCAATTCAAATCGAGGTTAAGCGTGGATGGTATGAAACGTGCAACGTTTGGATTGCCATCGTTGGTAAGGCGGGCCTAGGTAAAACTCCAAGTATTAGCAATATAATTTATCCACTTCAAAAAATCAATTCAAAGAGAATTAAAGAGTACATTAAGCAATATGATAAATACGAAGCCTATTCGAAGTTAACCGCAGATGAACAAAAGCAAAAAGAAGAAACCAAAAAGCCTATAAAAAATCAATTCATAGCCAATGATATCACTTTAGAAGCCTTAGTCGATTTACATCAAGAATCAAAAAATGCAGTCGGGGTATTCAAAGATGAACTTGCTGGCTGGTTCAAAGACATGAATAAGTATCGAGCGGGATCAGACCTAGAATTTTGGTTAAGCTCATGGAGTGGTAAGAGTGTAAGCATGAATCGAAAGACCGCAAAATCCTCGTTTGTTGAAAAACCATTTATACCAGTTTTAGGTGGCATTCAACCTGGTATATTAGAGCAATCCTACACCGCAGAAAATAAAGAAAATGGATTTGTTGACAGGATGTTAGTAAGTATGCCCGAATTAGAGATTGAAAGCTATAATACAAACGAAATGCATGAAGCTACGTTATTGTGGTATGAGACGTTTATAATAGGAATATATGAGCATGTTAAATTCACTTTGATTGAATACGACCAGGATGCTGAAATCCTTGTTAAGAATGCTAAAATGGATGCAAAAGCTAAAATTGAGTGGCAAAGAATATTCAACGACATTACCAATGTGCAAAATTCAGACGACGAAAACGAGTATATGAAAAGTATGCTACCAAAACAAAAAAGTTATATCCCTCGATTTGCGCTTTTAATACACATTTTAGACTACTTCATGGATATTAAGCATAAAGACCCTTACATTGTAAATAAAGACGCAATTTTAAAGGCTGAGAAGTTATCCAAGTATTTCATTCAAATGGCAAAGAAAGTCAAAGTAAATTCGATTGAACATAAAGAGATTAAGGATGTAATTTATAATTCTAAAAATAAGACGAATAAGGAAAAATTTTTAGAAATGTACACATCGAATCCTGATTTGGATAAAAAGAAGATAGCTGAAATTTTAGGCGTATCACTCCAAATGATATACAAATACATGAAGGAATAATTTTAAACCATTTTAAACCGAGTTTAAAAAATTTTTTCCTATATAATGTACACTATCATTGATTATTAGAGAAATTTTAAACCAAAAAATTAAACCAAGTTTAAAAATATAAAATTTAAAAAGTAAAATTAAAAAAATAAAAAATTATCATTTTTTCAAAAGTTTAAAAAATTAGTTTAAAAATATGCTGAAAACCTTTACTACACTACATTTGAACCATTAAACCAACTTTAAACCGAGTTTAAAATGAGTTTAAAATCATAATATATAACTCATTGATTATCAATAAAAATAAATTTTAACATGAATAGAGAAACCAAAAAAAGATTCCTACAAGCAAAGCGAGAACATCTAATCAGAAAGTACCCATCGTGGACGGAAGATGACATCAAAAGTTTTAGTCATTACACTAAAACCGATAATGGAGCGAATGGATTAACCAGGTGCATTATTGATTGGATAACATTCAAAGGCGGTCAAGCTGAAAGGATAAACACAATGGGCCGTAGAGTTGACAATACAAAGACAGTTAAAGATGTTTTAGGATTTACTAGGGTAGTTGGTTCAGTTAGCTGGCAAAAGGGCACAGGAACGAAAGGGAGCGCTGATATAAGCGCAACAATCCCGATGCAAGTAAATGGTATAAAATTTGGAGTAAGTGTCAAAATCGAGGTTAAATATGGCAAAGATAGGCAAAGCGAAGACCAAAAGAAGTATGAGCACTCAATCAATGAAGCTGGGGGTATTTATGTTATAGCTCGAAATATTGATGACTTTATTGAATGGTACGATGAAACATTTAAAAATTAATATATGAAAAAACAAAAGCCAATAGTAACACAATTTAATCTATTTTCAAATTTATCAATCAATGAAAAGGTAAATTTAAAATCTTGGAATGAGTCAAAGCACATCAAAGAAATAATATTGTCAAAGTATGATAATTGGTTTGACGATACGTATTTCACAAAGCGGGATTACATTCAATGGAAAAAATCCGATATTAACAGAAAGTGGGTAAAAGGGTATAAATTATAACGTGACTTATATTACACATCACAATCATTAACAAGTAAATTATATAACACATTATGCAAATAGAATTTAAAATTACAGGGGAAGACCAAAACGAATTAATGCCATACTTTCAAGCGCAAAATAGAGATGCTTTTTTATTCGATTTATTCCATAATTTCTTTAGACAATGGAAAAATACTGATGGCATGGTTGATATTGAAGATGTTAAAGAAAAGTTATTCATGCTTAAGAATGAACATAATATTATTTTAATCAATTAATAATACGATAACTTTGTTTTCCAAATGAATCTAATTGACTGATATAGTACAAGAGTACCCAATACTTATCGAAGCTAGTAAGAAGATTACTAACAACCATGAGCTACATATGGATTTGTTACACTATGCTTTAGAAGAACTATATAGTAAGAAAAACTATGAGGAGATTATAAATAGTGGTGGGGTAAGGTTTTATGTAGTCAGAATAATGCTTACTCAATGGCGGTCGAATACAGGTCCATTTTATAAGATGTTTTTTAATCAGAAATCAAATGAGATAAGCGAAGATATAATCGACTATAAAGAATACGACCATAACGAGCTTGAATATATCAAAGCATTAGAAGACCTGGCATGGTATGATAAAGAACTATTCAAGATATTTTCAGACAAACAACATACGATATCAAGCCTATCTAGAGAGACTGGCATACCTCGTTCAAGTGTTGACATTACCATTAAAAAAGTACGTAAAATCCTAAGAAAACTATGAGTAGAGTATTAGTAATCGGAGATATACATGAACCATTTTGTTTAGATGGGTATCTTGAACATTGTAAAAAACAATATAAGGACTTTAAATGTGATAAGGTAGTATTTATAGGAGATATCATTGATAGTCATTATAGCTCATTTCATAGCACGGATCCCGATGGTTTGAGCGCAATAGATGAGCTCAATGCTTCTATTAAAAAACTTCGCAAATGGCACAAGGCGTTCCAAAATGGAACAGTTATAATCGGTAATCACGACAGGATAGTGGCTCGCAAAGCATTAGCTAACGGAATAAGCGCAAAGTGGATTAAGGAATTCAAAGATGTACTTGAAGTGCCTACATGGAATTTTACTACTGATAAAGTAATTGATGGAGTTTACTACGTACACGGAGAAGGCGCAACGGCAATCATGAAGGCAAAGAACCAATTTAGGTCAGTGGTTGCGGGCCATACACATACGAAATGCTACATTGAATATATTAACAATGTATTCGGAATGCAAGTCGGTTGCGGTGTAGATGCTAAGGCTTACGCTATGGCATACGCTAAGAACTATGCACCACCTCAAATAGCTTGTGGAGTGGTTATTGATGGCAAATTACCGATTATAATTAAAATGCACTAAAATATATATTTACTACTATGAAATGGAAATTTGAAAACATAGACATTATATTCAGTTGTCATGAAGATGACTTTGAAAGAACTATCAATTATTCACGAAATAAACTAAATACAGATGATAGAATTATTATTATTGACGGCGCTAATATCGATGGCAACGATAGCGTTAATCCTGAATCCGATATACTCGAAAGTAGTGAAGATATTGTCGATACTGACAAACATAAACCTAGAAGGAAAACCACTAAAGTGTCCGACATGCCTCCCATTTTGGATAACGATGATAGTATTGATAATTAATGGAACTGAAATACCTTATATTATTTTGTTTAGTTTTGTCGCTAGTTATCTTGGGGAGTTGTTATTCAAAAGACTAACTACATGAGAAAGACTATAAAACTGAATATTTATGATTGTAAGGTAAATTTTATCCTATCATTAGATATCAATAAAGACATTAAACGGATATCCACAAAGAATAAGCAACCTTTCATGATTGATTATGAAGTTGAAGGAATAGTATTTTATTTTAATTTGAGTGAATACTTCATATTGATTAATGATGACTATTTAACCCATAACACATTAGCACATGAGATATATCATTTAGTAGTTAAAGTAACCGAACCGAGAGACATAACAGATGAAGAAGCACAAGCCTGGCTATGTGGTAAGCTAACCCAAGAGATATATAAATTTTTAGAAACAAACAAAGTAGAAATAAAATGACAATGGTAATTACGCAAGAAGATAAAGACATATTATTAGAGAATAAGAAGATTATTCTCGATATAACACATGGATATAAGATGGATGAATTGAAGGTATTATATGATATACATAATCGAATATATAAGACTAATAAGAGCCCGAATGGGTGTGGATCATGTATACGTTCAGTTATGATATCACTTCAAAAGGCATTGTCTAAAGTATTGTAAAATAGTGAAAAAATAGTGAAATATGCCAAACTTAGAAAACTTAACACCATTTAAAAAAGGAGAGGTCGCAAACCCAAACGGGCGCCCAAAAGGTAAGCGCAATCGCAGTACAATATTGAAAGAGTTGTTAGACATGAACGACCAAGAATTAAAGATGCACCAAGCACAAATCGAGAAGGCAATCGAGCTGAAAGATACGAATGCTTATAAAGCAGTATTAGATAGTGCTTATGGCGCACCAGTTCAACAAATTGACAATGACATCACAATAAAAGAATTCGACATTAGTAAACTCTATAATGGAGAGGCACAGTAACACATGGAATTTACTTGGTTCAAAAAGTAGATATTTCGTAATTACGGGCGGTCGTGGTAGTGGTAAGTCATTCGAGGTTGGTAGGTTCATAACATTATTATCATTCGAACAAGGACATAAGATACTCTTTACAAGGCAAACGATGACATCGGCACACTTGTCTATCATTCCTGAATTTAAAGAGAAAATAGAGCTGTTAAAATTAGAGGACCTATTCAGTATATCAAAGAGTGAAATAAAAAATAAAAACTCAAATAGTGAAATATTTTTTAAAGGCTTAAAGACTTCGAGTGGTGACCAAACGGCAAACCTCAAATCATTGCAAGGCGTGACAACATGGGTACTAGATGAAGCCGAGGAGTTAGTTGACGAATCGACCTTTGATAAGATTAACCTTTCAATACGTTCAAACGATAAGCAAAATAGGATTATATTAATCTTAAACCCTGCCACAAAAGAACATTGGATATATAGAAAGTTTTTTGAACAAGAAGGCATCAAAGAAGGCTTTAACGGAACGAAAGGCAATACGACATACATACATACTACCTACGAGGATAACATCAAAAATTTAGGCGTTTCTTTCTTACAAGAGGTTGAGAAAATTAAGTTACATAATCCCGACAAATACAATCATGTTATTTTGGGTGGCTGGCTTGAGAAAGCCGATGGAGTGGTGTTTACTAATTGGGAGTTTGGAACGTTCAATCCTAACTATCTTCAAACTTCTTTCGGTATGGACTTTGGATTCTCGATTGATCCTGATGCATTAGCTGAAGTGGCTATTGATGTTAAAAACAAATTGCTATATGTTAAAGAGCATATTTACCAACGTGGGCTTAAGACTCATGAGCTTAGTAAGATGCTACTTGAAAAGACAAAAGGCGGTTTGATTATAGCAGATAGCGCCGAGCCTAGATTGATTGATGATTTAAGATTTCAGAAGATAAACATCCAAGCGGTTAAGAAAGGAACGATTGAAAGCGGGATTGTTCGAATGCAAGATTTGAAAATTATAGTTGAACCGAATAGCACTAACATAGCTAAAGAGTTAAACAATTATTGTTATTTGAACAAAGGTTCAAAGCTATATGTGGATAACTGGAATCACATAATAGACGCTATTAGATACAATGTGATATACAACCTTGACAATCCGAGTAAAGGAACTTATGGTTTTTATCGAAAAGGTATGTAATTTTACAGATAAAATATATTTATAACCATGCAAGGCTCTATATACGAAATATTAATTAAGGATTTAAAAACATTGTGCTTATCTCATAAGGCGGTTAAGTCGTTTAGAGTAGGTGATATAAGCGCCATTGAGCAACCGACTGGTAACGATGGGCCAAATACAAATTCGTACGAATACATTGCGGTTCACTTAGTACCATCCACAGCAGTAATGAATGGTCAATCTACTAAATTCGAGTTTGACATGGTAGTATTTGACCTTTGCAAAGATGACTTAGAATTACAAGTAATAACGCAATCTCAATGCTTAGAAATTACAAGAGACATAATAAGCAAATTTAACCTTACCGATTGGGAAGGATTTAGATATAACATTCAATTACCAACGACATCAATGATATTTGACGAATCATTTGTGAATAGCGTGGCTGGTTATACAACACGAATTATAATCGAGGTTATTAGTCCGTTCACACTTTGCGAAAATCCTTTTAATTAATGGATCCGCAAAAGTTATATATTAGACAAGTTACTAAGGCGCTCGAATCATTGGGCCAAGAAATACTTAATATCATGAAGGCACAAGCGCCAGTAAAAACTGGTAAGCTAAAGCGGTCGATAAGATATAAGGTAGTAACTAAGAACGGAAACCCTGCATTGTCATTTTACTATATCTATTATGGCGTGTACGTGGATTTAGGAACGTATAGCAATGCAGACAAAGCAAGCTATGGAATGAGTCAATTTATAATGCCTAAATGGAATCCGAAACCAGGTCATACTGGCAAAGGAATATTGCCAAGATATTGGACATCGTTAAGCGCAGATGCAACCGAGTTAATCGAGTACTTCGCTAGCAAACTTGAAAAAACAGTAGGAGCTGACATAGTGGAATTATTAACAGGCGTAACAACTAAAACAAGTAGAGCAACATCATGATAAAGAAAATTAACAGCATATCAATTAAGAAATTCATTGAGATTTCAGACTTAATCAAAGACGATGCAAGTATTCACGACCGCATGGAAGTTATCCGTATTGTTAGTGGTTGCGACATAGAAGAAATTAGAATAATACCAGCGAATGTACTTGATGGTATTTGGAATGACTTTGTAAAAAATTGTTTTGATTTAGGAGATGGTTCGATTGATAACATCGTGACTATTGAAGGTATATCGTATGGCTTAATAGACGTTAAGAAATTGAGCGTTGGAGAGATGGCAGATATTGACATATTAAAAAACCATCCTAAATTAAATTTCAATCTACATAAGATTATGGCTATACTTTATAGACCATTAAAAAGCAAATTACCTTTCGTAGTAGAACCATTTAATCCCGATACGTTTGAAGCTCGTGCTGAATTATTTGCAGAAAAAATGCCAGTTAAGGTGGCATTAAACACGGCAGTTTTTTTTTTAAATATATTGGGCAACTTGAAAGGAGCTATAAAGGACTTTTCGGAGAAACCGAAAGCGGAGAAGAAAAAGAAAATCTTGAACGTGCTGACATCCGTTGCGCTCGAGGTTGGAATGCGTTTATTTACTACCTTGCTAAAGACGACATCCTCAAAATCGAAGAAGTTACCAAAATAGAATTAATCACGGCTTATAATTTTTTAGCCCACCAAAAGAATAAAAATGATAACAACAATTAATTACGCACCATCTTACCTACAAGGAACATACAATCCGATTATATGGAGTGTTACTAGTGATGAAATAAGTCAACCAAATTTTAGTTATGTGTTTGATGTTTATATAAATTCAACATTTCAAATAAGATTAAAAGTTAAACCAAACCCGAGCGGTGCTGGTATGGTTGATATTAGTCAAATTTGTCAATCTAATTTAAAGAATGATATTATACCCGAGACAACGATTGACACAAGTTTATATTCGTTTATTTTTGCAGATAATACCAATTCAAGTTTAAGAGCGTTTGTAATTTGTGGTGAGGAGTATGGTGGTGTCTTATACAATGGAACGGGTGGCATAGGTAATCCAAACTATTATCTATTTGCAAGAACGGTGCAAAATCATTTTAGCATACCAGTGCATGTATGGAATAGTGGCTTAGATTTCAGACTTCAACAGGATGGAATGTCAAACGGAATTTTAGGTAGTGGTGGTTATGGGATATTACCATCCCGTGGAAAATCATACGATTGGGGTGATGCAATAGCTTATTCAGACTTAGCATATCCGTTAAATTATGCACCTTTAAAACAAAAGGTTTATTATAATGACATGAATGTATTGTCTTATATAAATTGGACTCAATACCCAAACAACTTAGACGATAGTTATATTGCATTCATGGTATTGAGTTACTTTGATAAGTACGACAATCCGATTGTAACTAACTTACCTATTGAAGTAAGTGCCCAATGGGGATATGCGCAAAAGTTTTCATGTAGTGACGTAGTAGGTAACCAATTAAGCGCTGAATTTGATATACTTCATGCGCAATGTAGATTGGTATCTTTGATGGATATGATTAACATAAATACGGGTATGTCATATACAATGAGCGAAGGTGAATATATTGAAGTTCAAATGTATAATCATGCAAGTGGTAATGGATGCATTCCAGACATTCCTATTACACAAGTTAGTAGATTTACAATGCTAGAAGATTGCGATACGTTATACACTCGTGTTCGATTAAGTTGGTTAAATGACTTAGGCGGTCGAGATTACATGAACTTTACTGCATTCATGGAGAAGGAAACATCGACTACGAATGACAACTACTATCAAGAAACAATGAATTGGTCGGAGCTTAGTCCCGTGCCTACCTACGTATCTATACCAGCATACACATTGCAAACAAAAGGCGGTGATGTTATCTACAATAAGCAAGCAATGACATCGTGGACATTGAACACGGATTGGTTAACACAGGATGAAGTTAACTTACTTGAAGGATTGCAAAAGAGCCCAAATGTTATTGCTTATTTTAATGATAGCGCTTATAACGTTGCGGTACCTTATAGCGTTCGAATAGGTCAAACAAGCTACAAAACAAAGAATATAAAACAAGTAAAATTAGTACAGGGGGAATTTGAGATATTCTTAAACCAAAATCAAAAGATAAATTAATGAGATTATACGTTAAAATTACTAGTGGATTTATTTTATTAGATTTAATCGAGAATAATCCTATAAAATTGAATATGTCAGTAGCTGACATAATGGAACCGACTGCAAATCCATCGACATATTCGCAAACATTCAGAGTACCAAACACGGCAAATAATAACTTGTTTTTTAAGAGTGCATTTAACATCAATGCACAAAGTTTTGATGCAACTAAAAAGATTGAATCATACATTGAAGATAGCAACGTGACGATTGCCGTTGGTAGTATTCGATTGAGTAACATAATCACAAACAATCGTGATAGGAATGTTGAATATGAGGTTACTTTTTTTGGAGAGGTGTCAGACTTTAGTGCAGCTATTGGTGGGAGTTTCATGAATAGCTTAAACCTTACAGCATACAATCATGTTAAAAGCTATGTTAACGTTGTAGATAGTTGGAGTAAAAACTTATTTTTAGGAGACATTATATATCCTTTGATTGAGTGGGGTTATGATTACTTAGATGGAAGACCAGTTCAAAGTACTTTGTCTTTATTTGATGGTACTAACTCAAAAAAAGGATTTACAAGTAATTTAAACCCATTATCGGTAGAACAATTTAAGCCCGTAATTCGTGCTAAGGTTTTACTTGATGCTATTTTTGATGGGAGTGGATATACATATGAGAGTGACTTTTTAAGCGGTTCAGACTTTACAAGTCAATATATAATTACAGAACAAACCGATACGGCGATAGATAGAAAAACTCCTAAGTTTCAAGCGAAAGGATATGCGAATCAAAGTTTGAATTTAGGCATAACAAAAATTGCATTGCCGTTTGAGATTTATGACACGGCAAATTCATTCAATAATAGCACATCAGTTTTCACAGTTCCTTTAACCTTTCAAACTCCTTTAGTAGATTATTTTACATTCAATATTGCAGGCGGTTATAGACAATTTGCTACAACTACGCCAGTTACATTTAGTATTGAAATATTCAATTTAAGTTTACCAATACCAGCCGTAATAGCAACTCAAAGTTTTACATATACGCCACCAGTACAAAACTATCTATATACTTTTAATCATACTTTTAATATTTACAATGCACAAGCAGCAATTGGTGATGAGCTTATTTTTAGAGTAAATGCACCATCAATAATACCAGGACTTGCATCTATTGAGAATGTTACACTAACTCAAAATACAACGGTTGACAATATCAATGTATTGAATAATTACCTACCAAACAACGTTAAAAATATTGACTTTTTAAAGGCTATAATTGAACGATTTAACCTGGTATTAGAGCCATCCAAAACAAAATCAAAACATTTCATAATTACGCCGTGGGTGGATTGGGTAGAACAAGGAGCGCAAAGAGATTGGACGGATTTAGTAGATGGTAATGTTGACATTCAAAGTAAACCATTGTTTGAAAGTCAAACTAGGTCAAACACTTTTTTAGATGACGAAGATAGTGACTATGTAAATTACAATTTTCAGTTAGCAACTAAGCGAACATTTGGACAATTAGACATTGATAGTCAAAATGAAAATATAGTTGGTAATAAAGTAACGCAATCGTTATTTGCGCCTACGCCATTGCTACCGATTGGGAACGCCAGCGCTCAAACCAGCGCAAGTGCAAACCAAAAACTTGCAGCTAAATTTTTAATCCCACACATTGCTAAAGATACAACCACGGAGCGCACTCCGATAGTTCCAAAATTGAGATTAGTTTACTACAATGGAATGGTAGCAGCGCCTTTAGAATGGCACATTAAAAACGATGCGAATACTACTATTCATTGGAATGAATATCCTTTAGTAAGTCAATATAGTATTTTTAATACTACTACATTTGACGACCTTGCATGGCGTAATTCAGCACCTTTGTGGCCTATTACAGGAGTGGTTACAAATCCCCCAATGAGAACGATTAATGACTTGTTTAACAACTACTGGCTAAAATGGTACAACTTCACATACGATCCATTTGGGCGCATATTAGAAATGAATATCATTTTAGATTATAGTAATATTTTTGATTTAAGATTTAATGATAAAATATTTATAAAAGATAGTTGGTTTATGGTTAACAAAATAACCGATTATCAAGTTGGGAAAAAAACAAGTTGTAAAGTGGAGTTAGTAAGAGTGGGAGAATCAATATCAATAATACCTTAAAATTAAACTATGGCAAACGAAATAAATATAGGAATTAATACCACATCCGACCTAAGTGGATTGAATCAAGTAGATGAAAGTGTAAAGAGTTTACGACAACAACTTAAAGAAGCAACGGCAAACGTAGCCATACTTTCAGAAAAGTTTGGAGCGACATCTAAAGAAGCCGTAGAAGCGGCTAAGGCAGCAGCTATCTTAAAAGATAGAATGGGAGATGCTAAAGGATTAACAGATGCATTCAATCCCGATGCTAAATTCAAAGCATTGAGTGGAGCGCTTACAGGTGTGGCTGGTGGATTTAGTGCGGTTACTGGTGTAATGGGATTACTTGGAACTAAAAGCAAAGATGTTGAACAAGCTATCTTAAAAGTTCAAAGTGCTATGGCATTTGCAAGCGGTGTTCAAGCATTGGGTGAAAGTATTGATAGCTTTAAAAGATTAAATACGGTAATTAAAGAAAGCATTATAGTACAAAAATTAGGTGCAGCAGCTCAAAGGCTGTGGAATGCGGCAATGGCTGCTAGTCCTCTTGGTGCTACAATGTTAGCGATTTCGGGATTGGTTGCGGCTGGTTATGTGTTAATTGAAATGTTCCAAAAATCAAAGCCTAAAATTGACGAAGCGGCTGAAGCTTTGAAAAAACATACTGAAGCTACTAAAAAAAATAATGAAGAAATAAAGAAATCTATTGAGGCAAAAAAGTTAGATGAGGAATATCAATATAGATTAATGAGAGCCCAAGGAATTGGTGAAATTACTATATTAAAAACAGCCGTTGCAAATGCAAAAGCAACTCAATCAATAGCAAATAAGAATTACCAAACAACTCACGAAATTGCATTGGCTGAATACCTAGAAATAGTTGAAAGAAAAAAATTAGCTGCAAGATTACAAGCTGAATTACAAGAAACTAAAAATCAAGGAGGTTGGACTTTAAATGTTGAGAAAAGAATAGAAGAAAATGAAAAGGAATTAAAATCTATTGAGAATAAATATAAAGTTGATAATGAAACAAATAAATTAAGAGTTGACGATGTTAAAAATGCAAACGCTCAACTTTTAGCAGCTGAAAGGAATTTAAATGTAGGATTAGCTCAAGAAAAAACAAATGCTCAAAAAGAAGCAGCAGATGAACAAAAAAGAAAAAATAAAGAAGCAGCAGACGAACAAGATAGAAAAATAAAAGAAGAACAACAAAAGAAAAAAGATGCACAATTAAAAGAAGAACAAAGATTAAAAGAACAAGCTGAAAAAGATAAAAATATCCTTAATTTATCAATCAAAGAACGTGAAGATTTAGAAGCGGATAGTGCTACTAAAAAAGCTATATTACAGCATAGAAGAAAGCTTGAAGAAATCAATCAAATAAAAGACCTTAATTTAAGAAAAAAAGCATTAGAAGAAGAAAGCCTTAGTAATACAAAAAGAATGTCGGAAGCTATTGAAACCGACAAAGAAGCTGAATATAATAAGTCGATTGAATTCATGAATCTTGAAGATGCAAATTATGAAGTTAGTTTGCAAAAAGAATTAGAACATTACGAACATCTAAAAACTATTCAAGAAGATTACGGAAAATCTACGATTGAGATTGACAAACAAATAGCAGAAACAAAACAAAAAATTGCAGAGGATAATTACAATAAGGCGGTTGCAATAATTCAACAAGAAAATAATGATAATTTAGACCAGCAAAATAATGTATTAAAGCATTATGAAGATTTACGAGATAAATTAAAAGCAAATGGAGAATCTACCATTGCAATCGAAAAAGAAATTGCAGAGCAAAAAAAATTAATTGCCAAAACTGAATTAGATTACAAAGACTATACGATTAACAAAGGCATTGAGGTAGCTGGTCAAGCTGGTCAACTTTTACAACAAATAGCTGGCAATAGTAAAGAAGCTGCAATCGGTGGAATCGTTTTAGAAAAGGCGGCTTCAATAGCTTCAATTATAGCATCTACATTTGCAACAAACGCTAAGTTTACAGGACATCCAGCATCTATACTTTCATTCGGTACGGCAGCAGCCGCACCAGTGGCATTGAATACGGCAAGCGGTGCAATCGGTATTGCTTCAATCATTGCACAAGCTAGTAAAAGTATAGCAGAAATTAACAATACAAAATCAGATGCAGAAAGCCCTGGCAAAACAGCACCATCCAAATTCGCAACGGGTGGATTGGTTCAAGGTATGGGAACCTCAACAAGTGATTCTATCATTGCAAATTTATCAAATGGTGAATCTGTAATTAATGCAAAATCGACTGCGATGTTTGGTAATTTATTATCAAATATCAATCAAGCGGGTGGCGGTGTAGCGTTTGGCAATCAAAATAACGCAAATCCTATATTTAAGACATATGTAGTAGCTTCTGAAATGACAAGTCAAATTGAAGCCAATTTAAAACTTAAACAAATAGCACGTTTATAATATGAATAGAAAATTAATAGAATTAGTAATTAGCGATGAAGGTGGAGTGGATAAAATTTCACTTGTTGAGGAGCCAGCCATCGAAGTAGACTTCATGTACTTCAAAAAAGAAACTGAAAAATACAGGTTTGATAATGATTTGCAAATTGTTATTGGGCCAGCAATGATACCCGATTTAAAAATAATTCGAGTTGACGATAATGGGAATTACTACGATGTAATATTTAGCAAAGAAACTATTTTAAAGATTGCTAAAAAATTCATGAAAGAAGCTCGCACAAATGACATCAATCAAGACCATGAGAATGTTAAGAAAACGGGTACCTACGTTTATGAATCGTGGATAGTAGAAGATGAAAACGATAAGGCTATTCAGAAATATGGCTACGATGTGCCCGTTGGAACGTGGATGGTAAGCATGCAAGTAGAAGACAAAGAAACATGGAAAAGAGTTAAGAACGGAGAGTTAAAAGGCTTTAGTGTTGAAGGTGTATTTGAAGAATATGAGAATGAAGAGTTATTCAACAAGATAAAAGGAATCATGGAATTTGACGAAGATAAAGCCATTGAACTTGCGAAGACTTTAGGTATCAAAGCAAGTGAAATGGAAGAATTTGATGTGGTAGAATACGATGAAAATTTTATCCCACCACAAGGATATAAAGAAGGATTGACGGTCTACAAGTACGATGGGCCACCTGCAGAAAGAATCTTTTGTAGAACCATGCTATCATTAGAAACGTTTTTTACATTTGAGGAAATTAGAGCAATCGCACAGGCGCCAGTTAACCCTGGCTTCGGGCCACGTGGTACGGATATTTATGATATATGGAAATATTCGGGTGGTGCGAATTGCAAACATTTTTGGCGTAAATATTACATTAATGCAAAAGAGAAAGTAATTAATAAAGGTAAAGCGCCAGGGCTTGCGGGTACGGCTCCATATGACCAGCCAAACCATGGTTTCTTACCCGATAATAAATAAATAGTTATTCACATAAATTGTTAAAAACTTTAAATTAAATATATACCAATATGTACAAGATTAAATTAAACCAAATTAGAGCACTACTAGGCGTAGAAGTGTCTTTAGAGAAATTAATTTTAGTTGATGGAACTGAATTATCTACTGAAAAATTAGAAGTAGGTTATCCAGTTTTTGACGCTGAAAATAACCCAGTTGGAGCTGGTGAACACACATTAGTAGACGGGACTATCTTCATGACAGATGATCTAGGCGTAATTACTGAAGTAGTAAGAATGCCAGAAGCTGAAATGCCTGAAGAAATTGCACCTGAAGCACCAGTAGAAGTATCGATTGAAGCATCTAGCGAAGCTCCATCGGTTGATCCTTTGCAATTAGTTTATGAATCAATTAGCGAATTAGGAACTGAAATCGCTACTTTGAAAGAAAGAGTAAACTCATTTTCAAAAGCGCCAGCGGTTGCACCAATTAAAAAAACTGATAACGAAGTTATCGAAACAACATTTTCAAGATTAGAAAAATTAAAAGAAATTAAAAACCAATTAAAAAAATAAACTATGTCATTTAACGTATCATCATTACCAGCATATACTGACCAATTAAGTACTGACCTAATTAGTGCAGCATTATTAAAATCATTTACTACCGAATTCGTAACAATCGAAGCGGGTAAAACAGCGGGAACTTCATCTATTAACTTAATGAATTCAACAGTTGACATCAAAGATGCAACTTGTGGATTTGCAGCGGGCCAAGTAGGTTCAAACGCAACAGTATTCTCTCAAATTCCTTTAGTTGTAGGTTCTAAAATGTTAAAAGAGCAAATGTGCCCTGAAGATTTAAGAAGCAAATGGACATCTTCTCAATTAGGTGCGGGTGCTCAACAAGAGACAGTACCTTTTGCTGAATTAATCGCAAACAACAAAATGGCTAATATCGCTAAGTATGTTGAGAATACAATTTGGCAAGGAGACGGAGCTACATTAACAGGTTTATTATATCAAACTGAAAATGCTCAAGGTTCAATCAATTCAGCTGGTGCTTACACACAATGGACAACTTCAACAGCTATCGCTGAATTTTGGTTAAACGTTGGTTCATTAACGCCAGCTTTACAAACTGAAGATGATTTAATCATGTATACTTCATATGCTAACTATCAAGCATTGGTTGCTGCATTGATTAACACAGGCGCTTCAGTTATCGGACAATTTGCACAAGTATCAAATGCAAGTGGTGTTAATGCTCCTAGCTCATTCGTTTTCCCAGGTACAAACATCACAGTTTTCGCAGCACCTGGTATCAATGATCCAGCACGTGTAATCTTAGCTCCTAAAAAATACATTTTCTTTGGAACTGGTTTATTAGATGAAATGGATACATTCAAATTCTACTACAATGAAGCGGATGATATCATGAATTTCAATGCTAAATTCAGATTAGGAACTGCGGTTTATGCATCACAAGTAGTATCAAATCTTTAATCAAAAACAAGGGGTGTAAAAAGCCCCTTATTTATAACTTTTAAATTTAAAATAAATTATGGCTTGTAGTATTTTACAAACAATCCCTTTAGATTGCATGAATGCCTTAGGTGGTGTGCGTTCAATCTATGTTTATGCTGAGGGAGCAAATATACCATTTGATGTTCAAGCAGTAATAGCTGGTGAGGTTACTATAGCTAATGGAACTGGTGGTAATTTCTTTGAATATAAATTCGCAAAAGATACAGCGAAATTAACAGAAACGGCAACTATTTCAAACGCAAATGGAACTGTTTTCTATACGACTGAATTAAGCGTTAACATCTCAAAAAGAGACGTTACAAAAAGAAACGAATTCATGTTACTTGCAAAAAATCGTGAGATTCGTGTTATTGTTTTAGATAACATGGATCAATATTGGTTATTAGGTAATGTTCGTGGTGCGGTTTTATCTACAATGGTAGGTGAAGGCGGTCAAGCTATCGGAGATATGAACGGATATACATTCACGTTCCAATCTATGGAAGCGGATCCTATGCCAGCAATAAGCTTAACAAGTTCTAATGCTATTCGTTCAGTTCAACCTGGTGGCACTGCGACAATAGGTGGATTTGAATTTAATGCAGCTCTTTAATCAATTAACCTTTTAAATACGAGCGGTGCGAGGAATCGTGCCGCTTTTTTTATGTCATGATTAATCTAATAGAAGGAAAAAACGAGTTTATAATTTACGGAGATTTCACACAAAATATGAATAACTATCGAATTCATTTATTCAATGGATTTGATAGACTTGATTACATTTGTAAATTACAAAACAAAACAAATAGTACAAGATTTGCAGAATTTACCATTTATATTAACGATGGAATTACAGGCGATTATCATTTGAATGGATTACCATTTGGTAATTATGATTATGAAATAAGAAATAGTGTTAATGTAATTTATAATCGTGGTCAAATATTTTTAGCTGGCGATACAGAAGTACAAAAAATTGAATATATATCTGATAATGAAAAAAGCGAAAGCGTAATTTATGTAAGCTAATGAAGACAATAATCGACACATTAAAAGAACCTGTTAACATCCTTAATGTTACAACTTTTGGAGTTAGTTTGACTAGCTTACCAGAAGCTCTAAAGTCCGTATTCTACATAGTTTCAATTTTTGCATCTATTTTAGTAAGTATTAAGTATATTTACGAAATTATTTCATTGCGAAAAAACGCTAAAAAAGATATTTAATACTATATGAACAATTTTGCATTCAATTCGATTTCACAAATTCAAATAAATTTACCGACCTTCTCGGAGCGTGGCTCAAAAAAGTGGATAAGCTACGGAGAGGATAATTTATATCCTCAATTTATAGCGAGCTTATTTCTACGTTCAGCGATTAATAGAACGGCTATACAATCAAAGATAGACGCTACCATAGGAAACGGATTAAAGACCACAGATGAGGCTTTAAATTACGTTTTAGTGCGTGCGAATCCGATTGATAGTTGGAACGATGTGTTTGAGAAATGCGCACAGGATTATATCACGTTCGGTGGGTATGCAATGAACATTATTTGGAGCAACGATGGTAATACAATTAGCGAAATTTATCATTTAGATTTCACGAAAGTAAGAAGCGGTAAAATTGAACCAGGAGACGATACACCAAAAGAATATTTTTATTCTACAAATTGGGAAAACTCTAATAAATATAAGCCAACACAATATGCTACATACAACCCTACATTGTCAATCGAACAACCTTCGCAAATATTGTATGCGTTCGATTATGAACCTGGCAATATCTATTATCCTTTGCCAACGTATGCTGGTTCAATCAATGATATTCAAATAGATATTGAAGTAAGTAAATTTCACATCTCGAATCTTGCAAATAGTTTGAATCCTTCTTTGTTTATTAGCTTAAATAATGGAATACCAGCACCTGAAGAAAGAAAAGAAATTTATGACGAATTAACAATGGCTTATAGAGGTACGGAAAACGCTGGTAAGGCATTCGTTGCATTTAGTCAAGATAAAGAGCACGCTCCCGAGGTTACTCCGATAACAAGTACTAACGATAATTATTACACTACTTTAGAAACTAGAATAACAACGAGAATATTAACAGGTCATAGAATTACAAGTCCGTTATTATTGGGCCTTTACAATGGTGGCGCTGGCTTTAGCTCTAATGCAGATGAATTGGCGGTGGCCTATGGTCACTTTATTGGGACTTGTATTAAACCAATTCAGAAAAGCATGTTAAGAGTATTCAACAATTTGATGCTAAATAGTGGATATAATACCGACCTTTACATTGTGCCTACAACTATTATCGAACCTACAACAATAACAACTTCAACAATAGAATAATGGCAATAACTAACGTACTATTTGTTTCTGAAACGAAACTAAAATCATATACATCAATTCATCAATCAGTAAGCCCTGACGATTTACAACCGTTTATTTTACAGGCGCAAGATATCTATTTGCAAAATTACTTAGGAGCTACGTTTTATCAAGAATTACAAACTCAAATTACCAATAACACATTAACAATCCCAAACAAAAAGATACTTGATGACTTTATAGGTGCGATGCTTTGTAATTATGCTTTATACCATGCTTTGCCGTTTTTAAAGTACAAAGTATTTAATAAAAGTATCATGAATAATGATAGCGAAAGCGGTCAATCTATTGATTTGGAAGCCTTGAAATTCTTACAAAATGAGGTGCGTAGTGTAGCTGAAAATTATACCAAAATGATGACTACATATTTGCGTAACAATTTAAGCGATTATCCATCGTATAATAGTTTTGATTTCTTAGATGGTATAACTCCCGACAAAGGAACGCCGTATTTTAGTGGATTGCAAACCAATTCAAGCTTCAATTTAGCTAACAAGTATAGACGTAGAAGAGGCGATTGTACTGATTGCAACGATTATTAAAATTTAACTAAAAAACAAAAAATATAAAACATGATTGACAATTCAAAATTTATTATTACTAATGAACCAACCGCAGAAAAATACAATGTTAGAATTATCACGGATGTGACTGCAACGCCAGCTTTATTAAAAGTTGAAAGAGACAATGTAGGATTGGTTTACTTTGCAAACTATACACTTTGTAATTATTTTACAACCGATACAAGTTTGATAATTTTAGGGCCATCTGTTTACATTGAATTATCAGCTGATAATTGCAATGACTTTGATACTCCTACTTTGAAATTGAATGAATTATTAGATAGAATTACTAACTAAATTATAAACCATGACAAAAATAATATTACAAGCGGGCCAATTAATTGACGTTATTAACTATAATGAGAATCAATACTTTTCTTTAGTAGTTAGCGAAGATTTACCAATGCCAACGGCAATCTACAAAGAAGATACATCAATCGGTGTTAACGTTCAAAGATTTATTGTAGATAGCACAATCATTGCGAATATCAATACTAGTGAATCTTTGACGGATAACAATGGTAATTTCTACGAAAGAGTTGAAAGCGCTGCAATCCTTACCGAAAATAATTTTAACCCATTAATAGAAAGCGATGAAGCAAAAAATTAAAAATTGGTACGAAAGTAAAACAATCGTTATGAATATCCTGGTATCTATTACAATGGTCATGGCTTTATTACCGCCATTGTTTTTGGATTTGAAATTAGATGAAAATATAACGTTAAGATTGACCGTTTTAGTAGGATTTATCACGAATGTTATTAATATCGGTTTGAGATTTATATCTACTGATAAAATTAAGCGAAATGCCTAATTCAATCGTTAGCGCTAAGTTTGATTTGATGCGTTTAAATTTGCCTAAAAATAGCGAGTTTTCGCTCGATAACAATACGATTAATGTAAAGCATAGCGACATAACTTTAAAGGCTGAAATTGAAGCGCAAATAAAGAATTTAACGGCTTCTATTGGGTGCGAGATAAACGATAATTCAACAAGCGCAAAAATTAAATTTGAAGTCAAATTTTAATATCTAAATTTGTAACAACATGAAACCGAAAATATTTAGTCCCGCAGAACAAGAAAAGTACTTTGGTAAGGCAAACCCTGAAGGTAGTTATTTGGTTATGATTGATTTGCCATATACAATGTACTATGATAGGCAACCAGTTAAGCGTATGAGATGTCACAAAAAAGTAGCACAGGCGTTTACTAATGTATTCAATGAATTGTTAGCTAGCTATGGAGAGCGCAAGATAAATGAATTGGGAATTAATGACTTTGGTGGGTGCTTCAATTACAGATTGATAAGAGGTTCAAAGACTAAGTTAAGCGCTCATTCATGGGGTACGGCTATTGATTTGGATCCTAACAGAAACACATTAAAAGAAACTCATACAACGGCAAGATTTGCACGACCTGATTATAAAGCAATGATTGACATCTTCGAAAAACATGGATTTGCTTCATTAGGAAGATTAAAAGACTACGACTGGATGCATTTTCAATACGGATTACCGATTTAACTCGTTTTTTTCATAATTAAAATTTAGTGTTTTAGGCTCAATGTTTCTACATTGAGCTTTTTTTTTAAAAATTTATATCCTTTATTCATGCACCTTTCAGAGAATTAACAAAAATAATTTGAAAATATATTTGGTAGTACGGAAATAGGTTATATATTTGCATTCATAAAACAATTAAAAATAAAAATTATGATTACACTAACACAGCAAACAAGCGAGCAAAACACATTAACTCAACACCATTATGACATGGTTACAATGAATGAAGTTAAGAAAGTACATTTAGCATGTCAATTAGAGAGACTTGAAATTGAGATGCAACAACCAGTAAAAAATTGGGATAAAATTGCATTCTTAAAAACTGATATTGTTAAATTAAAAAACTACTTAAAAAATAATTAATATGCAAATAGTAAATACAACCATCGTAACATCGGTAAGCGAAATAAAAGAGCTTATTCAATATTGCTTAGTACATAACTTTGAAAGTCAAATTAATTTGACTTTTGAAGATAGCAGAATAATAGTTAGCGAACCGAGTAAAGAAATAGCACCCGACTTTATTGTGGATAGATTTCCACATTCGGATTGCATTGATAATTGCCAATAATAAAAACATGGAAAATAATAAGAAACTAGGCCGTAAAAGTATTTACATCAATCCTAAAAACAACACATTAAAAACGTATCGAAGCAATAATCATAAATTGTTAGACATCGTCAATAAATTGATCCAAAACAAACACAGAATCAATCCTCAAAAGCTAACAGATAAACAACGTAAAGACATTAGTCAAACCATTAACGAATTATTATTTATATAAAAAATAAAAAAAAATTTTGTAGTACAAAACAAAAGCATATATTTGCAATTCATTAAACAATTAAAAAATAAAAATTATGAAAATTACAACAACACAAACAGAAACAAAAGAAATCGAAATTAATTTCCCTTCATTCACTAAAGTAAAAACCCCACTTAGTACTGCATTTTATTGCATTAAAAGTGAGAATGAAATATTTAGAGTTGAGCAATACGATGGCACTCAAATTGCAACAATTAGTAATTATTCAAACAAATTTGAGGCTTTTAAAGAAGGCTTTGAATTTATTGACAAAGCTACATTCTTTGAGAATTACGATGCAATTGTAAGCAAATTATATGACAATATGGAAGAATTACAAGCTAGTTTAATTGAAGATGAAACAGCAGAAAAACAAGATGAAGAAGGTTTTGAATACGATCCAGAAACTGAATCAATGGTAAGATAATTAATTAACGGGGGGTAACTCCCCCACTAAAAACAAAATAAATTATGAATAAAGAACTAGCAAAACAAACGAAGGCTACGATAACAAGCCTATTCAAACAATTAGATTTAGACGTTGTACCATTAGAGCAACTAAATGTTATCTTATCAACACCACCACCAGCGACATGGGTAAAACAACACCCATTCATTAAAGGTTACAATTACTTGCCGATTGACAAAGTAGAATATCTATTAAGACGTTGCTTTAAAAAGTATCAAATTGAGGTTATTAAAACGGCTCAATTATTCAATGCAATTGAAGTGACAGTAAGAGTACACTATCTTAACCCTGCAACAAACGAAATGATGTACCACGATGGCGTAGGAGCTCAAGAATTGCAAACTACAAAAGGGAGTGGCAATCTTAACATGGACATGAGCAATGTAAATAAAGGTGCAGTTATGATGGCGCTACCAATTGCGAAAAGTATTGCCATTAAGGATGCGTGCGACCACTTTGGGGATTTATTTGGAGCTAATTTAAACCGCAAAGATATTGTGCAATTTACAGGCGATGCTGAGTTATTAAGCGCTGAAGGTATACACAATAGCAAAGAGAAAGAACGTGTAATTAAGCACATCGAGAATGCGAATAACGTAGAAACTTTGATGCAAGTTGAGAATATTATAGAGAAATACGAATTAACAGAAATTTATAACAATAAAAAACAAACTTTACAAAATGGAAAATAAAATATTATTTAGATGCAGTGGCACAGGTTCATTAATGACCGAACCAAAATTAAAAGCCGACAAAGAAGCTGGCAACCTTTCAGAAACAGCCAAAACATTCGTAGAAGATAAATGGTTATTTGATATGTTCGGATTTGCCGAACAACTCAAAAACGATTACATGGACAAAGGAAACGAATGCGAGCAGGACTCAATGGATTTAGTTAGCCAAGTTGTACCAGGTGGCTTTCGTTCACGATACAATACAAAGCTACAAAACGAATATGTTATAGGAACTCCCGACATCGTGTTACAAGATTGTGTTGAAGATATTAAAACTTCATGGAATCTTAAGACGTTTTTTAATGCTGAATTATCAAAGATGTACTTTGCACAAGCCCAATGTTATATGTGGCTTACAGGTAAAGAAAAGTATCGTTTAATCTATGCTTTAGTGCCAACACCACAGCACATGGTCCTAAATGAATGTGAAAAGCTAGCATGGAAATATGGTAAGAATTACGACAATGAAGACTACATCGCACAAACGCAACAAATTCAACGTAATAACGATTTGATTAAGGATTTACCAATTGAAAAAAGAGTTAAGGTATTTGCCTTTGATTATGATCCAGCATACATTGAAACATTGAAATTAAAAATTGAAAGAGCTAGAGAATATTATAATACATTAAAATTATAAATAAAAACAATAATTATGAATTACGAACAATTTTTAAAACAAAAACAAAAAACATTTATTGAAAGCGGATTTGAAATTGATGAACTTAAATTAAATCATTCATTAAAAGACTTTCAAAAATACGGATTACAAGTAGCTTTAAGAAAAGGTAAATTTGCTTTTTTCTTTGATTGCGGATTAGGTAAGACATTTTGCCAACTTGAATGGGCAAAACAAGTACATGAAAAAACTAATAAAAAAGTTTTAATACTAGCACCTTTAGCAATAGTAGAACAAACAAAAAAAGAAGCTAATAAATTTAATATTTCTTTAGATTGCTTTGATATTACAAATTACGACCAATTAAAAAACATTGAAAATATTAATCAATATGCTGGAGTAGTTTTAGATGAATCTTCAATATTAAAAGGTAAAGACGGAAAGCTATCTAATTTAATAATTGAAACTTTCAAAAACACTCCATACAAATTAGCATGTACGGCTACTCCAAGCCCAAATGATCATATGGAATTAGGACAGCATAGCGAGTTTTTAGGCGGAATGTCATATACTGAATTATTGGCTATGTTTTTTGTTCATGATGGTGGGGAAACTTCAAAATGGAGATTAAGAAAACATGCTGAAGATACTTTTTGGAAATATGTATCTACATGGTCGATGGCTATTGATAGTCCTTCTAGTTTAGGTTTTTGCAGCGAAGGATATAATTTGCCAGAAATAGAGTACATTGAACATATTATAAAAGTAGATAATGAAACTAATACATTATTTGGCGATGTAGCAGTAAGTGCTACTGATTTACATAAAGATTTAAATAGAAGTTTTGATTTAAGAATTAAAAAAACATTAGAACTTGTAAACTCAAATGATAATCAATGGATTGTTTGGGGCTTAAAAAATAGCGAAACAGATACACTTGCGAAATTACTTCAAAATAGCGTAAATGTACAAGGGTCGGATAGTCCTGAATATAAAGCTAAATATTTAAATGGTTTTTCAAATAATGAATTTAAAACTTTAATTACAAAGACATCCATTGCTTCTTTTGGCATGAACTACCAAAATTGCAATCAAATGGTATTTATGTCTTATGATTTCAAATTTGAAGCATTTTATCAAGCTGTAAGAAGATGTTATCGTTTCGGTCAAAAAAACAAAGTAATTGTTCATATTTTAATACCTGAAAGCCAAACTAATGTAAGGCAAACTATACTAGAAAAACAAAAACAACATTTTGAAAGAATAAGCCAAATGGCTAAATACTCAGCTGATAATGATTATAAAAAAAGTAAAACAAATATTATGATAAAAAACAAAGAAATAAAAACAGAAAACTACCATTTAATAAATGGTGATTGTGTAAAAGAAACATCTAAATTACCAGATAATTGTGCTGATATAGTTGTTTTTAGTCCTCCTTTTGCTGAATTATATGTATATTCAGATAAACAAGAAGACATGGGTAATGTTAGCGATTATACACAATTTGAACAACATTTTAAATATCTTATTCCTGAATTAAAAAGAACATTAAAACCAGGTAGAATGTGTGCTATTCATTGTATGGATTTACCTATACAAAAAGGAAAAGAAGGATATATTGGACTTCGTGATTTCTCTGGGATGTTAATTGATTGGTTCCAAGACCAAGGATTTATATATCATTCAAGAGTTACTATTTGGAAAAATCCAGTAACTGAAATGCAAAGAACAAAAGCATTAGGATTATTACATAAAACTATAAAAAAAGATAGTATAATGTCTAGAGTTGGTATTCCTGATTATGTATTATTTTTTAGAAACGAAGGAGATAATGAAGTTCCAATAACTCACCAAGATACAGATTCAAGTAAATTTGATTATTTGCCAGTTGATTTGTGGCAAAAATACGCATCTCCAGTTTGGGACGATATAAATTATTCAAGGACATTACAATATAGAAGTGGCAGAGATGGTAACGACGAGAAGCATATATGTCCTTTACAACTAGATACTATTGAAAGGATATTACATTTATATTCAAACGAGGGCGATGTAGTATTAAGTCCATTTGGAGGTATTGGTAGTGAAGGTTGTAGTGCTATTAAAATGAATAGAAAATCAATATCTATTGAATTAAAAGAAAGTTATTTTAAAATAAATGAACAAAATCATAAATCATTTGTAGAGGAAAAAAATAGCATTTTAACATTATTTTAAAAATTATAATTATGAAAAACGAAATAGAAAAACACATTAAAACACTAACAGCATACGAATATACTTTGCTGAATACAATTTGTGACTATTCAAAGATTAAACTCGATGACTTAGTAGGGCAAAAAAGACATCGAAAGTTTGTGAATGCTCGAAAGATTGCAAGCTATCTTCTTAAAAAGAATGGATATACCCATCAAAACATAGGTCAAATTATAAGCCTGGTACCTAAAGACCATACGAGTATAATTTACAATGTACGTTTGGCACAGCATCACTACGAATTTGAACCATTATTTAAGAACATTGTTGATAGTGTAGGCAATGTTGTAATTAAACAAGATTTTACGGCTTTAAAACACATCAAATGATTGAGTTAAACGAATACATTAAGCAGAACCCTCAAATGAAATTAGAGCATATATCTAGGTTATACGGAGTTAGTGTTAGTGCAATAAGCAAGCGTAGAAAATCGCTTGGAATTAAGCACGAAACTGGCGAGCTTTGTAAGAAGATAGCATCAATGTTAGATAAACGAAACATCGAGATAGCTAACGAATTAAAATGCTGTCAAAGATTGGTTGCATGTGTAAGATTTAAGAACAATAAAGAAAAAAGAATGAATAAAAAAGTAGAATTGAATCCCGAACAAATAAAGATAGTAAAGGCAAATTATGATAAGATTAGCATTGATAAGCTCGCAAAATTAATCGGAGTGACTAAAAACATCCTACGTTCTAGAATGATTGAAATGAAGTTATATAACGAGAAATCAAAGGTTAACTTTTATAGCTACGATTTAGACAATGGAAACGGCTATTTTGATATTGATAAATACACTAAAATAATGTACTAATATGGATGCGAAATTTTTAAAAAGTAATACCGACATCACGCTCATTCTTACCTATGCAACGCAGATTAGTAGACTTTGTGAGAATGTTATCTTGGATATGCAGTTAACAAAGAATCTTAAAAAGGATTTCACAGACTCAATGAATGCAGCGCTTAGAATCCACAAGATTATAGCCAGCATTACCAATTACAAAATGCGAAAAGAGATACATGAGCGAACTACGAACAACTACGATACAGGTGCATTTGATAATATCATGTTCACAATAGGTCAAATGTCCGACGAACAACGTAATTTAGCAGACGAAGTCTTGAGCGAAATATTAAATAACACTTTAAAAATAAATAGAAACAATGAATAAAAATTTAAAAGGGTTTGAATACCTAGGTAAAACAAAAAGCGACAAAGGAAAAACATTTGAGACAAAAGAAATCGATGTTGCTAAAATGAAAGCGGTAAGGATTGATAAAAAGACCATTAAGTTAGTTAAGAAATGAATCCAAAAAAGAAAGCAGAATCCATAGTAAATAAATTTAGAATCTTATTAATAAATGAAGATACTGAATGCGGTAATGAAATACTTTGCACATCAATAGCAAAACAATGTGGATTAATAGCAGTTGATGAAATGTTAAATTTTCAAGAAAACTTAATTATAACAGAAGGAAGTATAGCATATCACTATTGGAATGAGATTAAAACAGAAATAAAAAAACTTTAACAATTAAAAACAAATAAACATGAGTACAATGATTAGTGGGTACATCACCCTAGACAAATTAAAAGAAATCGTAAAGGTTTGCGAAAGCAAAAACGAAACAGGCTTTAAATTTACGGCCAGCATTAGCGACCAATCAAACCAATACGGTCAAAATGTGAGCTTCTTTGCAGAACAAACCAAAGAACAACGAGATGCAAAGGTTAACAAGTATTATTTTGGTAATGGC
>Ga0209298_10000371_pt1 | contig 29897 bp, 46 predicted proteins | sample S_140806_EF_Meta_FD_187325 | JGI IMG/M metagenome (GOLD analysis project Ga0209298, IMG submission 187325) | Freshwater microbial communities from Lake Simoncouche, Canada to study carbon cycling - S_140806_EF_MetaG (SPAdes) (version 2) | ecosystem: Environmental > Aquatic > Freshwater > Lake ... | reverse complement strand
TATTAACCCTTATCCTAATGCTAATCTATTTAATGCTTTCTATAGTGGTCTTATTAGTGAAATAAGCAATATCTATAGTAGGTTATTAAAGGGCCAATTCAGATTATTAAATACTGACATATTAGACTTAGATTTTAGAAGGTTAATTAAAGTTGGTAAACATTTTTTCAGGTTAATAAAAGTAGATAAATATAATCCTGTAGCAGATGGGCTTTCTGAAGTCAGTTTATTAAAGGTATTAGAAGGTTTGAGGTTCTCAGATTTTGATTATATATTATTAGAAGATGGTACTAGTTATCTTCTACAACAAAACGGAGTAAGTAAAATTTATATTTAATAGTATGGCAGACAGAAAAATATCTCAATTAGCAGCTATAGGCTATACATCTATAGGAGAGGAAACACAAATACCTATAGTAGTAAATAATTCAAGTAGCACTACTAACAAAATATATGTAGAGCAATTTGCTATTTATATTAGCAATCAAATAGGTAGTGCTTATGTAAATGTAGCAGGTACTCAGACTATTACAGGAGAAAAAACTTTTACATCTCCTATTATATCTTCTGTTACTACAGGTACTGCACCTTTACAAGTGGCATCTACTACTAAGGTTACTAACCTTAATGCTGACTTATTAGATGGTTTATCTTCTGCTGCTTTTCAGGTGGCATTAAGTGGCACAGGTATAGTTAAATCTGTTAGTGGTACTATATCATATATAACAGATAATTCTACTAATTGGACTACTGCTTATAACGATAAGATTAACTCTGCTGCAGTTACAGGTACTACTACTAAAACATTAACATTAACTCAACAGGATGGTGGTACTATTACTGCATCATGGAGTGATATAAATACAGATGCAGTAAGTTCTGTATTTGGCAGAACAGGTGCAATAGTAGCAACTGAGGGAGATTATTCATTAACTCAACTTTCAGATGTAACCTTAACAAGTCCCTCAAATGGTCAAGTTTTAAAATATAATGGCACTACCTGGGTAAATAATTCTGACACAGGTTTAACATCTGTGGGTATATCTATGCCTTCTGCATTTTCTGTTTCTAATAGTCCATTAACATCTAATGGTACTATAGCAATAACAGGAGCAGGTACTACTGCACAATATGTTAGGGGAGATGGTAGCTTAGCTACATTCCCTACTATTGCAAATGAAGCACAAAGATTAATAACTGAGGTATATAATCAAAGTGGTAGTGTAATGACTAAAGGCACTATTGTTTTATTAGATGCTGAGCATGGAAATTTACCTACTATTACAAGGGCAATAGCTACAGGAGATGCCACATCTGCTCAGACTTATGGCATTGTGCAGAATAATATTGCAAATATGAGCAATGGCTATGTAGTAGTTGTTGGTCTATTAGAAAATTTAGATACTAGAGCCTATGAAAGTGGTCAGATATTGTATTTAAGTTCTACTATTGAAGGCGAATGGACAACTGAAAAACAATATGCACCTGCACATTTAGTGTATGTGGGTATAGTTGTAAGGGTACATCCAACACAAGGTAGTGTAGCAGTAAAGATACAGAATGGCTATGAAATGGATGAGTTACATAATGTTTCTGCTCAAAGTCCTAATAATGGAGACATCTTAAAATATGTATCTTCTACAGGATTATGGACTAAAACTGCAGGTACTACTACTAACATTACTGAAGGCACTAACTTGTATTTTACAAATGCTAGAGCAAGGGCTGCATTAAGTTTTGTAGCAGGTTCAGGAGCATATAATAGTACATCGGGGTTAATTACTATCCCAACAAACAATAATCAAATCACTAACGGCGCAGGATATATTACAAGTTCTGCATTAAGTTCTTACTTACCTTTAGCAGGTGGAACTTTAACAGGTGCTTTAAATGGTACAAGTGCAAGTTTTTCACAAAAGGTTCAAGTGACAGGTTCAACTGCTCCTGCAAGTGGTAGTGGATTAGAATTATTTTATGATGGTTCTTATGCAGGTATTTTAGGATATAATAGAACAAGTCCTGGTTATTTACCTATTGCAATAGATGGTAGTTCGGTTACTTTATTTACAGGCTCAACTGCAAGATTAACTGCTAATTCTGCGGGTAATGTAGGAATAGGATTAACTGCACCAAGTGAAAAATTAGAAGTACAAAGTGGAACTGCAGGTGCTAAAATAAAAGTTAGTAATACAGGTGGTGGTTATGCTACTTTAGAATGTTCATCAAATGCTACATCAGTTGCTCAATTAAGTTTTACAAATCAATTAACTTTAAGTGGTGGTAATGTTATTTTAAGTAATGGTTTAACGGCAGGAGATTTAATATCAACATCATATGGAACTGCTCGTATTCAAGTAACATCAACCACAAATAGTGCAAATTCTGCATTAAGGTTTGGTGCTAAAAATGCAAGTGGAACTACTAAAAATGCAGGTTTATATTATGTATCGGGAGCAACAAGTGCAGACACATTTATGTCATTTGCAGCAGATGATACCAATTATCAATTTAATTTTTTAGCTAATGGAAATGTTTTAATCGGAACAACCACAGATGCAGGCTACAAGTTAGATGTAAATGGTACTGCAAGGGTAAGTGGAAACTTTACTGCTACAGGAACAATAGTTGCAGGTGCAGGAGATATTTTAGGGTCAAGTGCTTCAAGTGATTATGGAAACTTAACATTAAGAGGTGGTTACGCAATAACTACAAGTCAAGCATCTTATATACAAATTAGAGGATATGAAGGTGGTGGTGCAACACAAGGCGCATTAATGTTTTATACTAATAATACTGAGAGATTAAGAATATCTCAATCAGGTAATGTAACATTTAAAGGTGGAAGTTCACAAAACTCTTTGACTTTAGAAGCCATTAGTGGTTATGGTAATGGGTTTTATATTTTTAATGGAGATGGAGGGTTAGGTAATGGATTTGGAATTTATAATACAACTACATCTACTTTACCTTTCTTTATTTCTAATGCAGGTGCATCAACATTTGCAGGTAGTGTTAAGATAGGAAGTTATACCACAACACAAATAAATGCTTTAACTGCTTCTGCGGGTATGGTTGTATTTAACACCACTTTAGCAACTTTATGTTTTTATGATGGAAGTGGATGGCGTAAAGTTTCACATTCAAATATGTAATTACTATCTTTGAATTATGAACAACGAACAAATATTTACCATTTTAGGTCAAGGACTTGACATGGCAACTCAAAAAGGAGTATTTAATTTAACTGATGCAAAGACTATTGCAGATGCTCTTATTCAATTAAAAGAAGTTTTAAACTTATTAGACAAAAAAGATGATTCAACTGAAGCCAAGTAAGGCAGGTATTTTAGGTACCATTACACAGATTGATGTACTAGTATTACCATTTCAAACTACTGCAGTATCATGCTCTACATATTATAAATTATGTGATGTAGATGGTAAGCAATTAGCAGAGGGTAATATTGCATTAACTGAAGAGCAGTTTTTAGGATGGGGTACTGACAATAGTTATGTTTCTGACATTGTTATTGCAGAGTTAGGTTTACAAAAAGCATAGTTAAATAAAGAGAATGGCTGAGGATAAAATAGTATTAGATGTAGATGTCAAACCCTTAAAGTTACAACTTAGAGAGGCTACTAATGAATTATTCAAAGCTAGAGAAAAGTTTGGAGAGTTTAGTAAGGAAGCTATTAATGCAGCTAAGAAAGTAGCAGGTATTAAGGACTCTATTGGAGATGCTGCAGAACAGGCTAAACTATTTGACCCTGGTAGTAGGTTCCAAGCATTAACTACTGCAGCAAGTACGGCTGCTGCAGGTATTAGTGCAGTTCAGGGAGCTATGGCTTTATTTGGAGACCAATCTGAATCAGTTGGAAAGGCTTTATTAAAAGTACAGGGAGCATTAGCTTTATCACAGGGCCTATCTCAATTAAAAGATATAGGTAAGGTAGGGGAGCAATTAAAATCTAGTTTTAAAGGATTAACTGCAGGAGTAGATGGCTTTAAAAAGGCATTAATTTCTACAGGTATTGGTGCTTTAGTAGTGGCCCTAGGACTTATAGTAGCTTATTGGGATGACATTAAAGGTCTAGTAAGTGGTGTAAGTTCAGAACAGAAAAAACTAAACAAACAGGCTGAGGAAAATCTTAAAGTAGAGCAAGAAAAGTTAGATGCTATAGATAGTAGTGTCAATCAGTTAAAACTACAAGGGAAAAGCGAAAAGGATATACTTAATCTAAAGTTAGCACAAAGTAAAGAGGCTATTAAGGCTGCTGAGATTAACTTAGTTAATGCTAAAAATACTCAGAAGGCCCAGATAGATGCAGCTACTAGAAATAGAGACATTTTACAGGGTGTTATTCGTTTCATATCTGCTCCATTAACTATACTCCTATCTGCTATTGATAATGTAGGTAAAGCATTTGGTAAAAACTTTGGCTTAGAGGAAGGCTTTTCTAAGGGGTTAGCAAATTATGTATTTGACCCTAAAGATGTAGAGAAAACAGGTAATGAAGTTATTAAAGCAGCAGAAACTGAGTTAAATAAGCTAAAAGAAAAGACTGCAGGGTATAGATTATCTGTAAAAGAGATAGATAAAAAGGCTGCAGAAGATAAAAAGGCTTCTAATAAAAAGAAAGCTGAAGATGAGTTAGCATTTCAGAATGCCTTAAATAAAACATTACAAGAAACTAATGCACTAGCTATTAAAGATGCTAATGCTAAAGAAATACAAACCTTAAAAGATAACTATGCTGCTCAATTTAAAGAGATTGATGCCAATGAGAAGTATACTGCTGCACAAAAGTTAGTATTAAAAAAGGCATTAACTGATAAAGAAGCAGTAGAGTTAGGTATTATAACTGATAATCAAAATAAAACTAGACTAGAAAAGCAATTATCTGACCTAGATTATGAGATAAGTATAGCAGATAAAAGTTTCCAAATTCAAAGAGACTTACTAGATAAAAAAGATGCTGCATTAAAAGACTCTTTTGATAAAGGTATTATAACTGAGCAGGAATATAATAAGGCAGTTAAGGAAAACTCAGATGCTAGAAAGCAGATTAATGAAATAGAGTTACAAAATAAGCTAGATAATGCAGCTAAAATCTCAGGGTTATTTGGGGATTTATCTAATGTATTAGGTAAAGAAACAAAAGCAGGTAAAGTTGCAGCAGTTGCTCAAGCTACTATTGATACTTATCTATCTGCTCAAAAATCTTATACATCATTAGCAGGTATTCCTGTAATAGGCCCTGCATTAGGTGCAGTTGCTGCAGGAGTTGCAGTAGCAGGTGGTATTAAAAATGTTAAAAGTATATTAGCAGTTAAAACCCCTGGTGGTGGTGGCTCAGATGCTTCTGCTCCTAACATAGGAAAGAATGCACCTATTATAGGAACCAATACCCCTACATTAGGGCAAAGCCCCGTTACTGCTATTAACTCTATGTTTCAAAATCAGCCCCCTATTAGAGCATATGTAGTAGAAACTGAGATTACTAATGCACAAAAAAGAGTAGCAGATATTGAACGAAGAGCAGGATTTTAGATTTACTATTATATGAAAGACAATAAATTACCATTATATAAATTAGTCATTTCAGATGATGAGGATGGGACAGAAGAGGTAGACTATGTGGCCTTAGTGGAATTTCCTGCTATACAGAAAAACTTTTTAGCATTTAATGAGGATTTTGTAGAGCCTAATAAGGGGGAATCTAAAGAGGAGTTTTTACCTAGATGTATTTCTTATATTATAGATGAAGGTAAAGATTCACAAGAAGCAGTAGCCATTTGTTCTAGTCTTTGGGAGCAGCATTTTGCAGCTAATAAAGTATCTTTTGATTATGATGATACATTATCTACAGATAGAGGAAAGAAGTTAGCTGAAGCCTCTATAAGTGAGGGCAATATAGTATATATCATTAGTGCTAGAGATAGTGTAGATGGTATGTTAGGTACTGCTAAAGACTTAGGCATTCCTGAAAGCAGAGTATATGCTACAGGTAGTAATTCTGCTAAGATAGAGAAGGTAAAAGAGTTAGGTATAGCTAAACATTATGATAATAATGCAGATGTTATTGCTGAGTTAGGTACTATAGGACAGAAATTTAATTTAGAGTTAAAATTTGCTATACAAAATGAAGCTGAAAGAATTGTTTCAGGCCCATTAATGGTAGCAGATATGCCTATTTATAGGAGAGATGATGAGGGGGAATACTATGTAGTGTTTACTGCAGAGGAAATTAAGAAGATAGTACAAAGATTTTTCAAGAAAGGCTACCAGGCTAAGGTTAATATAGAGCATGATACCCCTGTAGATGGTGTATATATGTTTGAAAGTTTCTTAGTAGATAGGGCTAAGGGTGTTTATCCTATGAAAGGCTTTAGTGATATTGCAGATGGAAGTTGGTTCGGTAGCTTTAAAGTAGACAATGATGCTATTTGGAACCAAGTAGTAGATGGTACCTTTAAAGGCTTCTCAGTAGAAGGCTTATTTAAGTACGAAAAGACTCCAAATGTTATGACTAAAGATGACATTATAATGTCTGAGGTAATAAAAATTTTAAGTCAAATTGAACATTAACAAAAACAATATATTTAATATTATGAACGCAAAAGAAGCATTAACAGAAATCAAAAAATTGTTATTCACAGAGAATAGCACTGAATTTGCTTTAGTAGAAGGTAAGTTAGTAGATGGTACTATTGTATCATATGACTTAGCAACTGCTGAAATCTATGTTATTGGTGCAGATGGTATGAAAGTACCTGCTCCTATTGGAGAACATCAATTAGAAACAGGAGAAATCCTTGTAGTAGTAGAAGATGGTAAAATTTCAGAAGTGAAAGAAGCAGAAGCACCTACAGAAGAGGTAGTAGAAGCTGAGCCAATGGCTGAAATGGTTCCTGCTACAGATGTAGTAGACCCTAAAATGGTTGAAATGGAAGCAAGTTTAACTGAATTATCTGCTAAGGTTGAGGAAATGGCATCTAAAATGGAGCAAATGATAGCTAATACTGAGACAATGTCTTCTGTATTAAAGATGTCTATGTCAGTTTTAGAAGAGTTATCTACAGAAACATCTGCAGAGCCTATCCAAAAAGCTAATAATTTCCGAAAAGTATACAAGGAAGACAAAAATAAAAGTTATACAAAGTTACAAGAATCGTTTAAAAGTTTAAAAAAATAAGAAAATGAGTTTAGATTTAACAGGATTGGCAGGTTATGTCAAAGAAAATGAAGCATTATTAGTTACACAAGCAGTTTTTGCATCAAAGACTGCAGGTTTAATTGAAGCTAAAGGAAATGTTCAGGTAGGTATTAAATCTTCTGAGACAATTAACAGATTAATCACAGATGCAGTTTTGCAAAGTGGTGCATCATGTGGTTTTACTCCTGATGGAGAAACATCTATTTCACAAAGAAGTTTGTCAGTAGGTAAAATCAAAATTCAAGAAGCATTTTGTACAAAAGATTTTGAGGCTAAGTATACTCAAAAAGCATTGAGAGAAGGTTCTTATTATGATTATTTAGCTTTTGCTAATGACATTACTGCTGCTAAAGCTGCTAAAATTGGTGCTGCTATTGAAACTGCTCTTTGGAGAGGTGCAATTACAACTCCTGCTGCTTACCAGGTTGCTTCTCAGTTTGATGGTATTATTGAGCAATGTATTGCTTCAAGTGTACCTGCAGTTACTCCTTTAAATGGAGATGCTTCATTTGATGTAGCAAATGTTATTGCTAACATTGATGCTTTGTATTCAGGTATTGCTCCTGCAATCTTAGATAAAGATGATGTGGTTATCTTTGTAAGTTCTAAAACTTTCAGAAACTATGTTATTGCATTAAAGAATGCTAACTTATTCCATTATGCTGCAGATACTACCTCTATGGAGTTAATGATTCCTGCTACTAACATTAAATTAATTGGTGTTAATGGTTTGAATACTCCTACAGAAACATCTGAGTTCGCAGTAGCTATCTCAATGTCTAACTTATTCTTAGGTACAGACATGTTAAATGAGCAAGACAAATACGAATTGTTCTATGCTAAAGAAGCAGATGAAATGAGATTTAATTGCCAATTCAAATTAGCAGTAAACTTTGCTTTCGCAGAGGAAGTTGCTATGATGAGTTTCGCATACTAATATAATTTGGAGCAGGGATTTTCCCTGCTCTTTTTACCCTTTTAAAAAATAACGATATGGCTTGTGGATTAACACAAAATTATACTCTAGATTGTAGAGATAGCATCGGAGGCTTAAAAGCAGTTTATTTTGCATCTGTAGCAGATGTAGCTACTTGGACAGGTTCTGCAGGTGTTTATACTGATGTTACAATGGATTCAGGTAAATACTTTTGGAAGTATGATTTAATAAAAGAAAGTAGTAACTTTGCAGAAGCAATTAATGCTAATGTTCAAAATGGCTCAGTATTTTATGCTACTACTTTAGAAGTAATTCTAAACAAAATGCAGACTAATACCAGGAATGAAATCCTTTTACTAGCTAAAAATAGTTTAGTTGCTATCGCAGAAGATAACAATGGTACTAAATGGATTCTAGGTAAGGACAATGGCTTAGACATCACAGGTGGTGGCTCTGCAACAGGTACTGCATTTGGAGATAGAAATGGTTACACAATTACCTTCACAGGTAATGAGAAAGAGTTAGCTGCTTCTTATACAGGTACTATTCCTTTAGACTAGTATTGGTTTTAGTTAGTTGGTTTGGGTTTTTCCAATGCAGACTATTGAGTGCCTTATAAGGGCAGTGAACATTAAAATTATTGAAATTTAGAGAGACTTGAGCAGTCTCTCTTTTTTTTTGTACAAGGGGCTAGATATTTATATTTAGTTATATGATTACAATGTACTCTGTAGGGGAATTAGATGCTAAGACATTTGCTTTAAAATTAAGTGATTTAAGCACCTCTGTTGTATTTGATTTTAAGTTTATCAATGAAACTACTAGTGAAGTAGTGGAATGGCAAGGAATGGATATATCCTCACATAAGGAGAGGTATTCACTATTCATGTACTCAGGAAATATTATAGATGCCTATTATATTAATTTTGGTACCACTCAATCAGGGTTTTATACCTATGAGATATATGAGGTGGGTAGTAATGATATATTAACTATGGGCAGGATGCAGTTATTAAAGTTAGAAGATTCAAACCCCACAGATTATTCTAGATATAATGGATATGATGGGGAATATAAAGCATATACTATATGATTAAATTACTAAAGTTTGACCAGGTACCTTTGCCTATTTACAAAGAAGTAAAAGGTAAAAATTGGATATATTATGGAGAGAGAAATGACTACCCTGACTATTTGTTAAGGATATACAATAACTCTGCTAAAAATAATGCTATTATAACAGGTAAGGTAGACTATATCTGTGGTAATGGATGGGAAGCTAAATCAGACAATGAAATTCAAAAGGCTAAAGTATATGGTCTTATTGATTCTGTTAATAAAGATAATGAAAGTCTTAATGAAGTAACTAAAAAAATAGCTACAGATTTAAGTATTTTTGGTGGCTATTATTTACAGGTTAATTGGACTAAGGCTACAGGAGAAATTGCTGAAATATATCATATAGACTACTATAAGGTTAGAACAAATGCTGAGAATAGTGAGTTTTATGTGTCAGATGAGTGGATTAAAAATAATAGTGTAAATTCTAATCCTATTTATACTACTTATCCTGCATTTGACCCTAAAAATGCTAAAGGGAGCCAAATCATTTACTTTAAAGAATATAGAGCAGGTGCTAATACCTATTCTTTACCTGACTATAGAGGTTGTATTACATATATTGAGTTAGATATCAGTATTGCTGAGTATCATTTGAACACTATCAATAATGGTATGTTCTCTTCTAAGTTAATTAACCTTAACCAGGGTAGAGTAAGTCAAGAAGAGCAGGATAGAATAGAAAGACAATTCCAAAGTAAGTTTAGTGGCAGTAAAAATGCAGGTAAATTTATGTTAGCTTTCAATGATTCTAAAGAGAATGAGCCTTCTATTATTGACTTATCAGGAACCGAATTAGATAAGCATTTTGACCTATTAAATAAGTCAGTGCAGCAGGAGATTTTTACAGGACATAAGATTACTAGTCCTATGCTATTTGGTATCAAAACTGAGGGCCAATTAGGGGGCAGAGCAGAGTTGAGAGATGCTAGTGAGTTATTTCAGAATACATATATTAACACTAAGCAGAAGTCATTAGAAGAGGTAATTAACTACCTTTATTCTTTCAATAACATAAGTGCTAGATTAGAATTAAAGAGAATAGAGCCTATTGGTTTTGAGTTTTCAGAGCAGATTATTTCTGCTAACATGACTCAGGATGAGATTAGGACTAAATTAGGCCTGGATGTTATAGATAAAAATGAAACTAATGATAACCAACAATTAATTAACTCATTAAACTCATTAAACCCTACTTTATTAGGTAAAGTTTTAGAGAATTTAAGTTCTAAAGAGTTAAGGGGATTAATAGGGTTAGATTTGGCACCTACTGCAGTAGCTATTACAGGCCCTGTAGTGCAAAGAGTTGCACAAAGTCATGATGATAGCCATACTACTTGTTTTAGTTCTGTAAAGGATGAGGAAATACTAAGTAAATTTGAAGGTAAAGGAGTAAGTAAAGAGCATTATAAGATTATTAAACAGGATAAACTTGTATTTTCTAGCATGAATGACTTTATTAAGCAGGAATTATTTGCTGACTATGAGTTAAATGGCTTACAGACTAAGATTTTAGATGAGATTAAAGCAGACCCATTAGTAAAAGTAGAAGATATTGCTACTAAATTGGTTACTCAACCTAGTATAGTAAAAGAAACCATAGCTAAATTAATAGATGATGAGTTAATTACTGAGAAAGTAACTACTAAAAATGGCGAAAAGATATTAACTAGAAAAATAACTAAGATTGGAGATAATGCTATTAGAAAAATTACTCCAATAAATGCTTATAAGGTTCTTTATTCTTATGAAGAGAGGCCTAATGTACCTCCTGCAAAGTCAGGAAGTAGACCATTATGCCAAAAATTATATGGTAGTGGACTATTTTTTACTAGAGAAGAGATACAAAGTATTAGTTCTCAGTTAGGATATTCAGTATTTACTCTTTGTGGAGGATGGTATCATAACCCTGACACTAATATGACTACTCCTTATTGTAGACATGAGTGGAGAAGAAATGTAGTAATAGAAAAAACAAGCAGATAATGAGCAGAAATATATTAATGATTAGTGAGCAGTCTTTTAAAGATTTCACTATAGCTAGTAATAACATTGATATGAAAAATATCACTCAGGTTATTAAAATGACACAGGATAGGTATATACATCCAATCTGTGGTACTGCTCTATATAATAAGATATTAGATTTAATCGAACAGGAGGAAATGAATGACCCCTTAAATGAGGTTTATAAGACTCTATTAGATTTATATTTAACTGATACATTATTTAACTATGTTCTAGGGGAATTACCTATAGCAATGCAGTATAAATATGTAAATAAAGGAGTATTAAAAAGGACTAGTGAAAATACTGAGCAGCCTACTTTTAATGAATTATCTAGTGTAAGTCAATATTATAAAGGCTATGCTGAATGGTATGCAGAAAGAAGTATTAATTTCCTTTGTGCTAATGGCCCACAATATCCTGAGTATTTAAACCCAGGCAGTAGTAGTGCTACTATACAACCTGTAAGCAATCAATATAAGACCTCAATTAATTTAGGTAGAGGAGATTTTGAAGATTATAGACCTTACTCAGAGAGATACCAGGGGAATAGATATAAAAAACCTTTTTAAATATGGCATATACCAAAAACGAAAAGAAACTAAAAGAATATTTAAACAAACAAAATGACACTAAGGACACTAATAGAAACTCTCAAAAATCTACAAGAATCTCACTCAATGATAAACACATTCGGAGAGGGAGACATATATGATTATGTAGATAATGGAGGGGAAATTAAGTATCCTGTCATGTGGACTATAGTAAAGCCTAGTAATTATTCTACTAGTAGTATGAAATATAGTTTAGCTATTGTTTTTGCTGACTTATTATTAGAAGATAAAAGTAATAGATTGACTATTCAGTCAGACCAATTATTAGTAGCCTTAGATATAGTAAGTAAATTAAAACTAAACAATGATTACCCATTTAATGTTTCAGATGGGATTCAAATAGACTTTTTTCAGGAAAGGTTTGATGATTTTACTGCAGGTGTAACAATAGATATAGAAATAGTAGATGCTCAGCCTTTAGATGCCTGTGTATTTCCAAATGTAATATAATATGAATATTTTTTTAAAAGATGAGGTGGGTGTCCCTTCAACAATGGGTGCAATTTTGTTCAATTTTTTCCAATTAATCGGAGTGGATTTAATCAGTATGGGTTTGACATGGAGTATATCCTTGTTATCTATTATATATTTAGTGTATAAAATTAAAAACGAAAAAAGACAATATGACCGACTCAAAAACGATAGCAAAGATTAATCTTTTACATCCTAAATTAAGGGTAGAAGCATTAGCTATATACTCTAAAATATGTCAGGAGTTATCAAAAGATTCTTTCTGTAGATTTACCCATACATTAAGGACTTTTGAGGAGCAGAATGCTTTATATTCACAAGGCAGGAAAACAGATGGGCCTATAGTAACCAATGCTAAAGGTGGCAGTAGCTACCATAATTATGGCTTAGCTATTGATATAGTCCTAATTAAAAACAATGCTGCTATCTATGATACTAAAATAGACTTAGATGGGGATGGTAAAAGTGATTGGATAGAGGTAGTTAATATCTTTAAGCAGCATGGATGGGAATGGGGTGGAGATTGGAAATTTTCAGATACTCCACATTTTCAGAAAACATTTGGGCATTCTATTAAGGCCCTATCAGACCTACATAGTAAAAAGAAAGTAGACAAAGATAATTATGTAATAATATGAAGATAAATTATATTACTCATTGGCAAACTACCATTATTGGTATAGTTATTATATTAGCTTCTTTAGGTAGTGTATTTTTTGCTCAGTCTACCTGGACAGATGCTTCTATAGGGTTAGGTATTGGTATCTTATTAATATTTTCTCCTGACACTATTTTTAAGAAATTAAGTACATTACTAAAAGTGTTAGCATTATTTTGCTTAACATCATGTGTATCTGAAAAGAAATTAGCTAAAATATGTGCAGAAAAATACCCTATTAAGGATAGTATAGTCTATGTAGCAAGTACAGATACCTTATATGAGTATGTTAAGGGAGATAGCATTAAGCTAGAGTATATAGTTAATAATGTTATTAAGTATAAGGATACTATATGCCCTCCTAAAAGAGTTAAAACTATCATTAAAAGCACTCAAAAGATAGTATATCAGGAAAATACTGCTAAAACACATATTTTACAGGTTAAATGTGATGATTTAATGACTAATACTAGAAAATTAGAAAATAATATAGCAGATAAAGATATTAAAATAACTAACTTACAGAGATTTAAAAATTATACCATATCTTTGCTAATAGTTTTAGCAATGTACACAGGAATAATGTTATACTTAAAAAAATAAACCATGCAAATAAGCAAACCCTCTAAGTCAGTTACAGAAATTAAACTAAAAGGAGTTAATCAAAGTTTTTTATTATTATCAGATGTCCATTTTGATAGTAAAAGTTGTGAAAGAAGGCTCCTAAAAGAAACATTAGATGAGGCATTAAAAAAGAAAACTATTGTATTATTCAATGGGGATTTTTTCGACATGATGCAAAGCAGAAATGATAGAAGAGGTACCAAAGGCAATCTAAGGAAAGAATATTTAGGGGATAACTATTTTGACCTGGTAATAGAAGATGCTGCAGAGTTTTTAAAACCTTATGCTAAAATTATTGCAGTTATGGCAGATGGGAACCATGAAACTGCTATCACTAAGAATGCAGAAACTAATCCCTTAGAAAGACTTTGCTATATATTAAGGAAAGAGTATGGTAGTTTAGTTAATCATTGTGGGTACCAAAGTTGGGTAGTTATTAATATGGCAGATGGTACTGCTATTTATACCTATAAGATTAAAATGCATCATGGGGCAGGTGGTAATGCCAGGGTTACTAAAGGAGTAATAGAGCATAATAGAATGAGTACCTATGTAGAAGGTGCAGACCTTATTTGGTTAGGCCATACACATACTCAGTATTGTATGCATTCTACTACTGAAAGGCTTATATATGGTAAGTCATGTTCTGTAGTATTAGAGAAAGTATACCATATTCGCACAGGGTGTTGGAAGCAGGAATACAAAGAAGGGGGATGGTCAGTAGAAAAGGGATTCAGCCCCTCTGAGATTGGTGGTTATTGGTTAGATTTAAACCTTAAAAAGTATAAAGATGATGATAACAAACAGAAATCTAATGTAGTAGTTAAAATATATCCAACTTATTAATATATGTGGTTAGAAGTAGATGTACTATTAAGGGAAAATGCCATTAATTGGAGAGAGTTAGGCTTAGATATTAAGCATGATTCATGTAGAAGGATGATTAGATTATCAGATGTGGCCTCTGTACAGGAATTGGCCCATGATATTCAGATTTTAACCTTTACAGATGTAACCTCTATATATATTGTAGGCAAATATGACCATATTAGAGACCATATTCTACATTTACAACAAAGTATAGATGATGATACTGATGAATAATAGGGTTTAAAGGCATTTTAAGCATATATCTAAGGGTATGTGCTTATTTTTTATAAAATAAATAAAAATAATTTTAAAAATAATTTGGAATTTAAATTTATAGGTGTACATTTGAATACCGAACCAAACCAATCGGTCTAAAATTATGAAAATTACATTTGATTATTTAGCTTTAGTTAATGAAGTAAACAAAAGCAAAACACTATTAGAAATACTTGATATTTTAAATAATGATTATGCAGAAAAGAAAATAAGTTTATTTAGATACGAATTATTTATAGGTCATTTAAATATAGCTATAAGATTTAACGAATTAATGAGACAAAGAGAATCTTTAACAAAATAAATAAACATGGGGAGCAGCATCCATAACTGCAAATTTTTAAAATTAAAATCATGAACAGATTTAAAACCAAAGACACAGGAATTGAAGACTCTACAATAGTAGATTTAATTTTATTTACCATTTTATCTATATTGGTAATGGTTACATTATTTACCCTTAGAAACTTTTAATCATGGAAAGCATTAAATTATCTGAATTGAAAAACTATACTAGTAATCATGAATGTGCAGTAGAAGTTTATGATTGTGTAGACATTCATACTCCTCAATACATTATAGATGTAGACATTGATGGATTAATGTATAGTGTTAATATTAGTTGGAATGAGATAGAGGCTTATATCATTGCTAATAATGAAACTACATTTAGGCATATAGATAATGAAAGTACATTGTGTATTTTAGAAACAGATGCCCAGGGTAATACATCTTATAGCACTCCTATCTTTGAGTGGTTTAATGATTTTAAGTATAGCATATTACAGGAAGTTATAAAATTAAATACTAAATAGTATGGCAAAGAAAGAAAAAATAACACATCCAAAAAATGTAAGCATTATGAGTAGTGTTTACCCTACTGAGCAGTTAGCTTTTAATGAGTGGTGCAGAGAGTTAATGGTATCATGTCAGTATGTTAAAAAGGAAGTCCATTTTATTTATGAGAGATTTAAAAGGACTAACTAATAAAAAATATTTTAAAATTAAATTTATTATTCGTACTTTTACAGGACACTAAAAAAAACCAAATGGCACAAAAAGACCAAATTACTAAGCTACAAAATCTAGACATTGATTTAGATATTTTCTATGCTATTAGAATCTATAAAGATTTTATTCATTTACAAGGGAATTTAGACATATTAGCTAAAAGACATTTAGAAAATCTAGGATATGAGTTTCAATTAAATGATGACTTTCTAGAAGCTAGAAAAGATGGTGTAGAAATCATTTTATCTATACACTAAAATTAAGGGGTGCAGCATCCTCTCAACTGCAATAATTAACCAAATATCAAACAGATTATTAGAGTAGCTTAGATAGCTTAAAAATAGGCTCCTTTAGCAAAATAATAATCACAAACCAAATCAAATGAAAAATCTAATGAAATCATTAGGAGCATTTCAGCAGGAATGTCCAATTATCCACAAGGATACACAAGGTCATAAGTATACCTATGCAGACCTACCTAAAATTTACTCAGTAATTAACCCTTTATTAGCTAAGCATGGCCTGGTAGTTACTCAGCCATTAGTTAATGGATGTATTCAGACTATTCTATTCCATATAGATAGTGAAGAGATGTTAGATTCTATGACCCCTATTCCACAGGTATCCTTAGGTAGCATGAATGAGTACCAGGCATTTGGTAGTGGAGTTACTTACTATAGGAGATATGCTTTATCTAGTATGTTAGGCTTAGTAACTGATAAAGATACAGATGCAGCAGGGGAGCAAGTTAGAAAGGCACCTGCAGCAGTAATAGAGCAAGTTAAAAATGCACTAGAACAGAAGTCAGAAAAGCCTTTTATGAATGATGTAACCATGTTAAAACTAATTAAAAGGTATAATGATGGGGAAACAGATGTCTTTAATAAAGCTAAAGAGCATTTAGAATTAAGGGAAAAGGATTTTAAAGTAATTGATGGTTTAAAAACAATTAGTCCTTTATTATAATGATAGAGCAATATACCCAGGAGTGGTTTACCCAAAGATTAGGGAAAATTACTAGTAGTACCTGCTTTAATTTAATGGTAGAGCCTAAAACTAAGCTAGAAGGTAGTTTATCAGACACTACTAAAAACTATTTGAAGCAAAAAGTAGTAGAAAAATTAACAGGTGTACAAAGAGATTATAAAAGTGATGCTACTACTCATGGTTTAATGATGGAAGCTGAGGCCCTAAATTATTATGCTAATAAAACAGGTAATATTGTAGGGGAAGCAGGATACATTGAGTCTATTACAGACTTATATGGAGGTACCCCCGATGGTTTTGTTAATCATAATGGTATTATTCAGGTTAAATGTCCCTATAATTATGTTAATCATTTGAATTATGGTATTATAGAGGATATAAATACTTTTAAAAAGAAGTATAAGGAGTATTATTGGCAATGTCAGTCTGATATGTTAGTATCGGGTAGAGAATTTTGCGAATTTGTGTCTTATTGTAATGATATGCCTGAAGATTTTAAGATGTTTATATTCAGAATTGAATCTAACCTGGAAGACATGGAGTTATTACTTGAAAAAATAACAATGTCAGCAGAATATATGAATGACTTAGTAGCTATTTTAGAGAGCAAATGGAAAAACTAGATACTGCATTATCATATATACAACTTTATACAGGATGTAATGACCATACTAAAAATAGGATTAAGCATTTGCTTGAAAGTATGGACTGCTTTACTATTGAGCAGATTGTATTACCACAGAAAATAGAAACTAAAACTATTACTTTACGATATACTAAGAAAAAAATTAGCATAGAACCATTAGATAAATGGGTAGTAGGGTACTGCAATAGAAAAAAAATAACAGAAGATGTGTTAAAAATTCATAGCAGAAAGGCAGAAAATGTTAAAATTAGGGACAAATTCTGTAGAGTTGCTTATAAATGTGGCTATACTATTACAGAAATAGCTAACTACCTAAACAAACATCATACAAGTATTTTACATAGTTTATATAAACCACAATAGAAATGGAAAGACCAAAAAATCAACTAGCAGAGGTGTTATATGTTTTATTACATAGCCCACAAACAAGTTTAGACATCATTCAGAATGGTGTTTTAAGTCCAACAAGTAAAATTAGCCAATTAAGGGCCAGGGGAGTTCAGGTATTATGTGATAATATTAATACTAGGAATAAATTTGGTAGAAAAATTAGCTATGGAGTATTTAGTATCCTTAATAAGGATGAGTCAATAGAAGTTTATAACCAAATTAATAATTAAAAGATGATAAGTTCAAAAGATAAGATTTTTAATGATAACAATGTTCAAAGTTCAGCTAAAATGCTATACATTTTTATTAAAGAAAAGGGGAAAGTAGAATTAACTAATGAAGAGTTAGCAGTTCAATTTGGTGTAACTAGTGTAAGTATTAATAATTGGCTAACTAAGTTAGTATCATTAAGTTATATTAAGATTGAAAATAAAGATAAAATTAAAGTTATTAAGTCTTTATAAATAGTATATTGCAAACCCAAAAAACTAACTAAAATATGAAATATTCAGATACATATGGCTCTATGGGTTATGAGGAAATCCAAAATGGGTTAGAAGATGCAGCTAATTTAATAGATGTATTTATTGCAGATAATTCAGAGTATGAACATATGCAATATATGATAGATTGCATAAATGATGCTAAAAATATTCTAAAAAACTTGCAAAAATTATGAAAGAAAACCCTCAGCATAATTGGTATGCAGTAATTCCTGCTGAAATACTATTAGATAAGACTTTAAGCAGTACACAGAAGCTATTAATAGCCTTAATTAGCAATTTATCTAATCATAAAGGATTCTGCTATGCTACTAATAAGTACCTGGGGGAATGTCTTAACTTATCTTCTAAGACTATCTCAGATAATATTTCTGAATTGGAAAAAAGAGGTATAATTATTAGAAATCTAATAAGAAAAGAGGGTACTGCACAAGTTGAAAAAAGGATGATTAAGATTAAGACCCTATCCCGAAAAATCCGTACCCCCCTCCCGAAAAATCTCTACCCCCCCCTCCCGAAAAATACGGAAGGTAATAACAAAGTTTTAATAACAAAGATAATAATGTAATTATGATAGAAAAACAGGTACCTCCTCACAATACTGAGATAGAAGATAGCATTATAGGTTTGTTATTAGTAGATTCTTATATACTTACTGAGTATATGACTAAATTGAGTACAGAATTTTTCTATAATACTGCTCATAGAAATATTTTTCAATCTATACAGGACTTATTTGATAAAGGAAGGCATATAGATGTTATAACCATAACCAATGATTTAAGGGTAAAGGGTAAATTGGAACCTAGTGGAGGTGCCTATGCTATTTCAATGATGGTATCATCTGTTTCAAGTTCTGCACATATAGATACCTGGTTAGCTATCCTTATGCAGTATTATATGCAGAGGCAGGGAATTAAAATAGGTCAAAAATTAGTTTCAGATAGTTTCAATTTAGAGGATTCTGAATGTCTTAATCTAGCTAGTAACTCTATTTTACAAGTTCAGGAGTCTGTTTTTAAGAATACTGAAAAAAGCATTAACCATTTTATTAAAGAGTTAGCTATTCAAAGAGAAAAGAGTTCATTAAATGGACAGATAGGAATAGATACAGGCTATAAAAACCTAAATGATATCATTAGTGGATGGGTAGCACCTGACTTAACAATCTTAGCAGCTAGACCTGCACAGGGTAAAACTGCTTTTATGCTTAACTCTATCATGAATGTACTTAATCAAAATCTAGCAGTAGGTGTATTTAGCTTAGAGATGAGTGGGGAGCAATTAGTTAATAGGCTTATTAGCTTAGATACAGGCATAGCACATTCAAACCTTAGACATAATACTCTAGATGCTACTGAAAGGCAAAGATTAGCAAATAGTGAGGTAAAATTAGCACAAACTAAACTACATATAGATGATAGCCCTAGTTTAAACATTAGAGAATTAAGAAGTAAGGCTACTATTATGAAACGAAAGTATGATATTCAATTTCTATGTATAGACTACCTGCAGTTAATGAGTGGTACTGCAAAAAATGGTACCAGGGAAACAGAGATATCTGAAATTAGCAGGGGTTGTAAAATTATAGCTAAGGAATTAAACATACCTGTACTAGCTTTATCTCAATTAAGTAGAGCAGTAGAGAGTAGAGGGGATAAAATGCCTCAATTATCTGACCTTAGAGAGAGTGGTAGTATAGAACAGGATGCAGACTCAGTTATATTCATTATGAGGCCCGAAACTTATGGCATTAAAGAAATTGAAATCAAAGGTAATACTATTTCTAGTGAAGATATGTGCGTAGTTAAGATAGGAAAGAATAGACATGGGGAAATAAAAAACTTACCTTTTCAATTTAAAGGAGAGACTATGTCATTTAAAGAATATATCTATTAAAATAAGTTTAAAAATAATTTGCTTATACAATAATTAAATGTAATTTTGAATATGCTAGAAAAAAATCTACATTCAAGTGTCTGTAAATGGTTAAAACTACAATACCCTGGTATATTGTTTAGGACTGATTATGCAGCAGGTATGAGATTAAGCATAGGAATGGCTATGAGGCAAAAAGTATTGCAAAGCCATAAAGGATACCCTGACCTATTTATCATTGAACCTAGGGGTTCTTATGCAGGTCTATTCATAGAATTAAAAACAGAAACTACAAAGATTTTTAAGAAAAATGGGGAATTAATTTCTAACCCACATATAGAAGAGCAGCATAAAATGCTTGAAATGTTAAAAGATAGAGGATTTGTAGCAGAATTTGGTATAGGATTTGATGATATTATTGCTAAAATAACAAGGTACCTTGAAACACATTGATTGGTTATATTGCCCTGAGTTTGAAAGTGCATTTAAAAACATAGGGAAAGACCTATGGGAGGATTTAAGGCAGGAGGTTGCTCTGATAGTTTTAGAATATGATAAGGATAAAATAGAAGAGTTAGTAAAAAAGGGTAAACAAGTCTTTAAATTTTGGATAGTTAGGATTTGTTGTAACCAAATTAACTCTAAATATGGTAAATTAGGTAGAATGTATAGCAGTTTATTACCTGTAGAGGATATAACTCTATTAATGAAAGACTATGAAATAGAAGATAACACAGAAGATACCATAAAAAAGGTACAAGTATTAGTAGAAACTCTATATTGGTATGATAAAGAGATATTAAAGATGTATATTGAGGAGGGAAGTGTTAGAAAGGTTGCTGCAATAACAGGAATACCACATACAAGCATATTTATAACCATTAAAAGAATAAGAAAATGTATCAAGCAATCACTAGTATATTAGGAGCAGTATTTATTAGCTTAATTTGGATTTATATTATTAAGGCTCCTATATTTTTATATAAAATCACTAAGATTAAAGTAGGGAAACCTTTAAATTGTGGTTTTTGTATGGCATTTTGGCTATGTTTTTTTTATATGTTGCTGAAAACAAACCTAATAGATAGTATATTTATCAGTAGTATTGCTCCATTTCTATTTTTATATGTGGAGGATTTTATAACCAATAAATGGGAATTATGAAACAAGAAGATTTGCAAGTATTAGAAAGGCATTTTATTAAATATTATACCTTTGTTAAAAGTCAATATATTACTAACTTTAATAAGGAAGTATATAATGAATTAATTGGAATTTATACTGAATATGTCAGTAAAAAAAATAATTTTAGTCATTGGTGCAGCAGTTGCAGAGTAGATTTAATTGTAAAACTATATACCTGGTATATAAGTTCTCAGCCAAATGGTAAGGAGTGGGAAAAGGCTCAGATAGAAAAGATTGAAGGTAAAAAAGTAGTTACTCCTATTGTAGAAGTAATTAAACAAGAAATTGTTGAGATTAAACAAGAAGTTATTGAGATTAAACCTATTATAAAAGTAAAAAAAACAAGAAAACCTAAAAAATAAAATCATGCAAAAAGAAAAAATCAAACTAGGCAATGGTAAAAAGAGAAATGAAACCTGGATTACTGCTTCTATCTGTGTAAGTGATGCTAAAGAGCATTCTTATAGCTTTAATGGTAAGGAATATGTTAATATTAACATTAATATATTTAAGGAGCCTAATCAATATGATAAGGATGTAGCCATTACTCTAAATGATTATAAGAAAAGTGATACTGACCTATCTATAAAAATCTAATGAGTATTATTTTCTTTATTTTAGCAGCTATTTTTAATGGTATGATGGATGTACTAGTATCTAGGTACTATGTTTCTATATTTGGAAACCTAAAAAATAAGCAATTTTGGGACTATAATATATCATGGCGCAATAAATGGCAATGGGGGGATAAAAGAAATGGAGAAAAATTCTTTTTATCTTCTACTATCTTAGTTTTTTTAACAGATGGGTGGCATTTAGCTAAGGGGTTAATGTTATTATGCTTAATAGCATCTATAATGACCTATACTCCTATACTAGGTATATTTGATTTACCAATATATATGATAGCATGGGGATTATCTTTTGAGTTTAGCTATAGGGTTCTATTTATTGAAAAGTGAAAAAATATACTAAGGTATACATGGATTACTTTGGGTATTGCATAGAAGATTTTATACCTTGTGAAACCTGTGGAACCAAAGCAGTAGATATACATCATATTGATGCCAGGGGAATGGGTGGGAGTAGTATAGATAAAGATAATATAAGTAATATAATGGCCCTATGTAGAAACTGCCATATAAAATATGGGGATAAAAAAGACCAACTAGAATACCTTAAAAAGAAACATAAAGAAAAGATAGATAGTAATGGCTAAAGTAAAGTTAAGTGCAGCAAAGGCATCATTTGGTAAAAGGATAAGTGGTAAAGCAGTAAAATCATTAAACAAACATTCAAGAAAGGCCAAAAAGTATAAAGGCCAGGGTAGATAAATTAAACAAAATAAAAAAAAGTTATGACAAAAGAGTTAAAACCATTCGCATTAAATTTCTCTAATGGAGAAAAACTATTAACATTATCTACATTTGATAAAGATGATGTCTTTAAAATTGCAGAGATATTCTCTAAGCTATTAACAGAACATGGAGTTAATAATGAGTTAGTTTATACTGAAGTACCTAAAGAAGATGGAGTATAACTACATAAAGCCCCCACATTATGACAAAGGGGGAAAGAAAGTATGGCAAATGATGGTAGACATATGGGGAGAGGAAGCCTTTATTAAGTTCTGTGAAATGAATGCCTTTAAATATAGAATGAGATTAGGAGAAAAACCTGAACAAACTATAGAGGATGAGATAGGGAAGGCTAAATGGTATGAGGATAAGGCTCAGGAATTGAGAGCAAAACATACTAAAAGCACTAATAGCACAGATGATAGTAATCCTAATTGGACTTTAAGCAGAAACTATTTATGACACCTTATTCAAAAGCCATAGAGTTAGTAGGTAACCTATTATGCTATACTAAAGACATAGATATAATTCTATCTAAGAAGTTTGCAGTAATATCTGTAGAGGAAATATTAAAAGCCATTGTAGAGCAAGGGGATTCTGCATTTTATTTAGATAATGTAAAATATTGGAAAGAAGTTAAAAAGGAAATAGAGAATATTTAGCACCTACTATAGATATAACTTATAGGTATAATTAACAAGGCTTAATAGCTATAAATATTACAAAGGTTCTAATGTCCTGTTTTTTAACGAATTAAGTGGACAAAATACATGAAACTTTACTAAAAAATTATGCAAACATTTAACAATCACTAAAAAGAACATTTAACATTTGTATGGATATAATATGACAAACAAAAGAAAAATGTAAGCCTTTAGATTGACTAATTTTGGAAAATAATATCTAATTTTAGCCTTATAGTGGAAAAAATAAGCCTTAAAAGGGATAATTATATATTATTTTGGTAGTTATATGACAAGTTATATTCCCAAAATGGGAACCCAAAAACCTAAAGTAAATTTTATAAAGTAAACACTATAAAAAAGATGGACAAAAAAAAGGGAGCAGAAGTGTCTCTAAAAGTAAGGCAGGAAAATAGAGAAAAGAAAAAAGAGGAGTTCATTAAAATATATAGTGAGAAGGCTAATAATATTTATCTAACCTGTAATGCACTAGGAATTGAAAGGGCCACATTCTATAATTGGCTTAAAGAAGATAACTCTTTTAAAGAGAAGATAACTGCTTTAGAAGAGGGAGATATAGATACTGCAGAGAGTGCTTTAAAAAGACAAATTAGAGAAGGGAATATTACTGCTATTATCTTCTACCTTAAAACTAAGGGGAAAAATAGAGGCTATGTAGAGAGACAGGAATTATCAGGGGTAAATGGGCAGAAGCTATTTGAAGTGAACATTATAGACAATAATGAATAGCATTAAAACTAATAAAGTATTTAAGCACCTAGAGCAGTCCAAATCTAAAATAGTAGTAGAGCAGGGAGGTACCAGGTCAGGAAAGACTTATAATATTTTATTATGGATTATCTTTAGTTATTGCCATAAGAATACAGGCAAAATAATAACCATTTGTAGAAAGACATTCCCTGCACTAAGGGGAGCAGTTATGAGAGATTTCTTTCAGATTATAAAAGATAATGACTTATACTCTGAAGATTACCATAGCAAAACCATTAATGAATACTATATTAATGGAAATACCATAGAGTTTATTAGTTTAGATATGCCTCAAAAGATAAGGGGTAGAAAGAGAGATTTGCTTTTTATTAATGAGGCCAATGAATTAAACTATGAGGATTGGCAGCAGCTAATCTTTAGAACAAATGAAAGGGTAATATTAGATTACAACCCCTCTGAAGAGTTTCATTGGATATATGACCAGGTACTTAACAGGAATGATGTAGAGTTTTATCAAACTACCTACAAAGATAATCCATTTCTAGAGGAATCTATTATTAAGGAAATAGAGAGGCTACAAACAATAGATGAGGGATATTGGAGAGTATACGGCTTAGGAGAGAGAGGTCAAAGCAGGAGCCTTATTTATACCTTTAGCACCTGTCTAGATATACCCTCTACTGCTAAGCTAATATCTTATGGCTTAGACTTTGGATATAGCAATGACCCTACTAGTTTAGTCAGGACTTATGTAGATGGGGATAACATGTATGTGGATGAGTTAATCTATAAAACAGGGTTAACTAATCAGGACATAGCCAAAGAAATGAAGGCCCTAGGATTGGATGAGAGAGATGAGGTATATGCAGATAGTGCAGAGCCAAAGAGTATAGAAGAGATTCATAGAATGGGATGGAATATAAAGCCAACTATTAAAGGTAGCATTAACATAGGCATAGACATTGTTAGAAGGTATAGGCTATTTGCTACAGATAGAAGCTATAATCTTATCAAAGAATTAAGAAACTATAAGTACATAGAGGATAAGAATGGGCAATTAACCAATAAGCCTGTAGATAATTTTAACCATGCCCTGGATGCTTTAAGATACTCAGTAGTCAACAAACTAAGTCAGCATCATCTAGGCAAATACACATTTAGATAAACGAAACAACAAAAAATATATTTATAAGTATGTGGGACAAACTAACTTGCAGTCAATTTATTGGCTTATATGACATTGATAATAATGATAGGCTTAACATAGTAGAAAAGCAGCAGCTTATGCTAGGGGTAATTGAAGGTAAAAACCCTGAGGAATATGATACAATTAAGTACAAAGACTTACTTGAAAAATGCAGTAAAAAGCTATCATTTTTTTCAGAATTACCTGAGAGTAAACCTGTAGATTATTTAGAGGTTAATGGTAATAGATATAAGTTCTGCTTTGAAGTTAGTGAAATAACTGCAGGGCAGTATATTGACATTAGCACCTTTAGTGGAAATATTATGGAGTTAAATAAGATAGCTGCCTGTTTCTTTTTACCAATGAAGGGAAAGAGATACATGGAGTATGGTTCGGTTCCACATGATAAGGTAGCTGAAGATTTGCTAGATGCTAATTTCCTAGAGTTGTATGGTTGTATGGTTTTTTTTTGTCAACTATTGAAGGGATTAATAAACGATATGGAAACCTTTTCAAATCTGACACAGGAGCAGAGGGAGAGGCTAACTCATTTATGGCAAAATGGGGTTGGGTACACTCAACTAAGCAAGTAGCTGACTTTGAGAATATAACACTAACAGAAGGGTATAAATTAAATGTTATACATTACTTAAATACTTTAGCTTATTTAAAAGACTATAATAAGCAAAAAGATTTAGACTATAAAAAATGGGAAAAGAAACAGAATCAGTAGTAGCTAATTTAAAAATAGGGGGTAGAACATTACAACCTAATGAATATCTAGCTGCAGCAGATGAAACTACAAGTAAAAACTTAAAGAGCATTCTAGATAGACTAGGGGTAGCTTTGGTTTCTGCTTTAGAAAAGAATTCCCCTGTAGCTAGTGGTAAGTTAGCTAGTTCATGGAGAGTCATTGGTGTCAAAGATACTAAGGATGGTACTAGATTAGAAGTAGGTACCGACATTGAATATGCAGATTATATAGATAAGGGTGTAAAGGGAATAAAGAATAGAAAGAAGCAGATTAAAAATAAGGATGGTAAATACTATCAGTTTAAAACTTATGGTATGCCTCCTGAGGCTTTAAAGTCTTTAGAAGGGTGGGCAAAAATTAAAAACATAGATTTAAAAGGTCAGAAAGCAGTAGACAAAAGTGAGGGCAGACCTAATTATAACAAGCTAATAAAATCCCCATCACAAAGATTAGCCTATTATATTAAGAAGTATGGTATAGCAGGTAGAAACTTTAAGCAAAAATCATTAGATGAGGTACTACCTGATTATGAAGTACAGATAAAAGAAGTTAGTTTTAACTCATTAGTATTAAAAATTAAGACATGATAACATTAATAGAGCCTATACAATATATAGTATCGGCATTCAACAGAATAAACTACAAAATAAGTAGTGATGAGGTATTACAGGATGGGTTTAAATATGTAGTTAAAGTATTTGATGCTAATGATTTGCTAATCAGTACCATATATTATGATGCTGAGGCAGTATATGATAGCCCACTAGAGTTTGATATTTCTAATTTTGTTAATACTAGGTTCCAATATCAGGATAGTATAATGCAAGAAATGGCCCTGGTAAGTTTACCTACATACTCATATAAGTATAGGCTTAAATGCTATGAATATTATCTAAATGACTTAGGTGTATATGCTATAGATGTGGCTAGTGAAGTAGTATCTGAGTGGAAAATAGCAGTACCTTTATCTATTCCATTAATAGAGTTATCTAATTTTTATACTAATGAATACCCTTATAAGTTCACAGATGTATGTGATGAGAGTGGGGGTAATTTAAAGCCTTTGACAGATTGGGAATATCAAAAGCTAAGACTAACTGACTTATATACTATCTGCTGCTATAGCTTAGATAATAGACCTATTATTAGCTTTATTATGAGGGCCTATACAGGAGAAAGTTATACAGACTTAGAATATGTAACTTATGGAATAGATGAGTCCCTATATGTATTAGGAGTAACCCCTATTAATTTTGGGAACCCTGACAAAATAGAGATATTTGTTAAGTTTAGTTCAGGGGCCTGTGGAGATTCTTATATTAAATTAGTACAAACTCTATATATTCAGCCATGTAGCAAATATGAGCCTGTTAGATTAATGTATCTAGGTAAATATGGAACCATGGAGTACATGAACTTTGACCTGGTAAGTAGACAGAGTTTCGACATTGATAGAAAGAAATATCAAAGAGATTATACAGGAGATTTATTAAGGCCATTAATTAATAATATGCAAAATATCACTCCTATTTATTATACAGGAGAGAAAGAAAAGTGGAAGTTAACCTCTGACTATCTAACCAATGAGCAGAGTCATTTGCTAAGGTACTTATATTCAAGTCCTTTAGTATATATGGTTATGCCTAATGGGCAATATGTTAATGTTAATATAGTACCTAATACTTATGAGGTTAAAAATAGCACTATAGATAAGTTATTTAATCTAGACTTAGATATTGAAATACCTGTATTAAACACTAGACAATCTATATAAAGAATGGCAGCTAAATTATTTGTAGAAGGGCATGAAGTTGAGACCTTTGGAGATATAGATACTGAGTTTACTTACTCTATTGCTAACATTAGTGATATTGAAAAGAGAAACTCATCATTTTCTAAGACTATTATTATACCTGCTACTAACAGAAACAGGGAAATATTTGGGCATATATTTGATATATCTGTTCAGAATGATTATTTAGGTAGCAATCCTAATGTCTATTCTAATTTTAACCCTGCTAAAAAGGCTAAGGCTTTAATATACCTGGACTCAGTTAAGATATTTGATGGTATTATAAGAATGATGTCTATTAGTAATGTTAATGGAGATATCAAATTTGAAACTAATGTATTTGGTAGGCTTAATGATATCCTTTATTCACTAGGAGATAAGACATTAAATGACTTAGATTTTACTAACTATGACCATGAGTGGAATTTAGTACAGATTGAGAATAGTTGGGATAGAGAAATGTGGACTTTAGGAGGGGATAACTATGTATATCCTTTAATTGATTATGGGATGTCTTTAGATAATGGGTTTACTTATCCATTAACTCAGTTTAGACCCGCTATTTTTGTTAGGGAAATTCTAGGTAGAATGTTTCAAGAAGCAGGGTTCCAAATTATAGCCCCTTTCTTTGATACTGACTATTTTAAAAAGTTAGTTCTAATCTATACAGATAATGCACCTGTTAAAAGCATACCATTAGGGCTTAATGTAACTAGCGCAAATGATGGGGATATTATTAATTATATAGATACTCCATTAGTTGAAGATGATACTATTCCTTTATCCTTACCAACTATTACAACAGGTACAGGGTGGACTCAAATGGGTGGTGGGATACAATATGAATACAATGAAGTAACCCCTATAGATAGTAACTTAATAGTAAACTATGATATAAGTGCATTTCATCCCACAAATGGAACCATTGCAATGACACTATTTGTAGAGAGAGATAGAGGTGGGTTAGTAGAAATAATTGGTACTGCATATGGGCAGTTTAATTTTAGATATCAAACTCCCCCTGTTTATAATTCTAGATTTCAGGGCCAAATAAATACTACTGCTCAAATAGAACAGAATGATATTATTACAATTAAGTTAAGAACACAATCTTTAGTAGGTGGTGTAGGTATTAAAGCAGATTTGACAGGTACCATTAATTTAATTTTAGGTACTGATATCCCTGTAACTACTCCATTAGTAGAATTTGATACCATGAAAATGGCTTATATATTACCTAAGTCTATTAAGCAAAAAGATTTTTTAAAGTCTGTTATTCAGATGTTTAATCTTTATATAGAGCAGGATAAGTTAATTGATAATGCTTTAATTATAACTCCTTACCCTTTGTTTTTGGATATATATAAAGACCAGGCAGTAGATTGGAGCCAAAAATTAGATACAAGTTCTGAGGTATCCATAACCCCATTAAGTGAATTAACATTTAAGGAGTATAGATTAAAGTATCAAGAAGATAACGATTATTGGAATGACTTTTATCAAAAGAAATTTAACATGACTTATGGCGAATCTGTAAGTATTTTTGATAATGACTTTCAAAGAGATGTAAAAGAGGTAGTAATACCTTTAGGCCCTCCAATGATGAGAGATGAGTATGGAGGTTTAATCATGTTATCTTTGTATAAGGTACAAAATGACATAAAACAACCTTCTAATTTTAGACCTAGAATAGCATCATGGAAATATAATGGAGAAAGTACCCCTGCTAATTGGCAGATAGCTTATAGTTTTTTTGATGGGGCCTGGCAATATGCACCTCAAAATACATATCCTTATGCAGGGCATTTAGATGACCCTTATAATGCTACTACAGATTTACTATTCGGGTATCCTAGAGAGGTTTATTTTAGTATTAACCCTTATCCTAATGCTAATCTATTTAATGCTTTCTATAGTGGTCTTATTAGTGAAATAAGCAATATCTATAGTAGGTTATTAAAGGGCCAATTCAGATTATTAAATACTGACATATTAGAC
>Ga0209298_10000369_pt1 | contig 29950 bp, 27 predicted proteins | sample S_140806_EF_Meta_FD_187325 | JGI IMG/M metagenome (GOLD analysis project Ga0209298, IMG submission 187325) | Freshwater microbial communities from Lake Simoncouche, Canada to study carbon cycling - S_140806_EF_MetaG (SPAdes) (version 2) | ecosystem: Environmental > Aquatic > Freshwater > Lake ... | reverse complement strand
AGCGTAAACTCCCATGTTGCGGAGAATAAATGAAACCTCTCCATTTACACCGCCATCAACGTGTACTCGCTTCTCCGGATACTTGCGACGAAAAGCTCTGATTTTTCTGAAAATATCTTTGTTGAATTCGCCACCGCTTTTACCTGGAATCGTAGCCATCATGAGAATGAAGTCAAATCGGTCGGCGTAATCATCAAATGCATCAATATCTGATACCGCGGTGATCGCCAGTCCGAGTTTACCCTTTATCGTAGACGGAACGTTTAGCTTTCCAGGCAGATTTTCGAATTGGAAAGTGACGTAATCGCATGGTGTTTTTTCAAGCAGAGGGAAATATTTCTCCGGATCCGAAGAGATTATGTGCAGATCAACAGGAGTTTTGCTGATGCTACGAATCTTCTCAATATCATTGAAAACATTTACATCGTCATTGCAGTCGACGTGAAACAAATCGATACGATGCGCATCGAGGTCGCGAACAACTAAATCTATTGGACGGGAAGTGGAGTAAATGGATGCGGAGATTTTCACGGGGCAAAGATAGGGAACTGCTAAGAGTTAAACGATGAAAGAATAAATTAGAATCGCAAGATCAAGAATGTTGTTAACGTAGTTCGCTACCATTTTCAAAGTGTAAGGGGAACATTTAAATTTGCATCTGAACCTAATCAGGATTAAGGTGCGTCTACGACTGATAATAGCAGGAATACTAAACATTCTTGTATCGATATTAACGGTTATCGATCTAGCTACACATTCGCTTGACGACCCATATTATTTCTATCAAAGTAGTACCCCTCGCGCTGTTGTTTCCCTCCTCACAAATTGGCTGAAGAACTTTTCTTATAGCTTAATTAGATCTTTTGCTCTTTTCTCGAATGCATCGTGGATTGCGGTTATGATAATAATGTTAATTGCATTCATGGTTATTCTCTTCACTTCAGTTAGTTTACCGACCATTTTAAAAAACAATAAAAATGATATGCCAATTAACTTCGGCATGGGTAGTATTTTCCTAGTTTGCCTAGGGGCGATAATTGCAATTGCATCAATAATGTGGGTTATGGATGGAATGACCGTCTATACATTCACTAGCGCGTTTTTAGCTGGTGTCTTTGCTGCAAGCGTCATTCTATACGGAATAGACCTAAAAAAGTGGCGAAACCTCGGAACAATTGTAGAGGAAGGTGAATAGGGCCGCACCGAGCATTGGATAAGCACGAGGTGGACTTCATATAGTAGCGCTCGCGATTATTTACCGGAGTAGAATTTTACCGTGTTTAAGGTCGAGTCAATTAACGACTTCCATCGAGTTTGTTGATCCACTCTGTATGAAGTAGTAACTGTGTGAATTCTTGTTCTATTCTCAAACAGCATCATGTTAACAACCACAATTGGGTTTTTTCCCAACTGCCGCTGATATGAAATTTTGGTGCAGCTCATTCCATTGTATTTTGCGCTTGAAACACCGCCCCACGAAATCAACTTGGAACCTAGCTCAAGATTAGCCACCGCCTGAGCGCGGAACGTTGAATCCAGTTCCTTTTTAGTTTCAGGGGAATCTGATGGAGTAAGAATTATTGGGGATGTTAACGTTCCATAGATTGGCGTCTCAGAATAATCCGTTGAAATGATAAACCGAACATAGGTCTTGAGCGAAGCGGAATCTAGAGAGTTAAGACCCTTTTGCTGTAATACTAAATAGTCAGAAGCATATTCGTAGCCAAGAGCAGTGTTCATTTTGTCCACAAAAGCCTTATAAGAGCCCGATTGTACTTCGAGTTTTGAAGAAAGCTTGAATTCGCCGATGCCCTTTATACTGCACAGGGTCCATCCATCATATCCGAAAAAGGAAAATGAAATGGCGACTGAGAAAAGGAGCGGGAATAAAAGGAGAATTAGGGCGAGTTTTTTCATGGTAGGGATTTATTTAAAGAATAAATACGCAACAAAAATTGCAGCTAATATTCCTGCGAGATCAGCAATTAGTCCCGCACTCACCGCATACCGCGTACGTTTGATTCCTACCGAACCGAAATACAAGGCAACAATGTAAAACGTTGTATCTGCAGAAGCGTACATGATTGAAGCCAATCTTCCCGCGAAGGAATCGGCTCCATAGGTTTTCAGCACATCGATAGTTAAACCTTCTGTGCCTCCGCCGCTCAAAGGTTTCATGAGAGCAACGGGAATGGCCGGCACAAACTGACTGTCAAGATTTAATTGTGTTACAACCCAAGCAAGGCCTTCGGTGATATATTTCATCGCACCGCAGTTTCTGAAAACGCCAATGGCAACAATCATCGCCACCAGGTATGGAACAATTTTTATCATTGTGGAAAATCCTTCTTTCGCACCTTCAATGAACTCGTTGTAGACATGAATTTTTTTGACTGCTGCAACACCCAGGAAAGTAACAATGATCGACATGAGGATGAAATTTCCTCCTACGGTTGCTACGTCTGAACGCACGTCCGCAGGCAAATAAAGAAATGATGCAACAATTCCTCCCATAACCAAGAGTCCGCCTGCAATCCATTGGAGTAGTGCGCGGGTGAGAATGCGCTGCCGTATAGACACAGTGAGAATCGCAACGAGCGTAGCGCAGAAGGAGGAAATAATAATCGGAACAAAAACATCCGTCGGATTCGCAGATCCGTTGCTGGCACGCAAAGCAAGAATAGTAACTGGGATTAAGGTTAGTCCGGCAGTATTCATCGCCAGAAACATAATCATGGAATCTGATGCTGTTTCTTTGTCTTCATTGATATCCTGAAGGCTTTGCATGGCTTTCAAGCCCATTGGAGTGGCAGCGTTACTCAGTCCGAGCATGTTCGCGGAAAAATTCAGCATGATTTGTCCGTGCGCAGGATGTCCGTGCGGAATCCCGGGAAATAACTTTCTGAAAAACGGACCAATGATTCTTCCGAGAAAGTTTACTGCTCCGGCTTTTTCGCCAACGCGCATTAAGCCCATCCACAACGTAATTGTTCCTGTTAATCCTAATGCCACGTTAAAAGCACTTTTCGCTGAGTCAAACGTGCCCATTCCAATGGAGGAGAATACGTGAGCATCTTCCACAGATCCAGTGGCAAAACCGTAAATAGTACGTGCTATTGCTACGATGAAACCTACAACGAAGAAGGAAATCCAGATGTAATTTAATATCATAGAGTAAATGTAGTTTTTGATTTCCGCACTTGTAAATAGGTTAGATCGTATTATCAACAGTTCCGATGTCAACAACGCAACGCGCATCAGAATCCTACAATTCGGATTGCAATTTCAATTGATTTAATCGTCGACCTCATGAGTGAACGTCCGAAAAACAACCTAAGTGAACTTCCCGGCAAGGCCAGCATCTGGTCGGAAGAGGACCGACTTTCGTGTTTGACTTTCGGGCCTGAGGCAGAGATTTCGCCAGAAGATTTTTTTGTCTTGATCTAATGTGCTAAGAGAACCGGATTGATACCGAGTATTTCCGCGCGGTTTTGACCTACGCACAAACCCAGCTATTTCCGAGGAACCTCTTGCATTTGCAGCGAGTCCGGAATTGCAGCAATACATTTCCTGCTATGCGATACTTGCGAACGAACCATCCAGGAGGCTGATTGGAAATTTCTTTTTCAACCTCCATAGGCAGAGCAACCGACTAAAATATTTGTAGCGGCAGAAGGGGCTAGGGTATGGTTGCTTCTTAAAAATCAAAAAAGATAACCGCGGTTACTAGTTTTAAAATAAAGAGTGAAAAAGCTAGCGAAAACACTGCTTTATTCCTTTCAATAGATCGCAATACCACTGCACCTCGATTGCCAATTGTGGGTGATAAGTAGAACTAAAATCCTTTTCTGGGCAAGTGCGAAATGTTGGGTCATTGTGTCCCATGTGTAGCGTAAATAAGTTCCCTGAAATCGTTATCGCGAACGCGTTCACGCTTGTTTGTGCCAAGTATATCAAGAGTTTTTGAAACTCAGGATCAAAAATTCCTGCGGCTACTTTTGGTTGATCAGTGAATAGCAGAAAACAATCTTCGAACGAATTTGCTTGGAGGCTCACCGATACTGGCGACAGCCGCTTCAACCAGTATTCGCGCACAGGAATAATCCAATCATCCGACTCATGACTGGTTTTTCTATCACGGAAAATGAGGGTGTGCTGACCAGCTACTGCGGTGATTCCGCATTGAATAACCCATCCGTAAAAGTGATTCGTGAGAATGCGCGATCGCGGCCGCGTGACACTTCCACCACCAACGCCTGAAGCAACTTGAACAGCGACTTGATACATACCGAATGGCATGCCTTGCACGTCGCCAGTGAGGCTGTCTTCACGAAGTAACGTGGAATAATTTTCTTGATACAATCCGCTTTTGAGAAAGGCGGAGATAGACAGTAAATGCGAGTTGAAGTACGTGGCAGTTATTCCCCGTTGCTTGAAAAGGGCGGGTAAAACAATTCGAGCATATTTTTTCTCAAGACTTTCTTTAGTTGGGATAATTGCGAACACCCACGCGCCAACGAGGAACACCACGGCAACCAGATAAATGGCGATCCCTTCCCACAAAAATGGATTGTCAATCGCGTAAGCGCTTGCAATACCTAAAATCCACAGGGCCGGAATGTACAGCAGCTTAGCATGCCGAAACCGTGCTTTTTTGTACTGTTTTTCGAGTTTTTCCAGCTCACTTGTGTGGCGGGAATCGGGCGGTGCGAATACAGCTTCCATCATTTACAAAATCTACCCATTTTCATCAAGCTAAAAACGACAAAAGATTTCAACATTACAAGTGAGTTTTCAGGCGCAAAAATAAGGTATGAACAAACTGTTAACACCAATGAAAACCAGTGTCTCTGGCGGATATATTTGTTGTCTATGGAGCAATTATCCCTTATCCCGCCGGCGCTACGCACCTCCAGGCCATTGCATTTTCCGAAAATTCTCCGCGACAGGTACAATTTGCTTGTTCCGCGACAGGAAGACGGATTGATCGTGTTGGCGATTTTCCAAAAGGTTCGTGCCGGAATCATCGAGCGTGCTTTTCCTGAACGCATAATTGTGGAAACCATCAAGCAGGTTCTTTCCGAACTTGGTCAAGGTTCTGCGCGCGGAGAGGAAACGCAAAAATACGACGAAACAATTCACCGTCTTCTTCGTCACTTCATCGACAAGAACATCGAAGAGAAATCATATCAGCTCAGCACATACGCGGAAAATTTCTGCGATATGCTCGAGCGTGAGGTGCATACAGCCATTAACCCTTCGCAAATTCAGAAAACGTTCAATGACCTCGTGATGCTTCTCACACTGAAGCTCGAGAGTCTTGAAGATTTTCGCCATTGGTATCATGCTCAGTTTTTCAAACACAAAGCGGACATCTCTGCACAATTGCGCGCACTACAAGCGCAGATCGAAGACACTGTTGATCAGTTGAACGATCTTGTGAAAAACGAGTACGACAACTTCCGCGAAATGCTTGTGGGTTGCGAAGCGCTTCTTGATCGCATCAAGGAACAGGCTGATAAGTTGTCAAGCGCATTCTCTTCGAAGGATGATATCAAGCAGTTGTTGGACGATGCGAATCTCGGTGTTGAGTTCGAATTCCGTGAAATGAAACGTGATGTGCGCATGTATTTCAAGGATATCGAAATGCGCCTCATCAACGTGTCGCACACAATTGACAGAATCAAACCGAAGATCAACAAGCTATACAACGACTTCGAAAAGCGCGACTACGACAGAAAGATTGAATCTTTCTTGCTCTACATGCTCAAGAATTCTACAAGCAAATTCTCGCGTACCAAAAAGCTGAAAGATCGCAAAGTGCATGAAGTAGAAGTTTTTCTTCCGAAGAATATGCGCGAAAAAGAAATCTACAGCGATCGTTCACGAATTACTGGAATAGACTACTGGCAATTGCTGGAGCCACCTCCAATACAACTGCAAGCGCTTAGTTGGGATGAAGAAGATCTTTCGCGTCAAGCAGAACTACGTCGCCAGTACCTCGCTCGTGAGAAGCGCATTGAAGATTGGTTCAACGTGATCACAGCTGATGTAGCGAAGAAAAAGAAGATCAACTTCTCTGATTACTACTACAAAATCATGACGAAAGACAATGATTTTGAAGAGGCAATCAAGGAAGCAACTCTGGTGCTGAAAGAGTTCACCAAGAATCCCGATTACGAAGTAACCGTAAGTGAAGAATTTAACCTTGATCCAAAACACCCGAGCGTCGGAATATGGAAAATGCAAATAAAAAATACGGCTTCCTAGAAACAGACGAAGCAGAAGCAATGTTCGCTGAGATTGACTTTATGTTCAAGAGCGGACAGCACGTTCAGAACTATCCACATCAGGTGGAATTGTTCAACTTCGTAGATAAGTACGAGGAGGATTTGCGTTTGTATTACAGAAATCTTTTCAAAGTAAATCTTGCCGGAAAAGGATCTGACTACACGCGCTACTTCTATCTTGAAATGGACGAAGAAAGTCGCGGTATTGTGAAATCAAGAGCGAAGAAATTAACTCCGGAGCATACTTTGCTTGGGATTTTGCTATTGAAAATTCACCGCATCGACAAGTACTTCATCAATGATATTTATGTTCCTGATTTTATTCAGTTGCTGAAGACAAATGAGGAATACAAAAATTTCATCTACAATTTGTTTGCGCGTCGTCGCGAAAAAGAAGCAACGGAAATCGATGAAAATACCATTGACGAATGGGTACGTAACTCACTGAAAGAGTTCGAACGACTTGGATGGATTCACTTTGATCCGCGCAACAAGGAATTGTTTGAGATTATGCCTTCCATTGAGCGTCTGTTCACGATGTACTCATACGAAATTCACAACATTGATCGATTGATTGACGAAACCAATTCGATCGAAGAGAAAACAGGTGGCTTGTATCCTGTTGAAGAGGGAGAAGCGGAATAGCACTAACAAATCCCCATTAATCAGATTCCAAAAGACATGAAACAATATCCAAGAATATTTTCACTTTCAACAATCGGTGTGATCTATCACAATAACTGTGATTATCTCCTGCACCCATTGCGTACTGATTTCACGGGTGGATCCGGATCGGGAAAGTCTGTTATTGCAGATTTGCTCCAGCTCATTTTTGTGGCGAAGAAAGAATTCTGGGAATCGGGAACCGATGTAATGACCACAGAGAAGCGAACGGTTGAGGGTATTGTACTCAAGCAGGGAGCTGATCAAGGCCAAGGCTTCTACGGATACGCTTTTGCGAACGTGGAAATTGAGCACAACAAGTTTGTTATTGTGGGAACACATGTGCAAACGAACGCGCGCTCAGTGTATCCTTTCGTGATTCAAAAAGGTGTTGACTTCAATCCTGAAGCGGAAATGAATCTTGAAGCAATGGATCAGTTTCTGTTGTATCGCGACTTCCTCCCGGGAAACCAGATTCTTCCGATCGACAAGTTGAAAGAGCATTTCGAGAAACGCGGATTCAACCTGAAGCATTTCAACCAACGTACTTCTGAGTTTCACCGCTTGCTGTTCAATAACCAGATTCTTTCTACCGACTTTAGTCACGACGAAAAGAAACTGAAAACATTCGCACAGATTCTTCAATCATTTGCGCGTGGTAAAGGTGTTGGTGCAAAGTCGGAAGATCTGAAGAACTTCCTTTTCGCGAATGATGATGACCAGAACAAGGAGTACGAAAAGCGCAAGAAGGAAATTGAAGAGGCTCACGAAGAATACAAGCGCCGCGCACGGGTGTACGAAACCGTTAAGCTGAAGAAAGATCGTCTCTTGTCGCTCTTGGAAGACAAGAAAAAACGCGATGCAGCGAATCATCGCGCACTTTTGCTTGAAACAGGATGGGCGTATCAGCAGCGAGAAGTTGTGGGACGTGATCTTGTGCGTACGCAAAAGGAAACAGCATACGTGAATCTTCAGCAGATTATGCTTGAGAGACGTGTAAATGATTTGAACATGGAAGCAGTAGAGCGCGAACTCGACAGCATTACGGGTGAGCGCGAGCGTTTGGAAACAGAATTGGAAAATCGTAAAAAGCAGCGCGACTTTGCGGAGAAGAACCGCGCATCTTACGAGAAAGCATATACTATTTCGCAAAGCGAATACGACGAAGCCAGTGCGAAGTGGAGTAAAGTAAAGGCCGCCGAAGGTTGGGTGCGTACGTACAAAACCGTTGATGCGCTGAAAGATCAGTTCCGCATTCAGGACAACACATTGCGTGAGCGTCAGAAGATGCGCGAATTTGTTGATTTCCTTGAGCGCAAGAAAATAGTTGAGCAGTTCAGTGATTCATCTTGGTCGCGCGATTACAGAATGGCGCAGGCGGAGTATGATGGAATTATGGATCAACTAGACGGAGAAATCAATCGTCTCGAACAATTGATGCCGCTCTTCGATAGTGAGAACAAAGATTCTGTAGTGCAATGGGCAATTCGCAATGCAGGAAAATTGTCCCGCGAGGAGGAGTCTGTATTGATGCACTTCAAAACACTTGGAACCAAGAAGCCTTCTGAAAAAGAAGATGGATTGCGTTTCATTCCTGATCCAGAAACAGTTTACAAGAATCTGAAACCTGTTGACAAAGACACCAAAGGATTCTGGGTGAACATGGGTGGTGTAATGGAATACGTAATGTATGTGAGCAAGCAATTGTTCAATAATCCAGATACCATTGAGAAGGAACTGAAGAAATATGGAGATACCATTGAGAAGGAACTCGAGAAGTTGCACGCAGAGCGCAATGCACAAAGAGAACTTCGCGATCACCTCATGGATTTCGGTTTCAACACGCAAGTTTCTGATGCATGGTTGAAACGTGTTGAGTTGACCAATTTCGTTCCGGACGATACACTCATCATGTCGAAAGATGAATTTGACATGATTCTTGATTTGTATACCAATCCGAAAAACAATCTTCGTTTGCTTTATGATGAAGCAAAGAAGAATTGGGAAGATGCGTTGCAAAAATTGCGTGAAGCCGATGATATCATTTCGAATTCACAAGGAGGCTTGCTTGCTATAGAAGGTCAGATCAAACAACTTGAAGTCAATCAGCTTCCGGAGAAGGAACGTGAACTCAAGAACTTCCAACAAGTCAAAAAATCGCTTGACGAACGTTTTGCTGATTGGCAAAAAGATGTTGCAACTTATCTGAAGGCCAACGAAGGCGAACAAAGCCAGGAGAAAGTTGGTAAAGAAATCCGCGAGATAGAAAAGGAGCACGGATCGAGCACAAAAATGCTCTACAACGCATTTACACAGCGATTACAGGACATTTCTCGTCGTCAGGGCTCTCTAGAGCAGCGACTCATTGGATTGATGGAGCAAATGCCCGCGTTGGAAAATCGCTATCAAGAGGCATTGTTGCGGTACACGCAACTCATTGGCGAATTCAAGCCTGAAGAAGTAACAGATCAAGTTGAAGAATCGCAAGTGAACAAGCTCAAAGTAATAGTGATCACTACGCAAAAGGCGTACGAGTCCAATTACGACGGCATCATGAAGGACGATAAATTCAACATTGAAGACGAACGACTGAAAGGAAATCACAAGTACGACTTCCAGACGCTTGCAGAAGTAATGTTGCCGAAGATTATTCAGGATCCTTCTAAGATCGAAGAAGATCTCGCGAGCGATATTGAAGAGCACTTGAAATCAATCAACCAGAAGATGAATGAAATCAACGATCACAAGTTGAAAATCATCAATGGTATTTTCTCAAAAATCGAAGAAGTGTACAGCGAGTATCGCGATCGTATCGATGATATGCGCGAGTTCTTCCGTTCAAACAAAATTTCCGGCGGTCACTATGTTGAGATCAACTTTGATCCGTCGAAATCTTATCCGATCAACTGGATTCGCTCGCTCAACAAGAACATTGCAGCGAAGGCACAGAATGTTGGATTGTTCAAGATGTTTGAAAACGAAGGCGAAGGAGCAGATGCAATAATTCTTCGCGCATTCCTTGAGCATAGTGACGGAAAGAACGTGAAGCCGGATATCCGTAAACTCACGAATCCGAAATCCTACTTCGATCTTTCAATCAGTTTGAAAACACCAAAAGGAGAAGATGCTCCGGGATCAAACGGTCAGAACTATACGATGTTGGCGTTGCTGTGTATCGCACGACTTTCCATCATCGACAGCGATCGTTTGAGTCGTCGCGAGAAGAAAATCCGCAAGGGTGTTCGCTTCATGACCATTGATGAGGTAGCGGGATTGGGAGAAAACTTCGACATGCTTTACGAATTGGCGAAGAACTACGATTACCAAATCCTTACGATGACGATCGATCCGATTGGTCGCTTCGAAGAAGGCAAGCAGAACATTTACACGTTGCGCAAGAACAACAATCCGGAGTTCCACAACATCAATCCAACTCCATTGGCGCAGTTCAGCTACGACAACATTGTAGAGAAACTCGACGATTATATTCATGCGCTTCAAACGCAGAACTAAGATGCGTAGGTGTCTCCGCCGCGGCGGGGAAGGTTAATGTTGCGAAAGCCGGATGACATTCATTCGGCTTTTGTGTTTATTACATTGTACGGATTGGAACCAAAAAAATCACCGTCCCAACTGAATGGAACGGTGACGAGTACAATCGAATAAGTTAATAACCTCTAGAATTTCAGAGCAACTCCGAAGTTCACCATTGGCAAACCTGAACCATATCCACCTTCTACAAATGCGCCAACGTGATCAGAGAAATACAAGTTTGCTCCGCCGTGGATGGCCCAGGCAAAACCACTCTTCATTGGCTCTTGGACATAATTGAATGCACCTTCATTGTTGAAAGGAGTAGCTTTTACTTTATTCAATCCGAAAGGAACTGCAACGTACGGATCGAATTTTGCCATGCCCAACGGAATGTGAAACGCCGGTCGCAAACAGATTTGTGTGTACTTGTGTTCGTACCCGTAAATGTTCGTTGGAACAGTTACATCGCTGATTGTGATTTTGTCTTTGTACATGCCGAACAATATACCGATCCCAAAAAAATCGGTTGCCGCATATTCAGCGCGGAATCCAAAAGGGAATCCGCCTTTAGTTTCGCTTGTTCCGTAAATGGCGTAGTCTGTTTTCGAGTAATTCTCTTTGATTGCAAATCCACCACCCGCTTGCAAGCCAATTTGACCTGCCTTGAACGCAACAACTTTTCCTTTTCTACGCTTCTTCTTTCTTCTTTTTTTCTTGAGTTCTTCTGCACCCAGATCTCCGGCAATGAAGAACGCGCACAATAGCAGAAGGAATAATGATTTGAATTTCATTGTTCTAAAGGAATATGTTGATACAATAATTGAATTAGTAAAAAAATCCCCGACTAGCGGGGATTCTATTTTTTAGTACTTGTTGGCGTTGATGATGTCTGTTGGATCACCAGTTGCAGGATCAACCTTGTAGATAACACATACTACGTGGCAATTTGCAGGTACGCGAGTTTCTGCAGGAAGAGTTAACGTGTAAGTTCCATCAACCTTAGCTCCCTTTGCTGGGTTAACAGCAATGCTTGTTCCGAAAGCTTTGCCATCAGCAACAACACGAAGAATGTCATTGAACTCAACTTCGCCTGTCTGACCACTCTGTGTGTTCATGATTGCATCTTCAGTTACATAAACACCTAGGTTATAGTTTCCGGAAAGACCTTCGAAAAACACAGTCTTTGTAGTAACAGTCAGTGTGTTCCCACTCAAAGTATACGCAATTCCAACTCCAGCTTTAGCAGTTGGATGGTCAATAAGAGCGGTCTTAATTTTAGGCTCTAGGTAAGTTGGATATTGCTCAACCAAGTTAGCTCCAGCGCTCGGAGTTCCTGACATACCAAAGAAGGTAATAATATCATCCTGGCCCGCCGGTTCGTTGTTTACAATATCATCACCAGGGTGCATGAAAATACCTACTGCTTTATTTTGCTCATGACCATATTTGTTCATGAAATAATGCATCGTGTCGTATCCATAAACACCGCATGGGTTGCACCAAGTAGCAGAGTATTCCCATACCACGCATTTGTAAACGGAGGAAACAGAAATTACATCTCCTGTTGCAGCATCTTTCTTACAGCTTGCAAAAGTGAAGGCTAGCGCAGCTGCAGGAATAAGAGCGAGGAATTTTTTCATGAGGTTGATTTATTGAGGTGAAATTGAGCCTAACTGAAATATTTGAATCTTAAAATTAGTCAAAATACTGACTTATCAAAAGTTATTACGTACAAGAATTGAGGGCTGGTAACGGGTTTTTCGTTTCTTTGTCGCCCGTCAAATTTTGGCTTCGCCATGCTGCTCAAACACAAAAACATCGATTTTTCGAATATTTTCCACTATTTCGGCGGAATTTCGCTATTTTTCTTGGCATTTTTCTTGGCTGAACTGAAGGACGTTACGCCGGTTTTTGCCAGTGCTCCGGTCAATATTGCGCAAACAAATCCGGATTCCGTATCAGTAATTACGTTGGGTTTTGCGGGCGACTTGATGTGTCATACGCCACAAATGTCGAACGCAAAGAAGTCGGATGGTTCTTACGATTTCAATCCAACTTTTTCCGAAATTAAATCGGCACTCTCAGCGCCTGATATCATGATCGGAAATCTGGAGCTAACGATGGCCGGTCCGAAAAAACCATACGGCGGATATCCTGCGTTCAATAGTCCTGATGAATATATAACCGCGATTACTAACTCTGGATTTGATTTTGTTGTAACCTCTAACAATCATTCGATGGATACCGGAGAAGAAGGACTTCAACGCACTTTGCAGAAAGTACGGCAGGCGGGACTAGGGAGCACTGGCACGTTCGATTCGCAGCGCGATCACGATTCCATCCGAATTTTAGTAAAGAATGGAATTTCTATTGCTATTCTGAATTACACTTATGGAACGAATGGCGCATATCCATCCGCCGCACACAAATACATGTTGAATGTAGCAGACAGCACAAGTGTTGGTAGTGAAGTGCGTCGTGCGCGCAGCTTGAATCCAGACATTCTTGTTGTGATTTATCATTGGGGAATTGAAAACATTGCAGAGCCAACAGCAAAGCAGGATTCGATGTTTCATTGGGCTGCAGACAATGGAGCCGATTTAATTATAGGAGCGCATCCACACGTAGTTGGTCCGATTGATTATTTCAAAACAAAAAAGAATGCGTCTCTCGATTCAGGAATTGTTGCATGGTCGCTGGGCAATTTTATTTCCAATCAGTATTGGAGATATACTGATGCAGGATTAATTCTGAATGTGACCATCGAGAAGAATTTCACGACTGGAAAAAAGTCGTTGAAGAAAACAGGATTCATTCCAACATGGGTGTATCGCGCCTACGATCCTGCATTAAAGCAACACGTTGTTGTACCTGCATCATGGTGCGGTACTGATTCACTTCCACAGTGGATGAATGCAGAATCGAAGACCAGAATGTGTGAGGCATTTGATGATACGAAGAAGATGGTTTCTAAGTACGGTGCGAATCCTGACTTACAGCATTAGATTTTCTCTCGCACCTTTCCTTCCGTATTTGAATTCGCATTTTCTCTTTTTCCCCAGCCGATATGCCATGCCGCGCTTGCCTGAAACTCGTATTTCGTGCCGGCAAAAGGGCTATTGATATTCGGATCATTTGTGAATGGGAACAAGAACGGAACTACAAATCGCGCATCTAGATAAAGTCGTTGATGCAGTAAAGCAAATTGCCAGCCAATATGTGAAACAGCTCCAACGGCATGGAAACGATTCGCTCCAGAAAATTCCCAACGTTGATCAGAAACTTCAGACTTGTAGGTTACAGTTTGACGTTCCGAAACATCCATATAGCTAGCTTCTAATCCAGCATGTGGTCCAGAAAATGGATGGCGCGAAAGTGTATCGTTTCTGCGCAGAAAACACGTAATTCCCAAGCGAATTTGAGGTCCTGCGTAGGTTGAATTCACATCTTCCAAATAGGAATTTGCAGGCTTAGGATTTGGATCAATTACTGCGCTTGAACTCAGTTCTCCTTGCAGTTTGTTGTTGTCTACTTGATCAGGAGGAAGGTATTGATGATCGCTACCTTTTGCATAGCCGATACAGAGGTTATACATCGCACGACGATATCCGATTGAATAACCGCCTAATGTAGTTTGCTTATGCAATGCAGCAGATTCGTGCACATACAAAAAGTGAAATACTTTACGCTCTTGCGCGGACAAATTGCCGAGCGTAAGAAGCAAACACAAGGCGAAGAATGATTGTTTCATAGGGGTCAAGAGAACTACATAAATATAGTTCTTATATGAATTCCGGGTTCAATTGGGGAAGAATTGTCCGGGGGTTAATGTTTTGTTAGGGCCTGGCCAACACGAAATTTCAGGCTGTGTTTGTTGTTGTAACTACAGCTTCTTCACTTTGAGTTTATCACCCACATGAAGCACCACTTTCGCTCCAAATCCATTTAGTTTTTTCAGCTCGTCCACTGTGGTGCCATTTGCTTGCGCTATGCTCCACAGCGAGTCTCCACTCTTCACTGTATAGTATTTGTATGTTCCAGTTGTTGTCGTGGTTTTCCCAGAATTATCAGCCTTCACGGGTGTATTGGGCGTAGTAGCAGTAGTTGTTTTCGGAGGGTCTTTTTTCACCGGAGCTGTAGTGGCAGTAGTAGCTGCGGGCGCTGGCATGTAGATGACAAGCTTCTGTCCCGTTTTGAGATAATTGCTCGAGAGATTATTCCACTTGCGTATTTCGTCTACCGAACATTTATATCGTTTGGCAATGGTGTTGATCTTTTCTCCTTTCTTGACTGTATGCGTTTTCATGACTTGTTCAACAGTCATCGCAGCCAATGCAGAATCAGTTTTTACAGTGTTGTAAATTTTTTCTTCGTTCATCACGAAATTTCCGGCCTGTTTCACAGGAAGAATCAAATGGTACGGTTCGCCAGTTAATGAAACAGGAACAACGCCAAGTTTGAACATTGGATTTAAGAATGCCAATTCATCATACGGCACACCCAAAACAGCTTCTACTTGAGAGAAGTTCAATTGCTGACGCACATTCACAGAATCAACATCGTAGAATGTAGCACGAGGAGCAGTTGCATACAGATTATGCTCCTGATGATAGGTCATGATGTATGTTGCTGCGATAAATGCAGGAACATACGCTTGCGTTTCGCGAGGCAAATACGGACGAATTTCCCAATAGGTTTTTTTCCCACCGCCTGCACGACGAATTGCTTTGTTGATGTTTCCTGGTCCGGCGTTGTAAGCAGCAAGTACAATTTGCCAATCGCCGTATATGTTGTAGAGGTATTGCAAAAATTCGCAAGCCGCTATCGTTGATTTGTATGGATCGCAACGTTCATCTACATAGGATGAAATTTCGAGATTGTACATTTTTCCTGTGCCGTACATGAATTGCCAGAGTCCGCGTGCTCCTGCAGGAGAAGTTGCATTCGGATTCAAAGCCGATTCGATTACGGCAAGATGTTTCAATTCAAGAGGAAGATTAAATCGATCAAGCTGTTCTTCAAACAATGGATAGTATAATTCGGATAAGCCGAGCATGCGCTCAACAAGAACTCGGCGTTTGTATGCATAGAGATCGATGTAAGGCTGAACTTCTTCTGTATATCCTAAATCAAAAGGAGATTGTGCGTCGAGCATGTTTAATCGCTGCATCACAATTTCTTTGGAAGGGTGCGGAACAGAATCAGGTGCGAACCCATACATGTTGCTGCGCTGTTGCGGAGCCTTTGGAATGCGTGTGATGTAACTATGATGAGCAAGACTATCGAGCATACGCGCAATAGGATCGTCTGAAAACAACGTATCGTGTGTGCCGGCTAAAAGATTGCCGGAAATGAGGACAAGAACAACAATCAGTTTTTTCAACATCTGCTTCCTCCGTTTGAAGTCTGGTGGATATTATTGCCGGTAGCCGGTCGAGTATAATACGCTGGCTGGGCGAAAAAAGTATCCGTTAGTACAAAGATCGACTACAAGATAATTACAATCGTTTGGAATACCGCGAAAGTATTACCCTGTGATTGTTAAAAACGAAGAAAAAACACGAAATCAGCCTAATTTCTGAATATGATCGGCAAAAGACATTACGCCCGTTTCATCGAAATTTCGGCCCATCACCTGAATTCCGAAAGGCAGTCCGTCTTTTGATTTTCCCGCAGGGACAGAAATAGCAGGAATTCCCGTGAGGTTCGCCTGAACAGTGAAGATATCTTCAAGGTACATCTTGATCGGATCTGCTGAATTGGCTCCGAATTCGAACGCTGTTCCAGGAGTCGATGGAAGAATGATATAATCAAATGCATTCAGAATTTCTTCTGTCTTGTCGCGGAGCAAACGGCGTACTTTTTGTCCTTTCGAATAGTATGCATCGTAATATCCTGCACTTAACACAAAAGTACCGAGCATGATTCGTCTTTTCACTTCGGGACCAAATCCTTCGCTGCGTGATTTCTTGTATGTTGATTCAAGATCGGTTGCGTTCTTACTTCTATAGCCATAGCGAATTCCATCGTATCGCGCGAGGTTGGAAGAAGCCTCTGCAGTAGTGAGAATGTAATAGGCAGGAACCAGATAATCGAGATATGGGAAACTTGCAGGCTCTACTATATGTCCTTCAGCACGCAATTGCGCAATGATGTTATTCATGCGTTCGCGAATTTCCGGATCGAGTCCCGGACTGTCGAGGCAATCTGCGATATAAGCAATTCGTTTTTTCCCTGTAACAGCAAGTGACTTTGAATATTCAGGAACTTCTTTTGTAGAAAGAGTTCCATCGAATTCGTCGTTTCCAGCAATTACCTCCATGATGAGTGCAGAATCTTCGACAGTGTGTGTTAGCGGCCCTACTTGATCAAACGAAGAAGCATACGCAATGATTCCCCAGCGAGAAACACGACCATATGTTGGTTTGAATCCAACAACACCACAGAAAGAAGCGGGTTGACGAATTGAACCACCGGTATCAGTTCCCAATGCAGCAAGGCAAAGGTGTGCAGCAACGGCAGCAGCAGAACCTCCGGAAGAACCTCCGGGAACGCGTTTAATATCCAATGGATTCAAGACATTTCCCATGGATGAATTTTCATTGGAAGAACCCATTGCAAATTCATCACAGTTTGTGCGACCGATGATAATAGCATCTTCAGCAAGGAGTCGTTCGACAACAGTTGAACTGTATGGAGATACAAAGCCGCCCAGAATCTGCGATGAAGCAGAAACCTTGTGGTCTTTGTAGCAAATGTTGTCTTTTAGTGCAATCACCATTCCGGCTAGTTTCCCCGCAGTTTTCGTTGGAATTTTCTTATCTACTTCGGCCGCTTTCGCGCGTGCAGATTCAGGAAAAGTTTCAAGGAATGCATTCAGGTTTTTCGCTGTATCTATACGCGATAAATACTGATCAACGAGTGCAACACAAGAGGTTGAACCGTTGTTCAGGTCAGTGCGGATTTCAGCGAGGGAATTGTACAGCTTCACAGAGAGAGATAAAAATGAAAAATGTTGAATGTAGAATTACTCTGCATCCAACATTGTTAATTCAACAACTGAATTAGTCTTTCTTTTCAGGAGTAGTTTTTCCTTCAGAAGTGCCCTTAGAAGCATCTTTAAATTCCTTGATGCCGGTTCCAAGACCTTTCATGAATTCAGGAATTTTTCTTCCGCCAAAAAGGAGCAACACGACAACAAGAATTACGATGAGTTCTGTTGATCCGAGACCGAAGACTCCAAGGATGATAAATGGATTCATAGCGAGTGATTTAAGCGACGCAAAGATAAGGAGAAATTTCAGACCCCAGACCTCAGCCATCAGTGGACTATTTTGAGTAATGTTCTGCTACTTTTTCCCAGTTCACCACGCTCCACCAGTTATTGATATAATCGGCACGAACGTTTTGGTATTTGAGGTAGTATGCATGTTCCCATACATCAAGTCCGAGGATTGGTTTTCCCTGAACATCAGCAACGTCCATTAGCGGATTATCTTGGTTGGGCGTGGAGGTTATCACCAGATTTCCGTCTTGCATTACGAGCCAAGACCATCCAGATCCAAAGCGTTCTTTGGCGGCTTTAACAAATTGTTCCTTGAACTTTTCGAAAGAGCCAAACGAGTTGGTGATGGCTTCCGACAACTTACCTGTAGGTACATTAGCTGTTCCTGCTGCAGGAGCCGGCTTCATGATATCCCAGAAAAATGTATGATTCCAGTGGCCACCGCCATTGTTGCGGATTGGCATTTCCAATTTGCTTGCGCCCGCCAGCATTTCTTCCAGACTTTTCAGTTGTGCGAGATTGTCGGGAGCTGCGTTCGGGTCAGGAGCAACCATATCTCCTGCTGGAGCGGTCAAGCCAATTGAAGTAGGATCGGCGGGGGTCTTTTCCTTTTCCCATTTCGCTTTCAGCGCTTTGTTGAGGTTGTCGACGTATGCTTGATGATGTTTGTCGTGGTGCACTTGCATTGTTTTTGTATCGATCCACGGTTCAAGTGCATCATAGGCATAAGGAAGCGGGAGAAGCGAATATGTTTGTGGTCCGGCATCAGAAATTTGTTCTGATGAAGAAGGCGTTGCGTTCAGCGCCGATTTCCCAAGTACAGTAAGCCCAACTCCAGCCAAAATACTTTTCTGTAAAAACTCTCTTCTTGAAGCCATATTAAATACGTATCAAACGATTTTAGTACTAATGATATTTAAGATAGTAACCGCGGTTACTATTCAAATGTTACAAGAACTTGGCCCTTTTCAACAGCAGAACCTTTTTTCGCAAGAATTTTTTTAACGGTTACATCTGCAGGAGATTTCAGAATGTTTTCCATTTTCATTGCCTCCAGAACAATAATAGGATCTCCTTTTGCAACGGCTTGCCCTTCAGCAACTCGAATGTCGAGCACAAGACCTGGCATTGGCGCTTTCATTTCATTCACTTTTGCGCTGAGCGCTTTATCCATACCTAGTGACTTCAACAAGGAGTCATAGCGATCGCTTAGGGCCACTTCGTAATCGCGACCATTCACTTTCACCATCATCGTCTTGGCATTCAGATCAGCGTCGAGAATTTCAAGTTCATATGATTTGTTATCGCGAATAATGTGAAAGCGATTACTTCCCGAGTCTAAGAGGTCGCAGGTAAAATTTTCACCATTGATCGAGCCGTTCGCCTTGCCACTGTCGTCGAGGAGAATGCGATATTCCGCATCACCGTTTACTTTGGCTGTATATTCTTTGTTCTTCATGATAGGACTGTAAAAATACGTCTTCAGACCGATAATAATCGATTTATGTGCCGTATTTCGTTTAAGAGGCACTCGTTAAGGATGAATGGCGTATCACCAGCGGAGAATTTGCAGATATTTGGTCTTACTCCTATTATGAAAAAGCACCATTTTCTTCTTCCATTGGTAGCCATGATGATTCTTGCAGCATGCAAGACACAAAAGGCTCCGGTTACATCTGTAAAACCTACCGACAAGTCGATGTTCGGTGGAATAAGTCCGTACTCGCGTCCGGATTATCACCCAAGCGCTAATCGACAATTGGACATTCTTCATACAGCATTGGAGGTTAACCCAGATTGGAAGAAGCGCTACCTCTACGGAAAAGCAACCATTACTGCAAAACCTTATTTCTACGCAACAGCTATTGCTGAGTTGGATGCACGCGGCATGGAAATAAAAAACGTGTGGGTCAGTGACTCTTCTTTAGAACGCACTGTTACCCCTGTTCAAGTCGTCGCAAACTGGAAATATGAAAATGACATTCTCCGAATTGAGTTGGGTAAGACATATTCTCGCACGCAAAAGTTCACGACAGTGATTGAGTACGTAGCGAAACCGAATGAATTGAAAAAGGGCGGAAGCGCAGCTATTTCAGACGATAGAGGATTGTACTTTATTGACCCAGATGATACGGATCCAAACATTCCGCGACAGTTCTGGACACAAGGAGAGACGCAAGCAAGCAGCGCATGGTTTCCAACGGTGGACCGGCCGAATGAAAAAATGACTTCTGAAGTAACAATGAAAGTAGAGTCGGGAATGGCAACATTGTCGAATGGTACGCTGGTGTCATCGGTTATCGATTCAGATGGAAAGAAAACCGACCATTGGAAAATGGATTTACCTCATGCGCCGTATTTGGTGATGATGGCAGCGGGCGACTTCAAAGTAGTAAAAGACACGTGGAGAGGAAAAGAAGTAAGCTATTATGTAGAACCGCAATTTGAAAAGTATGCGCGCAACATTTTCGGTAAGACTCCGCAGATGATGGAGTTTTTCTCCAATGTTTTGGGAGTAGAATATCCATGGGCAAAGTATTCACAGATCTGTGCGCGGGAATATGTTTCCGGTGCTATGGAAAACACGACAGCCACGTTGCACAGCGATTTTCTGCAAATGGATCCGCGTGAAATGCTAGATGGAGATTATGAAGATTATATCTCTCACGAATTATTTCACCAGTGGTTTGGTGATTATGTCACATCAGAATCGTGGTCGAACTTACCCTTGAATGAATCGTTCGCTACGTATGGAGAATACTTGTGGATCGAACATGCCTACGGAAAAGAGGCCGCTGATCTGCATCATTATGAATCATTGCGAGGTTACTTGCGTGAAGCCGGAGTTCCGTATAAGAACCCAAATCGTAAAGGGAAGCAAGTACCATTGATTCGCTTCAACTATGAATCGCAAGAAGACATGTTTGATTCGCACTCCTATAACAAGGGCGGTCAAGTTCTTCACATGCTTCGTGAATATGTTGGTGATGAGGCATTCTTCGCATCGCTGAAACTGTATTTGGAAACGAATAAGTTTCAATCCGTAGAAATACATAATCTCCGTTTGGCTTTTGAGCAAACTACAGGACAAGATTTGAATTGGTTTTTTGATCAATGGTTCCTTTCTCCCGGACATCCAGAACTTGACATTACCTACACGTGGAATGAAAAATTGAAAGAGGAAATGGTAATCATCAAACAAGTGCAGGACTTCACTCGCGGCGTACCGGTTTTCCGATTGCCAATGGATATTGACATTTATGCCGGAGGTAAAGTTGTGCATGAAAAGATTGTTGCAGACGCCGTGTGCGATACTTTCCGTTTCGATGTGAAACAGAAACCGGATCTCGTGAATACCGATGCGCAGAAAACATTGCTGACTTGGAAGAAAGACCATCACACCGCAGAAGAGTGGGCATTCATGTATCGCAATGCTCCGCTGTATAAAGACAGAATCGAAGCCATTGATGCGTTGGCTCCTGATGTTGCATCAACCACAATAGCACGACAAGTGGTTGCGGAAGCGCTGAAGGATAAGAATACAGACATTCGCATTACTGCCTTGAACAAGTCAGATAAAATAGCGGATTCCTTGCGACAGGAATTATCTGCAATGGCATTAAACGATCCTTATGCTCCTGTAAGATCAGCAGCACTTACCGCATTACAGCCAACGAAAGACACGCTCAGCACATTGGCACTTGCAAGAAAGGCATTAGAAGATTCATCGTATGGCGTGTTTGGAGATGCCCTACGTGTGATTATGGTTTTGGATAATGAAGAAGGACTTCGTTTGTGTGCCAAGTACGAAAATGAAACACATCGTCAGATTAAAATAGCCGTTGCCTACGCCTATGCGGCCGGAGGAGGTGATGCACAGCAGCTATGGTATGAAAAGACGATGCGCACAATTTATGGAAGGAGTCAACTGACGTTTCTGTTTGTTTACTCCGAATTTCTTGCACGAAGATGCACTACAACAACGGTGGAAAAGGCAATCGCCGGCATAGAAGACTTGCACGCAAAAACGTTTTCAGCAACTACTCAGTCGATTTGCCGATTTGTGTTGATGAATCTGCAAATGTATTATTCATCGCAAGCAACAGCCACCCACGAGAAGATCGAAAAATTGGGAGCGAAGAAAAGTAATCCAAGACTAGATCGTTTACGCGAAGAGGAAGCAGAATATTTGCGAATGGAAACGTTGTTGGAGAAACGAAGAAAAGCACTCAGTGCAGAGTAAAATACTTGTAAGTAATGATGCGGATATTATTTCTTTCCTTAATCCTCTTATTCTCACAGCTGGGTAAGGCGCAATTGATTTTTGATTTCGGAGCGGGAACTCAGTTTGGTGTTCAGCAATTAAGTAATCACGCCAGCTATTATGTAGCGGACTCTTCGCAGGGTCGGAATGTTGGACTGGACACGTTGGATCATTTTAAAGTTAAGGCACCAAATGGAATTCGATTCGGACTGCGGGCAATGGCGTCATGCACGTTAACTTCGCCGGACAATCCCTATTTTTTCACACTCACAGGAAGTGTGTGTTTTCAATTGACGACAAACAAGATTTACAAGCCGGATTTTCAGAGTACCACCGCTATGCTTGATCCTCCGATCGTGTGGGCGGAGGAAGAATATCCTGTGCGATACAGATCACTTAGTTATTCGGCACCCGTATTGTTTAATGTGAATATGCCGCTAGAAGAAGAGGGAGTTGCATTGTATTTTGGATTGGGAGCATCGGTGAATAAGCACAAGTTGATTTATCCGGGCATTGATGCAATTGAGCTATATGTCGTAGGAGAAGATACCTACGGACCATGGAGTACCGTGTATAAGGCGTATTACATTGATCGTGCGTATGCAGCGCTTGAAGTGCAAGCCGGTTATATATGGACCAGTATGCGAGGGAATCAGAATGAGTTTTTTTTATCCGGGAACCTTGGAAAAGGGAAGCAAGGTGCTGTGCAGATCGGGTATGTGCGCAGATTTAATTTTTATCGCGGGTAGAAAAAATTAATTGCTGAGCTCTTCATACGCGTGATCAATTTTCAAGTGGCTGCCCATTGCTGCACCAACAGCTAATTCATCACAGCGCTCATTGAAAGGATTATCGGCATGACCTTTCACCCATTGCATTTTTACATGATGTTTCGGATAGATTGCCAGAAAGCGTTTCCACAGGTCTGCATTCTTTTTGTCTTTGAAATTTTTCTTCTCCCATCCCCACACCCATTTCTGATTGATGCTCTCAACAACGTACTTGGAGTCAGAAACAATAGTTACGTGATGACCACTACCTTTCAATGTTTCCAAAGCAACAATCACACTGAGAAGTTCCATTCTGTTGTTAGTAGTATGACGAAATCCATCTGATGCTTCTTTCATTTTGCTGCCAGTCATGAAAATGATCCCGTAGCCACCAGGACCAGGATTACCGCGAGCGGAACCATCCGTGTATATGGTAATGTTGTGCGTCATTGCCGCGAAGGTAACAACAGTTCACAATTGCTCAGCAGAAAGAGTGATTAGCGTGAAGAAAATGAGTAGATAATTAAAATGAAAAAATGCCGGACAGACCTAGCCCATTGAACCGTGTCCTCTTTGGCGACGCGCTCTTTTTACATGCCTCTTCTGACGATCGCGTGCAGCCAATTCTTTCGGAGAACGATATCCGCCACGGTAGGCACGACGCGCGCATTTGGAGGAATTGGCTTTTCCTGTTTCGCGATTCAGGCCGGCGCAAACATGTTCACCTTTGCAGGACGTAATAATAAGAGAAGAAGCAAGAATCAAAGACAGATAATATAGGGGTCGCATGGGTGTTCTTTATTTCGAAGAGTCTGCAAAATACAAAATGAGGTTTCGACTGCAACCGCGCATCAGTTCTTTTTATCCACTACTTTGTGTAGATAAATCTGTGACTAAAACACGATTGTTCCATGATTTACAAACATAGCGTAGTTCTATTCGTTGCCTCTTCAATTAATTATATCATTTGTACTAATTTCGAAATATGAATTTCTCAGAAATCTTCGGACTGATGTGGGCACTATTCTTGATAGCAGGGTTAGTGATTCTTGTTTTCTGGATGATTGTAATGAGTCGTGCACTTGATCAGGTATCACACGATATTCGAAAGATGGAGCCTGGCGCGGTATGGCTCTGTGCTATTCCTGTCTTCGGACTAGTGTGGCAATTTCTCGTGACGAATGCTGTGGCTAATGGAATTGCAGGAGAATTTGCCGTTCGTAATATGTTTCCCGCAGAAGGGAAACCCGGCTTAACTGTTGGAACTACCGGATGTATTTTGGTTTGCTGTTGTATTATTCCGTATGCCGGAGTTGGAGTAGCAATTATCGGCCTTATTTTTCTTGTAATCCACATCAGCAAAATCTCAGAATACAACAAAGCGCTGGCATCATCGGGTCGATGGGAAGTTCGCTATCATGAGCGAATGGCCTTACTGAGACAACAACAACAAAACACATGGAATGGTGGACAGCAAAATTACCAACCACCACAACCGGTTCAAACACAACCAAACCCGCAGCGAGATACGCACATCCCTGATGGAAAGGTCAAGCCAAAGAATCCATTCGAGTGAAAGCTACGCGGTAATTCCAATGTGAATCAATGCATCACCTTGGTTCACGACAGGCTGGTTGTTCAAACCAACTATGTATCCGGTTTGATGTGAAACCACATTGTGTTCAACTTCGCCGTACGGATCACAAATCATTCCTATAATATCTCCTTTTTTCACTTTGTCGCCGTATTGTTTCTGTGTATGGAACAATCCGGAACTTCTTGCACGAATCCAAGATGTTTTTGGAAGAAAAACAGGTTTGTGGTCAGGAACATCTGCATCAATCATTTTGTAGTGATTCAACGTGCGGATGCAACCATTCAATCCTTCCTGTACACTAACAGGGTCAAATCGGCGCGACTCGCCACCTTCGAAAACAAGAATGTGTTTTCCACGTAAAGCTGCTTCTTTACGCAAGGTGTTTTCGCGGAACGGGGAATTCAATACCAGCGGCGGGGCAAATATTTTCGCTAATGAAAGATTTTTCTTGTCGCTGAACACACAACGTATTTGCGGGAAGTTGGTGATTTTGGCTCCACCCGTATGGAAGTCAATTCCGAAATCTATTTGCGGAATAATTGTTTCTATCAGATCATGTGCAATTCGGCTTCCGAGTGATCCGTTCGTGCTTCCGGGAAAACACCGATTCAAGTCGCGACCATCGGGAAGATCTCTTGACCCGGCGAGAAACGAAATAATATTGATGACAGGAATCGCCACAACACAACCACGGTTGAGTTTCATCACATCATCGCGCTTGATGAGCTGACGCACAATTTCTATTCCGTTGATTTCATCGCCATGCATTCCGGCAAGAAACAGAATGGTGGGACCGGGCTTTTTACCATTGAATACGAAGACCGGAATTTCGATGAGGGTGTGCGTAGGAAGTTTGTAAATATTCAGCACAACTTGCGCATGCTCACCGGCATTTATGGTTTGTCCTTGTATGTGGAATGGTTTGCCCATTGAAAGAATTACGATTTAAAAATTGTGATGCACGATTTACGATATGGAGTGCGTATTAATTCGTAATTCTCACATCGCAATTCATAATTTATAAATTCTGATGAAATTCATTTCGCTCGATGTACTCAATGATCTTTCCGGCGATGTCAACTTTCGTAGCGCCTTCAATTCCTTCGAGACCGGGAGAAGAGTTTACTTCCATTACCAATGGGCCGCGTGATGATTGCAGCATATCAACGCCGGCGATCACCAATCCGAGTTTCTTAACGGCTTTAATGGCTGTTGCTTTTTCCTCAGGAGTTAATTCCAGCAAAGAAGCTGTTCCTCCACGATGCAGATTAGAACGGAAGTCGCCTTCTGCACCTTGTCTGCGCATGGCTCCTACAATTTGTCCATCTACAATGAATGCGCGAATGTCGGCGCCACCGGCTTCTGCAATAAATTCCTGAACAAGAATGTTCACCTCTACACCAAGAAATGCCTCAATAACTGACTTAGCAGAATTACGCGTTTCAGCAAGAATTACCCCTATGCCTTGCGTTCCTTCGAGTAGTTTGATCACCACAGGAGCTCCGCCAACTTGATTTAATACATCGTCGATATTTTTCGGACTCGATGCAAAAGCGGTTTTCGGCATTCCAACTCCTGCTTTCGCGAGCAATTGCAAACTGCGCAGTTTATCGCGTGAACGAACCAACGCTTGCGATTCGAGTGTGGAGAATGTATGCATTTGTTCGAACTGACGAACAACAGCTGCACCGTAGAAAGTTACGCTGGCGCCGATACGAGGAATGATTGCATCAAAATGCGGAAGTTCTTCTCCGCGATACATGATTTTCGGCTTATTGGATTCGATTACCAATACACATTTCTGGTGATCGATAACATGAACTTCGTGTCCGCGTTTTTGTCCAGCTTCTACCAAGCGTGCAGTTGAATAAAGATGTGCGTTACGGGAAAGAATACCAATGCGCATAGGAATATTATTTCGGGGTTGATAATGCGTTCAGCAAATTGACATCAACAAGAAAGCGATTTTTCAGCAATCGACGACCGATGAGTACAGGATATTTCATTGTGGCGCGATCGGTGAGGGAAACAATTCCTCGGATGGTACGCTTTCCAATGGTAATTCGGGTGCGAATGATATACCGCATTTCTTGCTCGCCAAACGAGCTCTTTACAATTTTGTGCTCGAATTTCTCGAAGCAGTGTTCGCGGTCTTGATATTCCGGATGATTTTCATCGAGCAGGCGAAAAATTAAAACACCATTTTCAACACGCACATGGTGACAGTGAAGAGCGGTAGTGTTTGCTCCGGTGTCAACTTTCGCGGCGAGTCCGTAAAGACCTAAATCAGGGAAGTCAATGTTTTCACGACGACCGATTGTTTGCCGCGCTTTTGTTTTTTTGACTTTGACCTTCTTCGGAATCATACTACGTAAAGTTACACGGAGAATGCAAATGTTCACGTTTCCCGCACTCTTTTCTTAGCGAGAAGTAAAGAGTGTTGAATGTTCGCATCTGTCGATGGCGATATAAAATGAAAAAGCGCCGGAAATCTCTTCCCGACGCTTTCGTATGGTTGCTGTGCCGTTATTTCTTTGGCTTCATATCCATTTGTGTAATCGCCATCATCTCTTTCATGGTCTTCTGCATTCCTTCAGTAGAGCCATCGAGGAAAATTACATTTCCTTTTCCGTGCTCAGCGAAATTCTTCACCGCTTCTGTCCACATAGAGAACAGAATGAGTGATGCATCAAGGTTTTGATCCTGCATCATTTTAGCTGCATGACTCATACCTTTTGCTACCTCTTCACGGAAACCGGCAACACCTTGACCGCGCAACTGAGCAGCTTCTTTCTCTGCTTGAGCCGCAATTTTGATTGCATTACCTTCTGCTTCCGCAGCTTTTGTTTTCGTAATGAGCAACGCCTGACCTTCGTTTTCTGCTGCAGCCTTAAGATTGCTTGATGCAACTACTTTCGCCATTGAGCGCATTACTTCTTCATCGAACGTAATATCGTTCAACTGAAGATCGATGAGGTGGTAACCCCAAGTTTCCAACGTCTGATCCAGTTGATCTTTTACAGTGTTCACTGTTTCGTGACGCAATGAAAGGATTTCTGACTGCTTTTTTGTTGCAACGAATGCACGTACCGAACCTTCAACAGAACGAATAAGTGCAGCCATGAAGTTCTGATCGTTCACGAATTTGAAGGCAACGTTCTTCACGTTTACTTCGTCGTTGTTCAATACAGAATACAACAACATTGCGGTGAAGTTTACATTCGCCTGGTCAATGGTTACTGCCTGAAAACCTAATTCTACAGAACGGTTCTGAACAGAAATTCTTTTGAAGACTTTCTCAATGAAAGGGATTTTGAAATTCAGTCCCGGATAAAGTGTGCGATTGTACTTTCCGAAAATCGTTGTTATACCAACAGTTCCTTGCTGTATAGAAACGAATGATAACATAAGTACAAGGAAGAGGAAGAATCCTAGAATGGCATAGAAGTAGATCATGATTTTGTGGGTTGTTTGTGTGAAGGCGAAAATTACGAAAAAAGGTTGAAAGGGTAAGTGTGAAGTTGGGTAATTGGATCAATGTGACTTAGGGAGCTTGCATGTGTTTGTACAAAATTATTAGAGTTTAGGAGATTGGCCTCAATGCCCTTTAGCCCAATTCCCCGATTCCTCAAACCCATCGCTATCTTTACCCTCATGAAAACGGACTATCTAATCGTGGGACAAGGAATTGCAGGAAGTGCTATGGCAATGGAGCTAGTTCGACGAGGGAAGTCGGTTGTGGTTATCAACAAAGAAGGTAAGTCGTGGTCCTCCAACGTAGCAGCGGGTGTTTACAATCCGTTTAATTTTCGAAGGATGATACCGACGTGGGAAGCTGCAAAAGCATGTGCAATAGCCTCACGGTTTTATGAACATGCGGAGGAACTAACCAAAGCAAAATTTCATGAACACCGTCGAATTGTCCGCATTTTCCCATCGGCAGAAGAGCGTGATTTATTCAAATTGTATTGCACGAAAGACGGAAAAGTTTTTGCCGGTGAATACATCGACGACCCTTATCCCGGAAAAGTAAAGGCGTTGTTCGGAGCAGGAACAATTGATGGTGGTGGAGTACTGAACACGGCGTCCTACATGTTCGCAGTTAAAGAATATTTTTCCGCGCAAAACGTGTATCGCGACGAGTGGTTTGACATTGAAAAATTGAAAATCACTGCAGATGGAATTCTGTACGATGATCGCATTTCCGCAGGAAAAATAGTTTTTTGTGAGGGACATCTTGCTTCGGGCAACTCGCTTTTTCCCGAAATACCTTTGGCTCCTACGAAAGGAGAAATTATTCACGTCCACATTCCAGATTTTAATCTTAATGATGTATTGAATGGACCTGTTTATCTTGCACCACTGGGCAATGATTTGTACGATTGCGGTGCAACATTCAACCCGGGAAAAGCGGATGAAAACACAACGCAAGATGGACGTGATGAACTATTGCGGAAGCTTTCTTCTGTAATTGATATTCCTTACCGCGCGGAAAGTCAGTTCGCAGGTGTTCGCCCCGCCGGTCGCGACAGGAAACCACTGGTTGGTGTTCATCCTGATTATCGTCATGTTGGTATTTTGAACGGTACCGGCAGCAAAGGAGTGTTGCTAACTCCGTTTCTTGCTCAACTACTTGTAGATCACATGGAATCAGGCGCTCCTATCCCGCTCGAATGTGATATTGCCCGTTTTAAGAATAGAAAAAAGGGTCGATAATTCGCACTCGCAATGAAATTCCTCCTATTTCGGTGTGGAATTTCCATCTAAATTGCATCAACAGTAAAAATCCCTAATATGCAGAATGCCAAAACAGGACGCTTAACACGTCTTCTTGCAATTTCTTCACTGGTAATTACCGCTTTTCTCTACTTCGCCATTTATCAAAGTCCAAAGGCGGCGGCAGAACCTGCGGTGTATCTCGTAAAGGGAAATTCGTACGACAAAGAATGGCTGCGAGTTGATTCCCTTTCCCGTCTAGGCTTGTACCGCTCAGCGCTTGATTTAACCAACCAGATTTACGACAAAGCGAAAAAGGAGAACAATTCTCCGCAGGTAGTGAAGGCGATCATGCACCGACTCAAATTTGAGGACACTTTTGTTGAGGGAAGTGAAGACCGCGCTATTTATTCGCTTCGCGAAGAATTGAAGACTGCGAAATATCCGCTCAAGCCGATACTGCATCACATGCTTGGTAATTTGTACTGGCAGTATTATGAAAACAATCGCTGGACAATTTATCAGCGCAGTCAAACTGTGAAGTTTGCAAACGACTCAGTGAATACTTGGGATGTAACTAAACTGGTTGATCAAACGATTAAGCAGTATCAATTTTCGCTGCAGGACGCAGACAGTCTGAAGAAGACCGATAGCAAATATTATGAAGATATTATTGAAGAGGGAACGGCGCCTCATGAACTTCGTCCTACGCTGTACGATTTTCTTGCCTATCCTGCCATTCAGTTTTTCGCTTCTTATGAGCCGCAAATCACTCGTCCGGCAGATGCGTTTGAAATTGATAACCGCGATTACTTTTTACCGGCGGCGCAA
>Ga0209298_10000364_pt1 | contig 30171 bp, 62 predicted proteins | sample S_140806_EF_Meta_FD_187325 | JGI IMG/M metagenome (GOLD analysis project Ga0209298, IMG submission 187325) | Freshwater microbial communities from Lake Simoncouche, Canada to study carbon cycling - S_140806_EF_MetaG (SPAdes) (version 2) | ecosystem: Environmental > Aquatic > Freshwater > Lake ... | reverse complement strand
AAGCTCGTGTGGCAGATGAAGAGCTCGGACTACCTCTGCGAGGACGAGATCGACCCGAAGGCCAAGGATATCGCGCGTCTCCTGAAGGCCGTCAAAGACGAGTTCAAGCTGGTGGCGGCGAAGGACGACGAGCACACGTTCTACGCGGCTCGTCTCCCCCGATAATCCCTGGGGGTTGCGCCAGGGCTCCGGCTCTGGCGCTCTTCCCTTTTGTTTGTTACAGTGGTTTGCGGTTTTTTCCTTTTTTTCACACTGGAGGGTTTGCTATGAGGACTTCTGAACTGGTTGACTTGTCTTTTGCTGAAATGGCTGATAAGCTTGTTGTGAAGTTTGGCCCTGCGCGGCCGAGCGAGAAGCTGATGAAGAAGGCGATCGTCTGGAGCGGGACTCACTTGAACGGTCTGTTCCTTGCGCACTATCACTTGAACGTGAAGTGCTTTGAGGACTCGGTGATGTGGCGCGAGCTGCTGCTCGAGGAGCTCAGGGCTGCCGCGGACAGGCGGTACGGGCAGGGATAATACGGTTTCCAGAGAGGAAAACGCGGGGTTGCCGGTGGCGGCCCCGCTTGTTACAGAGAAAAGTGGAAGCCACAGTGGCGACCAAGAAACACACAAAGGAGAGAAAAATGGCAGAAATGAATCTTGACCTTTTCCGTTTTAACAGCACTGAAGCCAGTTTGTCTTTTAGTTCGTTTCACGAGAAAAACTGCGAATTCGGTGGTGCAGAGTCTGGTGTAGGTGAGAATCGATGGTCTTATAACATCGAAAAAGACGGTTCGACAAATTACAAAGATGACTTTTTTGATAATGATCGATGCGGCGGAGGACCAGATGAATATAGTGACTCTTTAAGTGAACCTAGTCCAGTTCCTACAAAAGAAGATGCGATAAAAGAAATAGAGAGTTTAATCGAAGGCAAAAGAAAGACATTGGCCGATTTGGAAGCCTTCTTAACAGCTTTCCAGACTGCCCCAGGACCTTACACAGACTTGGGTGACTACTGGAAGTTCGAAGCTAGCGAGGACGAGGACGAGGACGAAGACGAAGACGAAGACGAATAGTCCGGTTTCCAGAGAGGAAAGCGGGGTTGCCGCTGGTGACCCCGTTTGTTACAGAGAAAAGTGGAAGCCGCTGTGGTGACCACAGAACACACACGGAGAAAAGAAATGTTTACAGCGCGAATCAGCGATGGGAAGACGTCAGGAAAACTGTTCAGCGGCAAGCAAGCCGTTAACATAATGAAAAAGGCGGCGATCGACGCCAAAAAGGGCAAGGGCGCTTTTCGCTTGGAGCTGAGCGAGAACAACAGGCTTTGCGTGGTGGCCTTCGGCAAAACGGCAGTTGAAGCCGCGTCATATGGTGCGGCGATCCACAGAAAGGAAGTCAGGGAGGGCAGGCGCTAGTCGACCGGAAAGGCCGGGGGTTGACAAAACGACCCCCGCTTGTTACAGGGTGATGGGTTCGGAAATCACACTTTCAAGGAGAGACGAAATGACGACAAAAGAATGCCAGACAGTGAGACGACAAAGGGTCGAGTTCCAAATCGCCTTGGCCGGTAATTGTGACCAATGGGTTCCAGCCTGTGGCGGGACCGAGTTGCCTTTCCGATCAAGGTCTGGACGATCTTTGCACTACATGTACAACCCCCAGCAAAAACGCCACGCTTACCTTGACACCGCGACGGACGTGATTCTCACTGATCAAGAGGCGGACGCGTTCATGGAGCGTGTTTAATTTTTAGGTGATCGGTCTCCTGTGTGGGGGAGGGTGAGGAGTTTGCTCCGCCCTCCCTTTTAAAAACAAAAGGCGCCTATTGCGCCGCGGGCCTCTGTCTGCTACAGAGGAGAGGCGGGGGAGACGAGGGCGGCCAGTGTGGCGGCCCCGGCCCCACCCGCAACACACACAAAGGAGAGAAGATATGAGAATTGAAAGCGTGGTGGTCATCATTTGGGACGAAGTTGGAGAAAAGGCTTCGACCTTCCACGAAGCAGCCGACGGGACAGGGTTAGTCTTAGACCGCGACCTGACAACGGAAGAGCTAAACAATAACATAGAACTGAAGCTGTTCGGAAAAGACATCTCGTCTTGGCGAGCGACAGGGTACATGGAGATCAACGACGTGACCATCATCACGTCGAAATCTGACCGCGGGCATCTGAGCACGACTCAGATCGTCTGGCTCGGGGCCGCTGAATAGTCGGTTTCCAAGGGAGGAAAGCGGGGTTGCGCAAACGACCCCCTTTTGTTACAAGATTCTGGGTTTGATAATCACACACAAAGGAGAAAGAGATGTTAACACACGAGCTAGCTAAGCTGCTTCTTGAAGGCCCAGACGTCGAGATATCCGTCATGGCCGCGCCAGGGGTTACGAACTACATCCAAGGAATAACCTCGTTTTTGGCTGGCTCTTACCCTGCACCGTCTTGGGACGATGACGCAGGATCGATGAGAGATGTGGTTGTCCTGTTGGCTACCAGAGAAACCCTAAACGAAGACGAAGCTCTCGTCTTTTCAAAGAGCTAGCCTGATTGACAAACCGGCTCCCGTCTGCTACAATTTATCGGGGTTTCAAACACACTTTTTAGGAGATAGAAATGGCTGTAAAATTCCCAGAAGTAAGCGTCAAATTAGTAGGAGAAGACGGAAACGCCTTCTCTATCCTCGGAAGGGTCAAAAAAGCTATGCGTCGAGCCAAGATCGAAAAAGACCAAATCGACGCCTACATGAACGACGCCATGAGCGGCGACTATAACCACCTCCTGCATGTGACTATGGAGACAGTATCCTGCGACACCGATGAAGACGAAGAGTACGACGAGGAATAGTTAGGTTTCCAACGAGGAAATGGGGTTGCGCAAGCCACCCCAGTTTGTTACAAGATTTTGGGTTTGATAAACACACTTTTTAAAGGAGCTTCAAAATGGGATTAGACATGTGGGCCTTCGCAGTACCAAAAGACGCGGTAAAAATAGCCGCCACCGACGTCAAATTCGACGACGAGACCGAAAAAGCGCAAGAGGAATTAGCCTGCTGGCGCAAACACCATGATCTACATGGATGGATGGAAAAACTCTACAACGAAAAAGGAGGAAAAGCGCTAAGCTTCAACTGCGTCACCGTCCAGCTCGAAGAAGAAGATCTGAACCGCCTCGAAGAAGACGTAAAAAGCAACCAGCTACCCCAAACCTCAGGGTTCTTCTTCGGCAACAACCCGCCCAATGACGACACCATCGAAGAAGACCTAGAGTTCGTCGAAAAAGCAAGAGAAGCGATCAAAGAAGGAAAAGTCGTCTACTACAACTCTTGGTGGTAACGCGGCCGACAATCTAACCAAAATAACGAACGGGATTGCGAACAGCGACCCCGTTCGTTACAGTATATCGGGATTCAAAACACTTTTCTAAAGGAAAACCGATGAAAAAAGCACAAGTGACCAAAGCCGACGTCCTCAGATTCAAAGAATGGCTCGAAACCAAAATGACCTGCGAAAGAACCAACGTCGACACCCGACACTATCCCGCCTTCCAAGAAATCCTTGAAGAATACGACGACAAGCCACCGGTTTGGCAAATCAAAAAGCCAAAGTCCTACAAATCAGCACATAATTACCAAACCGGCGGAACACACGAACTAGGTCAAGGCGAAAGCTACGTCGACATCTGCGGCGAAAAATACATCCAAAACGATAAAGAAAATTTTGATAGCGACGACCCAAGGCGTAAAAACACCAAGCTGCTGTTCCAAAAGACCGCCAAGCTCACCGACCTCGCCTTCAGCTATTACTACTTGCCGCCTGAGCACACCGTCCTAGAGGAATACCCACGCGTCTTCGTTAAGCCTTGGAACCGGAAAGAACGGTAAATAACCAAAAGGAGTAACAAATGGACCCAAAGCTAATCAAAACTGCGTTCAAAGCCTTCAAAAAAAGGCTAAAACTAACCCAACTGGTCGAAGATTCAAAGGTCAGCACAAGGCAAATGACCGGGGGAAGCACCAACGACATCATCGCCATCCAACCCCCGGTTGACTTCCCCCCAGATGTCTGGAGAGAATTGGTGAAACAGGGGAAGCTAAAACAAGCCGGGGGAGGACTATTAGAATTGGTCCCCCAGAACCGGTAGATAGTATTGTAAGTCTAGTGTTGTTTTAAATCCAGGAGCAGAAAATGCGAATTTATCAGTTAGTAGACGGCGACAAGACCTTTCACTTCTTCAGGACGAAAGCAGAAGCTAAACAGGCTAAATCCGCTCTCGTCACAATTTACCGGGATTTGGACGCGGAAGAAAAAGCTCAGAAGCTCGAGATTCTCAAAGACCAGCCCACTGAAGTAGAAGTACCGACCAACAAGGATAAATTCCTGGTTTGGTTGACTGACTACACCAAAAAGGTCCGCGTTTGTGCTACCCCTTGTCAGGCTCAATCGACACTGGGATAATTGCCAAGGGCTTTCTCCTTGTTACAGGGTTTTGGGTTCGAAACACTAGCCAAGGAGATTTGAAATGTACAAGATAATCAGATTCTCAGCGATTGGCATGTCGAAGGTTATCAAGACTGTTGATACTCTTGAGGAGGCTCGGGCACATTGCGAAGACCCTGAGACTAGCTCTCGGACTTGCACTTCTGACGAGGGTTTGGAACTGACATCGAGTATTGGCTCTTGGTTTGATGGTTACACCGAGTGCTAAACAATTTTTAGGGGATCGGTCTCCTGTGTGGGGGAAGGTGAGGAGTTTGCTCCGCCTTCCCTTTTTTCATATATATTGCGTCCGTGGCTCCGCTTGTTACAAGGGAGCATGGAAGGCCACTGTGGCCTCCCGAAACACACGGAGCGACGACATGTTTTACGTTTTCAACCGAGCAGGCGACGCCGGCTATCACGAGATAAAGAACGAAAAAGGTGAGGTCATAGCGGACGCCTATGATACCGAGGAACAAGCCAGAGGTACGTTGGAAGCTCTGGGCCTTCCCTCTGACGATCTCGAGATCGTCTACGACCAAGCACAGTGGGACAACATCGGCTTGGAATATCGCTAGACGACGGCGGCGGCGGGGTTGCACCAGCGGCCCCTGTCTGCTACAAAGAGGAAGCGGAGGCCGACGTGGCAACCGCAAAACACACACACGGAGAAAAGAAATGAAGATCAAAGAGCTAATCTACAGAGACACGCAGAACTCCATTCTCTGCGACGAACGAAGCGAGCTATTGGCGCTGTTCAGCGTCGAGCATGATGGGCACCAAGGTCATCTCCTTTATGAGGCGACCATCGACAGGCACAACACCGACTCTGAGTGCTATTGCGACATCGAAAGCGTAACAAAGGACACGATTGCTTACGACGGTGCCATCGTCGACGCGCTCAACATCGACGTCTGGAAAATGGTGCCGAAATACACCAAAGACACCGCCACCGACGACGAAGTATGGAAAAAGCTCGGTAAGCTCTGGGTCAGTCCAATATAGTCCGGTTTCCAAGGAGGAAAGCGGGGTTGCCTCTGGTGGCCCCGTTTGTTACAAAGTATTAGGGAATTAACACGCACCTCAAGGAGAGACAAAATGAATGATTTAACTGTTCTTATCAAAGCCGGCTATGTCGCCACAGAGGCTTCCACCTCATTCGCTATGTATCACTTCCTCAACCAAAGTGGTGAAAAAGTAATAATCAAGCAAGAACAAGACGCTAACGAAAATCAAGACTGGGTAGTCACAATCGACGGTAGTCAGCAACGCGGAGAAGAATGGTTTACCAAGTATTGTGAAGAAGTCGACGAAGACAAAGAAGAAGACGCATGCGAGGCATCTGAAAATGATGTTTTATTCTGGCTTGAATGTTTTGTTTTCTTCGGTTCGCAGGATGGGGAAACCACTATCGATTTCTCGACTTTCGCTTGGGCCAAGGGGATCGCTGAAAGAAGGCAAGCCCAAGACAATGATATCTTCTCTACCGTCAGTATAGTTTAATACCACACTTTCAAGGAGAAACGAAATGAATGATTTAACTGTTCTTATCAAAGCCGGTCAAATCTGCCTGCCCGCAGCACTTGGCTGCCCCACAGTCAGTATATTCCACTTCCTCAACCAAGATGGCGAAAAAGTAATAATCAAGCTAGGCGGAGACATAGATTATTACGAAAAACCGGTCTGGACAGTCACAATCGACGGTAGTCAGCAACGCGGAGAAGCATGGTTACAAAAGTATTGCTGCATGGGTTATAAACCCTGGCTCGACTGCAGTGATGTTTTATTCTGGCTTGAATGTTTCGTTTTTTTCGGTTCAAAGGACGAAGACTCTACTATCGATTTTTCGACTTTCGTCTGGGCTAAGGGGATCGCTGAAAGAAGACAAAACATAGAAAATGAAATCTTCGACATCAGTATAGTTTAATACCACATTTTCAAGGAGAAACGAAATGAAAAAACGACAATCTTGGACAAGAAAACACGCGGCTGTCCTCGCAGAATGCTTCTTCGGTGACGAAGCCGCGATGCTAAAAGCCGCGCTAGAATTCGAACAAAACGGAGAATACTGGTTTCCGCCAGAAGGAGGAATCCGCGACATGTTCAAATACATCATCGGCAGTGCGTTAAGATCCACATTCTGGACCAAAACAATACTGCATCTCGATAAAGACAGACGCATTGAAAGCCGCATAAATCTAAAAGACGTTACCGATATCAGCAAAATCACTGAGAAACTAAAGCTGTCTCGGTCAGTCCCACTCTATAAGGGCAACGAACTTGTCGGATACGCGATAAGTGCGAGAGATCATGATTTCCTGCAAAAAATCCTTGAATACGCGAAAAGCACACTGCCAATAGAAGAACCCCGAAGCGTGGCCAGAGTAAAATACCAACGACTAAAAACCGGCTTACCCGGCCTCAGGGGGGTTACGCCGCCGCCTCGGCCTGTTACAGTGATAAGAGAGGGGGCCGCAGTGGCGCCCGCAGGATACACACGGAGATCAAAATGAAAGACCAAAAGAAATTCTGGATGTACGATCTAGGTGTAGTTGGCCAAGAAATTAAAATACTCCTCCCGTACAACGACGAGGACGAGGAGAACGTGGATGAAGAAGAGGGCGTGGGAGCACACCAAAACATCAAAGACAACCTAGCACAGCTTGGGCCGATCAACATACGAAACGGGATTGTTTTCGAAGGTTCTGAAGATCTACAGTCAACAATGGTGAAAAACGAACTTTGGACCGGAAGGGTCACGGCAGCAGAATCCACACACTACGCGGGTGACAATATAGATGAAACGGATTTCGAATTCTGGATAGATCCGGAGGACCTTCCTAAGCTCTTGGAAATAAGTACAGCCTTAGCCAAACAATATTCTGAAGAGCTCGAAAGAGTCTACAGAAACTACGCAAGATCGAAAGGACGAACAATCGAAGAATTAGATAAAGAAGACAAAGAGAAAGAAGGGTGTGAGCAGCCACTTGGCTGGGACGGACCACATCGAGAACGAGCTAACTCTACAAAATTTGCCATTGGGTCTGCGGCCGGCGGGATTCATGTCGGAAAGCTATAAAATGAACTGGGGGGTTGCACAAGCAGCCCCCGTTTGTTACAACATTTCGGATTTGAAACACACTTTTAGGAGAACCGAAATGAAGATCAAAGCAACCGTCTCCGGCCAGTTCAACACGCACCGACCATCAACCGGCCATAAAAGCCTGAGCGGAACGGTCCTAAGAGACCGAAGGCTCCGTCGGCTTTCAACAAGGGCAGCCCAGCGAAAAGCTGCCCTCAGCGACTAGTCCATATAATCATTGGGACTTCTGTCATTATGGCCATCATCGGCTTCATGGCTGTCTCTTAGCGCGTCATCGAATGCTGTGGTTCCTGAGGGGTTTATTGGTTGTTCGTGGATTATGCTCATCCCTACTTTGTCCATTAGGTCTTTGCCTTCCATCGATGTCGTTATGATGTCTATGTATTCCCCGGTTTCTGGGTCTTGGCGCTGGAAGTTATTTATCCCTTTGAAGTCATCGAATTCTACCGTATGTGACTCTCCACCGTCTTCATCGTAGTCGCCTTCGACTTTAGTGTCTACTACAAGCGTTCCACTGTAGAGCACGCCGTCTTTTTCGAATTCTTCGAAGGTATATTCGAAATTACCATAGTATTGTCTTGGACTTCCTAGGCCCTGGCCGGTCTGCATTGACGCCCCTGGCTGTTGTTCTGGTTGTTGTTCAGGCCTTACTTGTCCTGGCATATTGATTTCATCTACGTTTTCAGTGATGAATGACGCGATTTGATTTACATCATATTCTGGTCTGTTGATATTCTTCATCTGTTTTCTCCTTTAAATTTTATTTTTCATTGGGACGGGTGGGGATCGAACCCACTTCCTTAGTGTTATGAGCACTCTGCTCGGCCGTTGAGCTTCCGTCCCTCTAGCCAATATCTACGCCAAAATCTTTTCAGCACTGATCAGCCTGCTCACTTGGTAGACAAGCTCGTCATCCACCGTACATCCCCTTTCGTAAACATCTAGGGAATCAGCTAGATCTCTGTCCTTAAACTTCTTTATAGCAAACCAGTGAGCCTCAGGCACGGTTTTGAAAGGTCCATATGTTCTCGGGACCACAGCCTGGCCCCCACAGCCGAATTCTACTACTATGAACATCATTATCTCCTTGAAAAAGTGTCCGAAACCCCCAAAATACTGTGACAGACCAGAGCCGAAAATGCAATGGTCATATCCTATAGAAATGGTATGACCAATCGAAACCACGGTCCCACCAGAAACCATGTTCCTTTGCCACTTTGTTCAGCCTATCAACATCCATATCATCCTTACCAGCTGGGATATATCCATTTAATAATTCATAAAGCGGCCCCTCACATATCAGTGTAAAGGTTGAACCGTTTCCGACCTTTTCGTTTCGGTCTGCCCATTCTTCTTTGCTATAGATCTTGGTGTCTTCATATTTCTCGGCAAGACCATTTAAAACTTCGAGCATTTTTCCTTCATCGTAAGGCATTAGTTCTTCTCCTTGAAAAAGTGTTAAATCTCCGAGACCCTGTAACAAAATGGGGTTGCTGCGTCAACCCCTTAGGAATTAGATCTCAGTGTACGCGACACTGGCCTTCTTTCCAAACATCGCCTGAGCCGTTTTCTCGGCTTGGTTTTGGCCGGTAGACCGAATGTAAAAATTCGCGACTTCAACACCTTTTTCGTCATAAACGATAAAAACTTTGGTGCCTTTACCGACGAACTTGATTTCACTCATTTTTTCTTCTCCTAAAAGTGTGATTTTCTAACCCCAAAACCCTGTAGCAAGCCGAGAAGCCTTTGTAAACAGTGTTTGAGGGTTTACAGGCGGGCGCCGGCTTGTTACAGGGAGAGGAGCGGGGACCGCAGTGGTGACCGCGAAACACACGGAGTAGAAAAATGTTTACAGTTGTGCAGTTTGAGTGCGGCGAGACGGTTGTGGCGACCAGGACCTTTGGCCCCTTCGGGACCACTATTGAGGCCCACGTTTACGCACAGAACGTGTTCCCCGGCCTGAGCGTCGACGAGTACGGCAGAGGCGTGACTGAGGACGGAGACCCCGTCTACCAAGTGACACCACTGTCCAAGTAGTTCCTAGGGGTTGCGTGAGCGACCCCCGTCTGTTACAAGGTTTTGGGTTCGAAACACACTTTCTTAAGGAGAGAAAAGATGAGCTATGAATCGATGAGTGAAGCGGAGAAGTTAAAAATCTGGATCGCTGGCGTGAATGGAGAGAATAAGATGACCATCAGTGATTTTGACTATGAGCCGGGCGGGAAGTGGGACTGCGGGCATTTGAATTTCACTGCCACTACGCCTTTTGGCGACTTAGAATGGGAGGAAGTTATCCCAGGGCCACGCCATAGCGGCGACTCAGCGTCAGTTACAGTCACGTTGGACGGGGATGACGTATCAGATTTATTCTGTGACCTAGACTTTGAAGCGCCACGCGAGGAAGGGCGCTGGGCAGACGAATTTAGAGAGGACGACGGGGTTTTGGATCAGCTCTTTGTCTACCTTGAGGCCATCAAAGATCAGCTGGTGGCGTTTAAAAAGGAGAAAAACGAGAGTCCTAGCGACGATAGAGACGAGTAATCGGTTTCCAAGGAGGAAAGCTGGGGGTTGCCCCAGCAGCCCCGTCTGTTACAAAGTATTGGGTTCGGAAATCACACTTTTAGGAGAAGAAAAATGACAACTGAAGAATCGATCTACGTGGACATTATCGAAGACAAAGTCCCACCGACCAGCGTTCTTGTTACGAATGCCCCGATTGAAGCCAATATTAAGGAGCACAAAGAAATCGGCTCCCTTTGCCCCTACCAACGCGACACCTTGCGTTTTGTCAGCATCCTCAACGTCCATGACCGGATAGCTCAAGCTAAAGCGTGGAGGGAAGCGAATTACACCGTTCAAGGGCTGGTTCCGAACCTCCTTGAAACCGCCCGGAATTACGCCAAGAGCTAACTTCCCTAGGGGTTTCGTAAACACACTTTTAAAGGAGAATCGAAATGATAATTAAAAAGCTGATCTTCAGTAAATCGCAAACGTCTATCTTAAACGCATGGAGCCGTCAGCTCCAAGCATTATTCAGTGTCTCGCATGAAGGTGAAGAAGGCTATTTCCTCTACGAGGCGACATTTTACCGACAGTTTCCGACAAAAGATTCATCAATATTCGCTGACGATGACGACGATGTCGAGTACTTTTGCGACATCAAAAGTATTCTCACGGAAGACGACCTCATGTATGATGAGGACGAAATCTTTAGCGTCTTAAACGACTTTAATTATGGCGGCGCGTTCCATATGGAGCCAGAGCACAAAGAAATTACGCCATCAATCAAAGAGATAATCGAGGGTCTGTACAAGAAACCAATAATATAATCCGGTTTCCAACGAGGAAAGCGGGTGGGGTTTACTCCTCCACTCGCCTTTGTTACAGGGTTTTGGGGTTTTAGCATTTTTTCAAGGAGAAAAAATGGAAAATAGCTTCTTTGGTGACAAAAGAGTCCTTTTAAAATTTGATAAAAGAGACCAAGAATTCGAGAAATGGTTACTGAATTGTGAAGATCAAGCAAATACCATAGCATATATTAATGGGGTAATCGATGGAAGATGGCCAGAAGCAGAGCCGATCTTAATGAAAACAGAATACGCCGTAGGATATGCAGATAAATTCATTAAAGGAAGATGGCTTGAAGCCGAGCCATATATAATGAAAAACCCAATATTGGCCTATTGTTACGCTGAAGAAGTTATAAAAGGAAGATGGCTAGAAGCCGAACAAACCATAATGACAGATCCAGAATGCACCATCGCCTATGCTTTAGAAATCATCAAAGGAAGATGGATAGAAGCAGAACCTTTTATAAAGACTTCCCCAGCATGTGCCGCGGCGTACGCTATCGGTATCACCAAGATGAGATGGGAAGACACACAGCTTGAATTGCGTATACTTGAATGTACGACAGAGTTAAACTACATCAGAAATCCTTCATCTGACTATTGGCAACATTCATGGGGAACCGGTGTTACTAAATACGTTTATGCCAGAATGGTTGCTAAAACATCTTGGAAAAAGCTGTATGCCGAAGTTAAAGCCACGCATGCCGAGATCACATGTTACGATAACATTAATCTCGTCGGTGTCGAAGAGTAGCTATTTCCACTCGGTTTCCATTTGTTACAGGGTTTTGGGTTTTAACACTTTTTTCAAGGAGAAAAATGATGAATACTGTAGTAATGCAATCGGCCAGCCTCTACTTCAAAGACAATGTAAGTGACAAAGTCTACAACGTCACCCTCGAAGAAGCAGATGGTGGATACATCGTCAACTGCTCATGGGGTAGACGAGGCGGAGCCTTACAAAGTGCCACGCAAACCAAATCCCCAGTATCCATCGACAAAGCCATCGCCATCTACCATAAAAAACTATCCGAAAAAACCTCTAAAGGATACATGCCCACCTCCGACACCGGCAGAACACTCGGCAACTCCATAACCGTGCCCGACACCGATAAACCATTCGAACCAATCTGTAACCTACTAAACCCTATAAACGAATACCAACTCAAACAACTGCTAATAGACGACTCTTGGATCATGCAAGAAAAAATGGACGGCGTGCGCATGATCCTCACGCGCAAAGGCGACAGCATCACCGCAGTCAGCCGAACAGGACGCGAAGCCACAATCCCCCAAGAAGTACACGACACCCTCATCAAGACCTCAGTCCAGAACTACATCATCGACGGAGAACTAGTCGGCGACGTCTACCACGTATTCGACCTCCTAAGACTCCAAGCAATGGACTTCGCGGCCAAGAATACCTTCGAAGAAAGATATGAAGCACTCGTCGAACTACTCAACGGCATCGACGACACCAACGTCAAAGTCGTGAAGACCCACTCAGGCTACGACAAAACCCAGGCCTTCGAAGACCTTAAATCCGCCGAAGGCGTGGTGTTCAAGCACAAAAACGCGTTCTATAAGGCTGGTAGACCATCAAGCGGTGGCGGATACTTGAAATACAAGTTCTACAAAAGCTGCAGCGCTCTGGTCACCGGGATAAATGACAAAAGGTCTATAGCCCTGAGTTTAATCGAAGACATGCCAGAGCACGGTAGCGAATATGTCGTCGGTAGAAGGCTCATATCAGTAGGGAACTGCACCATCCCCGTGAATTATGACTTCCCACAAAATGGTGACATCGTTGAGATTAAATACCTCTATGCTCGGAAGCCTAGCAACGCGCTCTACCAGCCGAGCTACCTTGGTAAAAGGACGGACATCCAGCTTAAGGATGTCCTATTGTCGCAGCTCATCTATAAGGTGGGTGAGGAAGAGGAATAGTACCATTTCCAACGAGGAAAGCATGGGGTGGGGGGATTTACTCTTCCGCCCCTTTTTGCTACAACGTATTGGGTTAATAACACTTTTCAAGGAGAAAAACGATGAGATTCAATGTAACAGCCGAAAATGCCGAACGCCTAAGGCCAGACGAAGTAAAAGCAATACTCGAGAACCTAATCGAAACCGCCTGCACTCATTTCGAAGACGTGCTAGACTCAGACTCGGACCACGACCCCGAGTGGAAAGAATACGCTCGGAACTCCCTCGACATAAAATTCACAATCGAAATCGCCCAGAATCAAGGAGAAATATAATGAAATACAAAATCCTAATCGACGACAACGTAACCGACCTAATGGAAAAAGTCAACACCCACCTCGAAGACAAATGGGAAATAATAGGCTCCCACACTGTGGCCATCCGCAAAACACAAAACCGATACTCAGGCGAACGACTTATGGACTGCTATAGCCAGCTAGAATATACGCAAACAGTCATCAAACATATTGACGATTGACAAAGCCCATTAAACCTGCTACAATAAAACCAGATTTCACCATTTAACCAAGGAGCATAAGCATGAAAAAGAAAACCGAAAAGAAACCAGAAGTAATGATCGTCTGGGCCTCAACCAAAGAACACCTTGACAAAGGAGAAATCCACGTCCTCGACTCCTACGTCGGCCCCCGAAAATACCTAAAAGACGAACTCGATCCCAGACTAACCATGGGAAGCGACCAAAAACTCCCATTCGCCCAAACGTGGCAAGAAGCCGTTTTCTTCATGGGTGAAAACCTAGGCAAACCAGTACAACTCCTCACCTCCGTTGGCAAACGCGTCGGCCTCCTCGAAGACTAAGGAAAAAACATGGACCCACTAAGAACCTGTACATGCTGCGATAAAGAGCTACCCCCGGCCTCCTTCCCAAGAGAAGTCGGGGACTGCGAAGAATGCTGCGCCAAACGCTTCCTAATAGATATGTTCGAAAGCCCAAAAAGCGAACAACACTTCTGGAAATTCCGCGCGTGGAGCACAACAGCCTACGACACCAAAAGCCTACTCGAAGAAGAATCCGAATACTTCCACATAGAAGTCATGCAAAAAAATCTCCGCATCACCCTAGGCATCAAGAAAAAGACTAATTCAGAAGACGAATATCTAATCTGGGTAGGTGACAAACAATTATTAGTAAAAGCCACCCCTATGACCCCCGAGACAATCGAACTCGGTGAAGACAGTGGCAAAGTAATAAGTATCCACGAAGCAAAAGACCGATTAGAATAATTCACATCCATAGAATTTACACCTTGACCATTACCTGCTACAAAGTATTGGGTTTTTAACACTTGTTCAAGGAAACTAAGATGAATGCTGAAATGCTACGAGCATCGGCTACTCCGAGTAAAGCTTGCAGATATGCCATTGACAATGTTACAAAACGATGGAGAAGAAAAAAAGCTTTAGAACCAATAATAATGACAAGCGCATTCTGTGCTATGGATTACGCTTGCCATGTGATTGAAGGTCGTTGGCCAGAAGCCGAACCTATTATAATAACAAATCCATATGCTGCCTTAGAATACGCTATAAACGTTATCAAAGGTAGATGGCCGATAGGCGAACCAATTATATTAACGGACCCTGCGCGATCAGTATTATATGCTGAATACGTCATCCGTGGCCGCTGGTTAGATGCCGAACCGAGCATTATGACGTTAGAACCATGCCGTGGTGAACATATTCAACGCTATGCCAAGGAAGTAATGAAAGGAAGATGGCTAGAGGCAGAATCCAACCTATCAAAAGACGCAGAATATTCTTATATCTATGCCAGAGAAGTAATAAAAGGCCGCTTCCACGAGGCAGAGCCTACCATAAAGGCAAACACACGATATGCTTATCAATACGCAAGAGACTGCATCAGAGGAAGATGGGAAGACCCTTTGGTGGAATTAAGAATCCTAGAATACGGCAGCTTTAGCATTCGCGGCCGCCCATCAGAATACGCGCTTGAAATCGCAAAAATGTCACCAGACTCACTAAGAGCAGAACTCGAAATATACCTCGCAGATTTCTTGCCGAACGATAATGACGACCTTACCGACACCAAATCAGAATAAAAGGAGTAAGTCATGCTAAACTGGCTCAGAGAAAAATGGACCGTCAAACAAACACCCTGCAGTGGAGCCACCCCCAACTGCCACATAATATCCGCCGCCACCGGCAAAATCATCTTCAAGGATAACCGGTACGGCCGGTCTCTAGAAAGCGCCACCCTCATGAGCGCCGCCCCAGAACTCTACGAGGCCGCAGAAAACGCATACTGTGACCTCCTAAATATCCTCTCAAGCATTGACCCAGAAAAGAAAAGCCTAGCTTGGGAGACCATAGACCAACTACAGAACGCGCTCAAAAAAGCTACCAGCTACCACAACGAGGAATAATGGCTAAAAAGCAACCACCAAGGCCAAGACACCCCGATGTCGACAAAGCCTGGGAACAACACCATAAGCTATTAAAATATTGGGCCTCTAAATGTAAAAGAATATTCGGCGGCCATGTAAACACATATCTATCCGAACTTTATATAAAGCTCAACAACGACCTATGGCTGTTCGACCCATCAAGAGGAGTAAAGTTCTCAACCTATTTCTCTACCCAAATACTTGGATACCTATACCGCATCGTCAGACTAGAATCAGAAGCCGAAATGGCCACTTGGGCCGGCACCTATTCAAAAAGCAAAACCAGCTTCAAATGCAAAGTATTCAGCGAACAATGCTGCAACATAGATCGACAAGAGTTTAAAGACAAAAGAGATTACTACAACTGGGTGCACGATATGATAGAAGAAATCGGTGGAAGAGAAGAAGCATGGTACTGGCTCACCTTCAACATAAGCGCCAGATCGATAGATATAATCCACCGCCGATTCGTCCTAGGGCACACCCTAGAAGAAATCGGCCGGCATTATAATGTGACTAGAGAAAGAATAAGACAATTAGAGTTTTTAGCGATGGCCACAATCAAAGAACGATTCGGTAACAATAAAAAAATCGAAACACTAATCAAAAGATATGGCTTAAAATTTAAAGATTAATAAGGATAGCCCCAGTGCGGAACCAACACATCACAAACCCTAATCATATGCTCAGCAGGAATACAACGCGCCACCAACTGCCGGTCCTGTGACGTCCGATAAGACGCCACATCCTTCAACCCCTCCTCCTTCGACTCATAAATAATCTCATTAATCGGCGCCCAAGTATCACCCTTCTTACTCGACTTCTTCAATTTAACAAGTCTAAACATTACCAACTCCCTTTAAAAGAAGCGCCAAGGTTCACCTTATTAACCACATGAGGGTCCTGCGGCAACACATCAGTATTAACATTAGTCTCAATAGATCTAGTGCAACCGCAAAATAAACACAAAACTAAACACACTAGTAAAGCTTTACATTTCTCCCAAAGGAAATAACTGAGCCCAGAAGGCATATAACCATGCTTTAACCACAGCCTACCCTGCTCGCGCCGATTCTCAAGGAATTTAACCCTTAAGTATCTCTTAACAATCCCACCACCACAATCAACACTGGCGATCGTAGTAGCCCCGCCAAGATCCAAACTCGGCGGGGCTACAGTTACCATGATTTCTCTATGATCAACACCCTCTTTGATCAGCTTTATAATCATCTCTTCGATAAAATAATCAGCTGACTCTTCTGGCAACATTTCTTCTAACATAATTCCTCCATGAAATATATGATTAATTAATCCTCGTCATGCTCCCCATCTTCTTCGACTTCATCCAAAAAATCATCATCAACTGGCTTCATCTTAGCTACCCGATCCCAAGCGTCAAGGATCTGATCGGGAATGCCAGCGACCTCTTTTGGATCACCCTTATCCAGCAGCATAGCTGCCAATAGGATATCAAGCGACGCCCCCATCATACCGATAGCCCCCATGATTTTCTGGGGCGGCTCTTCGCAATACTTCTGAATCTCAGCCAAAGCATTATGCATCGCATTGTGAACCGGAATCAACTGACTAACTCTTCTATCGCTCATTTTCGTCTCCTTAGAAAGATTTATCATCACCACAAAAGCCTGTAACAGACTATAGATAATTTGTCAATCCAATAATTTCAATAATAAACTAACAAGCGCCTCTGACTCAACCACCGAAAACCACCGGGAAAAAGTATCTGTCTCGCGGTGGCACTGAGCCCAACGCTCACAGCGCCCCCGTAATTTAATTTCCGCTAAATCTTTGTCTGACACCAGAGTTAAACACGCGCTCCCGCGCAGTGTAGAGCCCGGGGACCTAGCGGTGATCGCCAAAACAGAATTATTCGGCGGCATGATGACCTCAACCAAATCCGGGAGCAAATCAAACGTCCCGTGCCTATTAATCACCGGGTGACTTCCCCCGGCAGTAAGCTCCAGATCAAGCAGATACTCTATGGGATAATCCCGCAGCAGCTGGTTGACACCGGCAAGCGCCGGGTTACACGCCTCCTCCATATCCACCCAGGCTATAACAACGTCCCGTTTAGGTGGTTGTCCCTGAAGACTATTTTGTATGATCTGGTTATTGAGACTTACCAGGTTAAGAAGGCTAGCGTTGTTGTCTAGGCAATTCTCTGATTTCTTATTAACCACATCGTGGTGCGCAGTGATAGCTAGCGCGGGCCCTGGCTCTCGGCCTTTGATAAACGAGTATAGATTAAAGTATTTGTCAAGATATGGTTTGATGGTGCCGACGCCGGAAATAAGATCGTTGATGGCGTTGAGCTTCTCTAAACCGTGGACGCCGATTATTTTATTATAAATATTTAAATCCCCTAAGGATTTAATACTTTTGAATTATTTCTTTTTGCGCTTCGGTAATTGGATTTCGATCAATTGAATTATGGCTAAGAGCCCGGAGATAGCGTCGCGTATCTTGTCGCCTCGAGAGATTTCTACTGGTTTCTTTTCTTTCCCCCTTTTCTTAGCGCTATTAACATATATCTTGTGTTTAAACACCGGGACTGCGCGGCCACGCTGATTCAGCCTAGTGGTGCCGTCCGAGTAAATCTCACCGTTAGACAGCAGCCGGTGCCTGATGGTTTTAACACTAGCCGGCTTACTATCCTCCATATGTCGAAGCAATTCATCATCAGTCAGTCCTAGGGCGCTGTTCTTAAACGCTCCCAATACTTTCTTTGAGGCGTCATTGTCTCTTGGCATACCGGGCTCCTATTTACAAGATAAATACCGTTGGTTACAGAAATTTCGAGAGTATTTACCGTACTAATAGGAGGATTTATAATGAGAATATGCCGAGCATGTGGCCAGGAGATTCCCGCGGGCCGTGTTGAAGCACTACCCAATGTAAAGTATTGTATAAAATGTAGCGACGCTTTTACAGCAGAGATACAGGCTGACGACGTCGTAGCTAAAGCCAGTGTAAGTGGACGGAACGGATTCGCACCCAAAGATTAAGGAGGACCTAATGGGACTTATAGTATCACGGAAGTTAAATGAATCAATCATTATAAAAACCGATCTTGGACAGATAGAAATCATCGTTACCAACATCCACACCTCGAGAGTCAGTGTAAAGGTCGAATGCCCGCGTGAATTCCTGATTCTCAGAAAAGAATTAGACAAGACGCCGGTGCCCAAAATACAAGAACAGAAGGTATAATAATGAAACATGTCATCCCGTTCATCTGCTACTGGTCAGCGACAATATTAGTATTAACAGCAGTGTCACCGTTTTTAATGCTCGCCCTGATGCTGCAGCCATTCTTAGACACCGGCATAAAGAAATTATTCCCAGCTATACTAAAACATTGGACCGACTTAGTACGGGACACCAATGATCCGATCGGGGCCCTAGAACGCCAAGAACAACGCGAACGCGCAGAGGAAGAACGACTTGCGGCGCTTCCGCCGGCCAAACCCAAAGACTTCTTCAGCACCCTCGACTACATGACAAGAAAGACCTATATCGACATCGGCCGACGGTTAAGCTACCACCCCGACAACGACCCCGAGCGCTCAGACACCAAAAACCCATTCAGGCCTAGCTTTGATATGGTCGCGGACGCCGAACTACTTGAAAAGCTAAAGCACAAATGGTTATACAAAGCGCAAGAACTAATGCTCACCAACAATTTCACAAAATCAAAATGGGACGCCGACGGTTACACAAGAATAAATGATATATTCTTCGCGCCATACAGCGTGCACGGGAGCCCAGAGATACAAGTAACTAACGAAAAAGAGCACCAATGGCTGAAAGAATGCTGGTCCATCGCTTACGATAAATTAGAATACATTAAGGCGCTAATGAACAGAGCTTACGAAAAAAACCACGCCCTGAACAAAAACCCCGAATTCGTATTCCGATATAAGACAGTAAGTAAACAACTAGCCGCATTAAACCACAAATATGATGTCAGTATTAATGAAGTCAGATTAATGGCCAGTGAACTAATAGGAAAACGAAAAGCGGCATGCGACCCAATTAAGTTCTTCTTTGACTTCCGAGCAGCCACGCTGCAGAACGACATGTACACCTTCTTCAAGAACGCTAACAACGGGAGAAACTAATGACCAAGATAACGATCAAAAACTCTGACTACCACCTCTACGCCGACAAACGCGCCAAAACCGCGTTCAAAAAATACGCGTGCGAGCCAAAGGACCTCCTGTCCCCACTGACAGACCTAGAATTCAGAAGTCCAGACGACCAAAAACACATCGCCGTAGAGGTCAAAATAAACAACTCAGTGGAAGGCAGCTTTCTCATACAGCCTGCACTAATCGAAACCCAAAAATGGTTCATCATGTCCTTCACCAACATCACAGAACCCCCTATAGACATAAATTCTAAGAAATATAAATTAAAACTCGCGTGCGGCCATGATGTCATTGGAGACAAGTCTGTAGACAACAAATACATAAACCTATATCACGATTGCCAAATCTGTAAACGCGAAAAGACAAATCCGCCCGGACAAAACTAAAACGGGGGAAGCAATGAAAATACTTGACGCGCTTAAAAAATACGATCGATATAACTACTTCGACATGTTTTTTGAACAGACCGAAATACATAACCAAAGAACGGGCAAAACCCGATCATTCGACGGCATCTACAGATTATACTATACAGCAGAACGCGACGGCGAAGACGTCGTTTGTGTGTTGTACAAAGGCGAAAACACAGACTTGCCGCCAACCATTCTACCAATAGTCGTCAAAGAATGGACCTTTGAAGACGGTGGAGACGTAGAAAGAGAAGTAATAAACTTCATCGGCGTAGAAGGCATTAAAATCGAAGGAAAATCTGGGCAATTCGACATGGCCTGGTTCGAGAAAGTACCCAAGCGATATCCAACGACGGGAGAAGAATCCCTAGCCAAAATAGTAGCGACATCAGCGCTATATCACCACCGTGAAACAATACTAGAAAAATTAGAAGATTTAGCTAAAATACACGAAGAAGATATGGATTATCTGATGGAAGCACAAAGAACAATCGACTACCTGCGCTACGGCACGCCCTAACCCCACTCTAACCACCTCGGGAGCCAGAATAACCACCGCGCTTATCAGCAAGCACCTCACCGTCCCTAAACTTAGCATATCCCTTAAAACCCATCCCCGATTCAAAATAACGTAGTTTAAAAGTAAGAAATGAAAAACGATTAGACATGATTTGGAGCGCCTCAACCGGGGGCGTCCAGGCAGTGTTAAAAGTGTAGAATAAACAAGCCTGATCATCAGGACCAGTCGTCTCACTGAAAATAGTAGACTCAGAAGTATCCCACTTAGTGCCCCAGTGATGGATGCGCCAGGTATACCAGGTCTTATGACCATAAAGATCATGATTTTTCTTATAGATAACAAGCGCCTCCTTGATCGCCTCCCTATTACCCTCCGGCTGCAGCGCCATAAACTTATCGAACGCGGCGACCCGGTCATCGCCCTCGAATTCATAAAGCGTCTTGATCATCGCGAACTGTTCATCTGAACCGTATACAATATCAAAGACAATCTCCTTAGAACTCGCTTGGGCATCAGCCAGCGACGCTGGGGTGGGAACGATGTTATTGATCTTAAAAACAGAATCATCGTCCGGGCACTTAAGTGCAAGCTTAAACTCCTGGACCTTATCTGCTGGGCCAATAACTTTTAAATCACATTCGCACCAGTTAGGCATAATCGTCCTCGCGTTCAGTTTCATTCCCCGGCGCCATGTCGTTACATATAATAGGGGTGCCCTCGCCAAGATAAACATTCTGAATATGCGCCTCGAAGAATTCTAAGGCCTCATAAATGTCTAAACCAGACTCCAAGAGCTTTTCAATGATTTTATTCTTAGAATAAATAACCACATCATCTCTTGGATACTGATTACCGTAACCCATTATCGCTTCGTCATAACCTTCTATATATAGCTTTTCTTCATTGTCAAGCGACACATTTACACTGGCCTTTCTTCTTCCTTTTTCACATTATGAAGCTTCCACTCCTCATCATAATTCCATGGCTTCTCGAAAAAACGGAGTAGGTTCTTGATACCATAATCTGTGTCCCACTCCCCCGCGTCATGTAACTGACGCGCCAGAAGGCACACATTGTCCGTGCTCTCCCACCACTTTGGTTCAGACCTCATTTTGATACTCCTTAAGAGAATTTTTCATCGCCAAAATACTGTTACGAAATGCAACTGTATCGTCAATCCAGTTCTCATGAACACTAAATATGCCCGCCATTCTCCTGAACTTCACCATATAACTATGAGTAAACGGGTTATAAGAAATGATCTTGCCTCGGTCAGAAGCTGCTTTCCGCAGCAAAGCCTGATTAGTGTTCTTACAGCGCAAGCACAGAGCGCCGCATCCACGCGACGTCAATGATATATATGTTGGGTTTTTTAAAAACCATTCTTTCATAAATCCTCCTGATATAGAGGCAGGGATCATCCAAGCACCCTTAGATAATCCCTGCGTCACCAACTACTTGGAGTCATCCAAAATATCCAAAAGCCTCAACTCATCCTCGTGGTATGTCCGATAAACTTCTTTCCCTTCCCGATAATGATCAATGATTTTGAGAGTGATACATCTGATCCCCTCCATTGATTCCCACGCTCGCTCCAAGACCCCAAGCCTCGGCTGGCCGTCCAGCTTGTACTCTTCAATCATATAATACTTAGCCATGACTAACCTCCATTGTGTTACTGAGAACCGGTCATCACCACCGATTCCCTGTAACAAACGGAGAAAGCCTGTCAATTGCTTGACTTCACCTTACTAGGGGTTGGGATAATCGACAATTGCGCAGGCATATATCCAATAACTAAAGAATAACCCTTGTAAGAATCATTCTTGCAATACATAACCTGACCCTTCGCAATTGCCAAAGTCGTCAATTTCACCAGCGCAAAAGCCATCTCGAACATCATATCCTCCGGCACACTGACATACTGATACTCAGCAAAATAATTGATGTCGATATCGACCAGCAATAATTTATTAAACAGATCCCTATCAACCACAGGAGCATAATCCCCGAAAAGAGACTCGCAATGATCGACATAATCATCATAAGTATCGAACCGACCCCCGTCGCCGAACATGTCATCAATCAGATGACAATATTCCTTCAACTGCTCATCATTAACTTCAATCATACTACCTCCGGGATTAAAGGAAAAATCACCACCTAGCCCTGTAACAAACACCAAGACCAGCGCAATTATCGCTGGTCGAAAATCTCAACCGACTTACCATTCAGCTCAATCCTCATCCGCGACTGCTTCGTCTCCTCGTCCAAAACCACCTGAACCTTCGCCGACGGATGAATCTTAGAAATCAGATGAGCACTTATCAGATCAGGATGAATACCATCAGGCTCATCATCATTCCAGAACACAAAAGTACTATTTTCAAAAACCACAAGATACCTAGCGTAATCATCATCTATCAAAAAGAAATAAGACCCTTGCAACTCAACACTAGAAACTTGGTAAAAAATATCGACCGGGTCAAGATACCCAACAGTCACAGCCCTGGCAAACTTGCCAATGCCGCCGTGCGGCCTCACCAATGGCAAAGTCCCGGCGTCCAACATCTGCTTGTACTTCAGAACAATTTCTGAGTCCGTCATTCCTTAACCTCCTCAACACCCTGTAACAAACCAAAAAACGATTGCAATCCCCGGATTCCCTCATAATACATCGAACGTATTAAATAGGAAGCGAAACATTTACAAACCATATAGACCTTGCTACAGACTGTCGTGGTTACACTAACAAAGGAGGTTCAGATGTTATCGGACAGTATCATCAGCAAGTTCAAGGTCGACCCGAGAGACTACCAGCGAAGGATCGTTCGGCAAGCCCTCGACATGTTCACCGGCAAGTACATCAGCCGAAGCGGAGCCAGCAACCCGCCATTCAAAAGCGTGATGGTTGAATCACCCACAGGCTCAGGCAAGACAGTCATCGGATTCCTCACCGCCAGCGCCCTCAGCGAAGAGCTAGGCATCGACCCCGATGACCTCGCAGTCGCTTGGATCGCCATGCGAAGGAACCTGCTCACCCAAGCCGAAAGAGAGAACATCTCCAAAGGCTTTAATATCAAGAATATCCACTTCACCAGCATGTTTAACAAGCTCCCCGATGAGCTAGTTGCCCTCAAGAAAGCTGGCAAGAAGATCCTCTTCGTGGTTGACGAGTGCCATCACGACACCGCCAGCTCGATGGTCCACCTGCATAACTTGCTCGTGCCCGACTTTGTCCTCGGCCTAAGCGCCACCCCTTACAGGACCGACAAAGCGAACTTGTGCTTCGAGAAGGTGATCAAGGACTGTGGGATCCACCAGCTAATCGCTGCAGGATACCTAAGCCCCTACGACCACTTCACGATCACAGATTGGAAGCCAGAGACAGTCGTCGAGCGGTTCACAGCTGAGCCAGAACGATGGGGCAAAAGCGTGATGTTCTTCAAGAATCTCGAAGAATGCTTCGTCACCAAGGCCCTACTCGACGCTCAAGGATACAAGTCCGAGGTCGTCACAGGTGCCAGCGATGCCGAGCAGCAGATCGATGATTTCCAAGAAGGAAAGGTGAATATCCTCATCAACTGCATGAAGCTCACCGAGGGCTTCGATTGCCCCGACATCAAGACAGTGTGGGTCCGTGACTCAGGCAAAGGCACCACGACACAGATGGCTGGGCGCGTCTTCCGCATCCATCCCGACCTACCTGTGAAGCAGGTGGTGCAGTCCAAGGTCACCCGATGGCCCTGCCTCAAGACCGCCATGCCGAAGATCCAGTACAGCTACGAGAATGGCGAGTGGATGAGTTTGACCATCAATCCCAAGATCGATGAGATGACCCACAACTCCCGACGAGCCATCGCTTCGGCCGTGGTCGACATCCCAGTTTACATTCTGAATAAGCAGGCGAAAGGCAGAAGAAAGCCAAGTGCTACGGAGCGTGTAATATAGGTCTTACCTCCCCCATAGTATCTAAGGAATTATGGGGGAGTATTGCAAAAGTAGAAAAGTCTGTTACAAGGATATGTGGTTTTAATAACAATGGTTTCCTTCGAAAGGGGAATAAGATGAAGATTGATTACCGAAATGCGTCGATTAAAGATCTGAAATGCGTGTCTACTGTGGACAAGCACCGCAACAAGGTCACCGGCATCGAGGTCGATGGCGAAGTGATCAAGCCGACCGAACGCTTCTGGACGAGCGTCTGCTCACGATTCGGCTTTAACCCCAGCGTGTTCAAATACTTCGAGCACGAAGAAGTGTTCACCCGCATCTCCGAGAAGCAGCATGGTGGCCAGCTCGGCCTCACGATCGAGCGGAACGATGATGGCCTCAACAGGCTCCTAGGTGTGTCCAGCCCATCCAAGCCAGTCGCTCGCCACGAGCAGCTGATCAGCACGCTTGACAAGTTCAAGGCAGAAGGTATCACCTACTCCAATGGGGTGATCTCTAGCCAGCACACCCCACGTGTGAACAACGGCTTCATCACCGCTGGCGATGCCTTCTCCGCCAAGTTCTTCCTTAACACCCCGATCGACGGCTATGGCGCCCCATCGATCTACCTCGGGCTTCTCCGCCAAGTGTGTGCAAATGGCATGGTCGCCCTCAGCAAAGCATTCCGCTCCGACCTCTCCCTCGGGAAGGGCGAAGACAACGTGATGCCAGCGATCATCCGAGCACTCGACAGCTTCAACAACGACGAAGGCTACGCTGCACTCCAGCAGCGCGTCGAATCGTCCACAAAGTCTTGGGCCTCGATGTACGAAGCGAACAGCCTTCACCAGCTGCTCTACAAGACCTTCGCACAGAACAGCCTCAAGTCCATCGAGACCGACGTGCCCCCCGAAGGCACCAAGCTCCACGAGCTGTTCCCCTCAGGAGTTGAACTCGAGTCCTATCGCAAGATCGGCAACCCGCTGTTCAAGGCCTTCCACACGATGACCGGAGACGCAGGAATGCTCTACGGCCTGTCGAATCTCGACGCTCTCTCCAGCAAGAGACAGCGAGCATTGCCAGTGAAGTGCTCAGCTTACGATCTCATCAACTTCGCCACAGAAGTCGCCACCCACTATGCAAATGGTGATGGTGCCCGCAAGCTGAACGGCTGGGTTGGTGATATGATCGCCAACGAGTTCGACATGGAGAACACGATGGACGAGAACAAGGACTTCACCGACACCTTCCTCAGATCACAGATGAACATGATCACAGACAAGGTCGGAGCGAACTAACCACTAGTAAGTTCCCCCAGATGAAATACTCTGGGGGGATTTATTATATCCACCCATTGCCTCGGTGGAAAGCCTATTGCGCAGAACATATAACCCTGCTACAGAACAAAACAACCCACAACCAAGGAGCTAAGTATGGACAGCAAAAAAGACATAAGAGAAGACATCATCAGCAACATCCGACACAACGACCCACTCGCTGGGCCGATGGTCCTCATCCCTGGCAAAGTATTCAGTAAACTACTCAACCCAGGCCAGTCGACCGAACCCGAAACCACAAAGGAAGGCTACATCTTCCCATGGTCCCTAGATGAAAACACCATAAAATTCATCTTTGAGAACAACGGCGATGTCATAGCTGTCGATAGCATCGTGCCAGAAGAAATCCTAGTAGTCAAAAAACACCTACTCGATTACGACAACTCCGGGCACACCCATGAAGTCATCGAAATCAGAAGCGGCACGGCCAAAGGCACCCGTTACCTCCGCCACGACGAGCCCACGCTCGAAGAGTACATGAGCCAGCGCCTCAAGGCAACGCGTAAAGGCATAAGCGAACTCATAAAAGAAAACCTCTACGGGGATTTCTGCACAGACACCCGCGCCGAATACCTAGAAATCATCAACAGAAAATAAGTAACTAACCTATACCATAAAGGAGAATACACATGAAAGCAACTGAACCAGCTAAAGAGCAAACCTGCGTCGTCTTCAGCTACATCCCATTCGTCGACCTCAGCGAAATAAACCAATATATGGGAAAACTAAATGAAAACACCACCGACAAAGACAAACTAACAGCAACCATCGAAAAAAGCATCATGGACGCGCAAGACAAAATGCCACTCTCAAGAGGAGTACTATGGTGCAACGACAACGAAAGCAACACCACCGCCGCCATGATCATCCTCGAACACAGCGCCAAAGAACTACAGGAACACATGCTAACTTGGGCCGACGGTAAATCAACAAGATTCTCATGGTTCATCGAAAGAGAACATAATAACTATACATCCCCATCAAAATACTCCCTAGGAATAATAGCTGACCCCCAACAAAGCATCGACAGATTCAAAATCGCACATGAAATCTTCAACGCCAAACCAGAACTCCCAGACGACAACAGCTACAAAGTATACAGCGTACCCATCATTTCCACTCAGGAAACCGACACCTCCGTCATCGAACTAAACCAAGCGCTAAACAAAAACCTCTACACCGACGTACAGACACTAAGTATCGGCTTCGTCAACATCGAAGACATACTCAACGACGACGGGGAATTAGATCGAGATAAATTTAATAAATTAGTCGACACCTACGGATGGATGGTCCTAGAAAAAATAGCCAACGTTAAACTTAAAGAAGAAGAATAATGTATCAATTTATTACCTTTTACCGTAGAATAAATCCCGACTCCCCACCCGCGTCCCCAATGCTCTTACTCGGCATATTCTTATTCGTATTGACACTTATAATCATAGCCGTTTGGATTTGTAGAGACGATAATTAACCCCATTGCTCAGCCATCGCCGCCGCGATCCCATCATAGGTCTTAGACCTCAACTTCCACCGATCCTTCGACGGTGGCAAATAATGCATCCTATTCCTCTCCCGGTGCGGCAACGCCATCATCTCCGCCTTCACATTATTAGTCCCCACCAGCGCCGGCAGGCCCTTCAACCATAAACAAGTCGCCTTCTGCTCAGTGTGACCAAACATCCAAGGCTGAATCACCTGCGCATAACTAACCCCCACTAAAACCCGCGCATACTTATGCATAATAGGGTTCTCAACACAAACCCTCTTAACATCCGCGTGATACAACAATTTAAAGAATTCCGCCGCCTCCGCCAACCGATCCCAGCGCGAAGGATCCTTATGAAGCCAACACACACCCGCGTTCGTCATATACGTGCACGGTGGATGCGCGACCATCAGGTCCCAGGTTTGAGCCCCTGGCCCGTTGATAAGGTGCATCACATCCCCCATTATATGATTAGGAGACCCATCATCCGCGGGAAGTAAATCACAAGACCAAGCATCATGCCCCTTAGACGCGAAGGCACGCCGGACCGTTCCACTGTATTCGCACGCGACAAGTACACGCATAATTTTAGCCCTTTAAAAAAACAATACATATATATACAAAAATTCCCTCGGCAACAGCATCGCCGAGGGAATAAAATTAATAATTAATTATAATAAATCAACAGTCAGCATTTCCTTATCCAGCTTCAGGAAATATGAAAACTCAATCCTATGGGTAGGCACAAGTCTATCAGGATCAGTAACTGTCCACACATTAACCCGCCAATGATCACCAAACACATTATGAGCGTCAGTCTGATAATGATTATCAGGATAGGTCCCAGACTGCCGCATCAACCTATGGACAGCGCTAGTAACATGGTCAAGGTTAGATTTCTCGGACTTTGGCTTCTTAACCACAGTTTCACCCGCCTTAATTGTTTTCATCACCAAATGCCTCCCATAATTAAAGGAACATGTTAATCACATGATACTTTGTAACAAGGAATAGAGCACCAGCAATATTGTAGGGGAAAAGCGCCCACCTAAACAGGGGCCGACCAACACGACCAGCCCCACACCCTTCCCCCAAAAAATCTTTGAACAATAAACGAACCAACCAATAGATTAATTACAAGTATTAAAAAAGTATGAACCATACACTAATAATCATAATCGCTCTGGCCGCCCAAGACCCACGCAACGCTCCATGCGTCAACGGTAACTGCCCAATACAAAACAATAACCAAAATAACCAACAAATAAACCTCCCACTCCGGGCACGGGACGACACCATCGGCGCCAGCCGGCTCGATTTCAAGTATATTGACCAACAAGTTCACAGCCTCAGAACCTGCATAAGCACCGGGAGTAAAACCCCCCTAGAATATGCACTAACATGCAAAGACGCCAGACTCCGCGCCGCCGCCAACCTAGTCGCCACCGACTACGGGACAGAATTCCTGCCAGACCTGATCAAAAACATCACCGACGAAGACATAGCCGTCCAACAAACCGCACGCCAAAGCCTGGTACGCCTAGCCAGAAAAGCCTACAACATAACCACCCCCGTCCAAACCATGACCGGGCCCAAAGAACCAATCGACTTCGGACCAATGGCAACAGACAACAGCACCCAGGCTAGCACATCACAAACAATGTGGGAACTATGGCACCGTGCCCTAAAACCTGAAAACATAGCCAACATAAACAAACCCAAAGACCTACAGGTAAATATAAAGGGAGTAGAACCCAAACCCAAATAAAGGAAAGAAACATGAAAAAGACTCTAACCGCCCTCCTGGCCATCACCCTTCTCCTCAGCGCAACCAATATCGCCGACGCACGCGAAAGAAAATTCACGCCGATTAAAAACCTCCTTGAAAAACGAAAAGAATCCAACCGCGGCCTAATAAACAGAGCCCTGACCAGGATAGAAACTAGAAGAAATAAAATAAATTATGTAGAAATGGACGCCCAAACCACCATCAGGCTCACCAGCAAAAGTTGCGCCAACGGGAACTGCCCAATCCCAACCTACGACTTCTAACGCATTTCCTTCTAGGAAACCATTAAATAAACCATCAATAAATAAATCCCCAAATGACACCAATCACCACCACCGTCGAACTAGACACAAGCACAGCCGCCAACCTGGGGACCAACGGCGGCTACAGACAACACCCAACCATAAACAACCAAACCAACACAAGCGCAACCTACCCAGCCAAAATAATAAGCACAAGCAACACCGGCACCATAATCCAAACAATCCGCGCCATAACCATCACCGCCTACCCAACATACAACCCAAACAACAACAACCCAACCCAAAACATTCTAAGCGCCACCAACCCAACAAACCCGACCCAACCAACAAACCCCACCAACCCCACCAACCCCACAGAGCCCCAAGCAACTGACATAAGCATATCAACCAGCATCATCCTAACCTTCGACGCCATCTCCAAAACCATCTACACCCTAAACCAACCCAGCGGCCCAGATATAAGCCCATACCTCCAAATGCAAATCTGTAACTGGACCGGTTACCTAAATGCCACCCCAAAAGGAACAACCAACATAATACCCTACAACGGCGCCCTCGCCGGAGAAAATAAAACGACCACCCCAAACCTAAAAAACACTACCATCACCTTTACCACGACAAACACAGCCAAAACCACAAACGGCATCACCGCCATCTGGTTCTACAAAGGACAACCCATCAACAAAGAAACACACGACCTATTAACCAGCCAAGGATATAACATACCCCTCCTAGGGAATACCGGATACGCTCAAAGTAACATCAACCTACTCCTCACCCTCTCCGGACCCACCTCCTAAAAAGACCCGTTTCCTCCTAGGAAACCATTCACCTCCCCATAATCCCTTGTAACAAAATGCGCCCCAAGTTGCAATTGCACCACACCCATTTGCAATTGCAAAAAGAACCCCAACGCACAAAAAAGTCCAAAAAAAAAA
>Ga0209298_10000363_pt1 | contig 30289 bp, 25 predicted proteins | sample S_140806_EF_Meta_FD_187325 | JGI IMG/M metagenome (GOLD analysis project Ga0209298, IMG submission 187325) | Freshwater microbial communities from Lake Simoncouche, Canada to study carbon cycling - S_140806_EF_MetaG (SPAdes) (version 2) | ecosystem: Environmental > Aquatic > Freshwater > Lake ... | reverse complement strand
GCAAGTTCGGCGCCAGGCAGGGTCGAGTAGATGCGGGCGTGGTGCTGGCCGAGCGAACCCGTGCCGGCCACCCCGCAGCGGATGCGCGTAGCGGTCATGGCCCCCAGACTCCCTCGGGCGACGGCTTCCTTCAATCCGAAAACCCGGCTTACCGCTGAGGACCAGCCTAGTGACGCCAAGACACATGTGCCACCGTCAACCCCTAAAAGACTCGGTCCGGCGGACTCCCTTGTTGCCGTAACCCTCTGGTCGTCGGTAGAAAACCCGCATGACGCACGAAGCGGAGCTGGCGACCTTGGAGCGCCTCCTCGATGACCCCTCACCGGTCGTCCGACTCGCCGTGCTGAGTAAGATCAAGGCCGCAGGACTGCCTGGCGTCCTCTGGCTCGAAACGCTGACGAAAGACGAAGCCCTCGCGACCCACGCCCGCACCTTGCTCGCCGACCTGCGGACGCCGGAAGCCGCGGCCCACGCCTTCCTCGCCCATATCCGCGACCCACACTGCGACCTAGAAGAAGCCTGCCTCTTGCTAGAGCGCGCCACCGACCCGTCCTTGGACGACAACGCCTACTCTGCCGAACTCGATCGCCTCGCCGAACGCACCCGCGAACTCATCGCCGAGCCGCTCGATGTCCGCGCGAAATGCCGCCTACTCTGCCGCGTAATCTTCGGCGAAGAAGGCTACCGCGGCGCGCAGGAAAGCTTCGCTATCCCTTCCTCTTCCCTGCTCTCGCAGGTCATCCATAGTCGCCGCGGCATCCCAATCTCGCTCTGCCTCATCTTCCTGCTCGTCGCCCGCCGACTCAGCCTACCCGTCGAGCCGGTCGGCCTGCCTGGCCGTTTCATGGTCGGCATCTTCCGCGGACGCGAACCTCTCTACATCGACTGCTATGAGGGCGGCGCCTTCCGCACCCGCGCAGAAGTCCAGCTGCTACTCCTCGACAACCAGCTGCCGGCCGACGAGGCCTTCCTGCTGCCGGTGACCGCGCACCAGACGCTCGCGCGCTGCTGCCGCAACCTCGTCTCGCAGTTCGAAGCGCAAGGCGACGACCGCAGTAGCCGCCTATTCCTTACCTTCGTCCACGCCCTGGAAAAGACCGATGAACGCGCCTGACACCCTGACGCTCGCGTCCCTACGCACGGCCGACTTCGCCCCTGGCCAGCTGGGCGTGCTCGGCGACCCGATTGCGCACTCGCTCAGCCCGGCGATGCATAACGCCGCGATCGCGACGCTGCTCCCGACGAACCCACGCCTCGCCGGCGTGCGCTACCACCGCCTGCACATCACCGCGGAAGAACTTCCCTTCGCGCTGGCCTTACTGCACGCCAAGGGCTTCGCCGGCGTGAACCTTACGGTGCCGCATAAGATCCAAGTGCTGACTCTAGCCGAATCGCTTTCACCCGAAGCCCGCCGCGCCGAATCCGTCAACACGCTCGTCCGCACGGCGACCGGCTGGGCCGGCCATACCACCGACGGCCATGGATTTCTGGAAGCCCTACGCGAAAGCTCCGACCGCACGACCAAAGGGCGTCCAGTGATCCTGCTTGGCTCCGGTGGCGCCGCTCGCGCCGTGGCCGCGGCCTGCCTCGCCGACGGTTGCGCCTCCCTCTACCTGTATAATCGCGACGCGGCCAAGGCCGCCGCCCTCGCCGCCTCGCTCGCCGACGCTCGCGTCCATTCCGCCGGCCTTGCCGACATCAAGGCCTCGCCCGACGCCGTCATCGTCAACTGCACGACACTGGGCCTCAAGCCAACCGACGCCTCGCCCTTCCCGGCCGCGCTGCTCGCCCCTGGACAATTCATCTTCGACACCACGTATGGCAATACACCCTCGAGCCTGCTGAAGGATGCGAGCAATCTTGGTATCAAGGCCTGCGACGGTCGCTCGATGCTGCGCTGGCAAGGCGCACTCGCCTTCCGACTCTGGAACGGCATGCTTCCTCCCGAAGCCCCGATGCGTGCCGCGCTCGGCGAAACCGCCCCCTAATCCCATGACGCTCGTCGACCTGCAGAACTTCGCCAAACTCCACCCGGGGCTGGCCGCCTTGAGCACTGGAGCCTTCGGCGCCTGCGTCGGCAGCTTCCTCAACGTCTGCATCCACCGCCTGCCCAAGGGAGAATCGATTGTCACCCCAGGCTCCCACTGCGCCTGCGGCCAGCCGATTCCCTTCTGGTTCAATATCCCTCTCTTCGGCTGGCTCTTCCTGCGAGGCCGTGCGAAATGCTGCGGCACGAGCATCTCCGTCCGCTACCCGCTCGTCGAACTCACCACCGCCCTGCTCTTCGTCGCCGCCTGGACGTTCCTCCCTCCGGCGAAGGCCGCGGTGGCCTGCGTCTACCTTCCGCTACTTGTACTCCTCGCCGGCTGCGACCTCGACGACATGATGGTGCCCGACGCCCCGAACTTCGCTCTGGTCGGCACGGGCGTCATCCTTGCGATGCTGGCCCCGTCGATCCACGGCGAGACCCTTCACTCGATCGAAGCCGTCAACCGTTTCCGGGCGCTGATGGACGCCCTTCTAGGCGTCGCCGCCGGCACGGCGCTGGTCTGGTGGATCCGGACCATCGGCAGCGTCATGGCCGGACGCGAGGCCATGGGCGAAGCGGATATCATCCTTTGCGCCGGGGTGGGGGCCTACTGCGGCTGGCAGGGTGCTGTTTTTTGTCTTTTTGGCGGGTCCGTCATCGGAGTCATCACCGCCCTCCCGGGCCTGATTCAGGCCAAAATAAAGGGGGAAGAGTATGCCGGAGTGGTGCCTTTTGTACCCAGCATGGCCATCGCTGGGGCAGTCTGGTTCTTCCGGGGTCCCGAACTGGTCACCCTCTGGCGCGGCTGGGCGGCTTCGTGAATCATTCTGACTTGTCAGCACCCTCAGCCCGTCCAATCATCGAACTCACCCCACTATGAAGCAGCTCGCCCTTGCTACCCTCATCACTTCCGCCGCCCTCGTCGGTTGCAACACTTACGACACCCCTAACCATGGTCGCAATGTCTCGTTGGAGCCCGCCCATAACTTCCTTGGCCTCGTCAAGGTCGAGTCTGGCTCTTACGCTCCTAACGATCATCCCACCGTCGGCGTCAACATGCGGGAGTTCTACGGTCGCCGCATCACCTCGGGCGATCGCATCACCCTTCTCTGGGGTGCGGTCACCCTGACCGACTACTAAACCGACAAGTAGCCCTTGCAGAAGCCCCGGATTCGGGGCTTCTTCATTTACAGGCCATGAACGACCCCGGAAGCAACGTCGCCCGCCATCTTCGGATCGCGGCTACCGACCGTCCGGACGACCTAGCGACCAAGTCGCCCATCGGAATAGGTCCTGACGGCAAGGTCATCCATGAAGTCCGCAGCTTTCGCCAGCTCGACCAAGAAAGCGACGTGGCGACCGAATACTTCAGCCGATCCGGCATCGCCCAAGGCGCACGCGTCCTACTCGCCGTCCGCCCCGGCCACGACCTGATCGTCGGGATGTTCGCCCTACTTAAGCTCGGCGCCGTCCCGGTCGCCATCGACCCAGGCATGGGCTGGTCGGCCTTCCTGGATTGCGTCCATCGTTCCCGCCCGACCGCACTCGTCGGTATCCGCTCGGCCGCGTGGCTCAGCTGGCTGCCGTTCGCGGCCTTCCGCACCCTCCGCCATCGCGTGACGGTCGGCAACTCCGCTTGGCGCCAAGCGCTGGCCGCAATCCCATCGCACCCCCGCCCGCTCGCCGACGTGTCTCCCGACACGCTCGCGGCTATCCTCTTCACGTCCGGCTCGACCGGCACCCCCAAAGGCGTCTGCTACGCGCACGGGATGTTTGACGCGCAGATCGAGCTAGTCCGTTCGACCTACGGCATCCGCCCAGGCGAGACGGATATGGCGATGCTGCCGCTCTTCGCGCTTTTCAATCCGGCCCTCGGCACGACGACGGTCACGCCACTGCTGGATCCCTCTCGCCCTCTCGCCGCCGATCCGGCCCCGCTGGTCGCCGCCCTACTTTCAGAGAAGGTCACCTGCTCCTTCGGCTCTCCGGCCATCTGGAGCAAGGTCGCGGATCATTGCGAAGCCCACGGAAGCAAACTGCCCGACCTCCGCCGCCTCCTGATCGCTGGTGCGCCGGTCTCTGGCGAACTGCTCGCCAAACTTCGGGTCGTTGCGCCGAACTGCGTCACGCACACCCCTTACGGTGCCACGGAATGCCTGCCGGTGACGACCATTGCAGCCGATGAGCTGCTGGGCGAAGCCCGCCAACTGGCCCTCCTCGGCCAAGGCACGTGCGTCGGCCAAGCGGTCAGCGGCGTCGAGATTCGTGTGATCAAAGAGGTCAACGGACCAATTCCGACGATCGCCGAAGCGAAACTTTGCATGTCCGGCGAGCTCGGCGAGATCATCGCGACGGGGCCGAGCGTAACCCGCGAATACGATGGGCTCCCCGAAGCCACCCGCGCCGCGAAAATCGCCGACGGCGACCGCATCTGGCACCGCATGGGCGACCTAGGCGCGCTGGATAGCTCGGGCCGCTTATTCTTCTTTGGCCGACGCGTGGAAAAAGTCCGCACCCCGGAGGGCGACCTACCCACGGAGTCTATAGAGCCTGCGTTCCGCCAACACCCTCACGTTTTCCGCTGCGCGCTGATTGGAATCGGCGAAGCCCTCGACCAGACGCCCGCGATCGTCATCGAGCCACGTACCGGATATTTCCCTGAGACCGAAGCCGATCGCCTCCGCTTCATCACGGAGCTCCGGGAGCTCGCCCGCGTCAATCCGCAGGCCGACCGTGTGCGGGAGATCGTCTTCCAACGCGCCCTGCCCGTCGACGTCCGACATAACGCCAAGATCCATCACCTCCAGCTGGCCAAGGAATGGACCAGACGCCTTGCCCGATGACCTCACCTCTCGTCCTCGTCACCGGCGGTGCCGGCTTCCTCGGTCAGGCGGTCGTCCGACGCTGCCTCGCCCGCGGCTACCGCGTGCGCGTGCTTGGCCGGTCGCCGATGACCGGCGAGCTCTCCCACCAGATAGACTTCCTCCGCGGCGATATCGCCGAACAAGCCACGGTCGATGCGGCGGTGAAAGGCTGCGCCTACGTCTTCCACGTGGCGGCCAAGGCTGGCGTCTGGGGACCGCGGGAAGACTTCCTGCGCATCAACGTCGTCGGCACCGCGAACGTCGTCGATGCCTGTAAGGCGCACGGCATCCGTGCCCTCGTCTATACCAGCACGCCGAGCGTCGTCTTCAACGGCGAGGCTTTCCGTGGCGCCAACGAATCCCTGCCCTACGGCGACAACTGGCTCTGCGCCTACGCCGAGACCAAAGCCATCGCCGAAGAAGTCGCGCTCAAGGCCGCGTCGGAGCAGCTCAAGGTCTGTGCGCTCCGCCCGCACCTGATCTGGGGCCCGGGCGACAACCACCTCTTCCCCCGCGTCCTCGCCCGCGCCCGTGCCGGCAAGCTCCGCATCGTCGGCGACGGCGAGAACCAGGTCGACGTCACGCACGTCGACACCGCGGCCGACGCCCACCTCAGCGCGCTCGATGCGCTCCTCGCCGGCCGCGCCAACGGCAAGGCCTACTTCGTGTCGCAGGGTGAGCCCGTGAAGCTCTGGGTCTTCATCAACCGCCTGCTCGTCGGCGCCGGGGAGAAACCCATCACCCGTCGCATCAGCCAACGCGCGGCCTACCGACTCGGCGCGCTGCTCGAAGGCGTCTGGACGCTCTTCCGCCTCAAAGGCGAGCCGCCCATGACCCGCTTTGTCGCCGTCGAACTCGCCAAGGACCATTGGTTCGACGTCTCCGCCGCCCAGCGCGACCTCGGCCTGAAGCCCGCCGTCGAGACCTGGACCGAACTCGACCGCCTCGCGGCGACGCTGCGGACGAAATAACGCGTTCGCTTGCCCCGGTCCGCATTAACCCCATCCCTTTTCCCATGCCCGCCGACGGACTCCAGCCTGATAAGACTTTCCATGTGACCATCCGGACTTGGTTCGACCAGACCGACGGCCTCGGCATCCTCCATCACTCGCACTACGTGCTCATGATGGAACGCGCGCAGAAGGTGATGTTCATCGCTTTGATGGGCAAAGATACCATCGACCCCGCCGTGGCGCCCGACGTCTACGTGGTGGTCCGCGATATCGACTTGCACTACTTGGTCGCCATCCGCCCGGAGTGCGACGTGAAACTGATTCTCAGCGTCCGCAAAGTCCGCGCCGCCGGCCTGACGGTAGATGTCGAGTTCCGGAGCCCGGATCACGCCATCCTTTACGCCAAGGCCTCACGCACCATTTGCCGCATGGATGGCGTCTCGCATCAGCCCTCCGCCTGGAGCGATGAGTTCCGCGCGAAGCATGAAGCCCTTATCAGGGCTTAAGAGTAGATGACTGAGTCGATGGCAGATGACAGATGTCTGAATCGATAAAGACAGACGGAATAAGCTACTTTCTGACCGGGGTCATTTATAGGCGTAGCCCTCTGTCATCCGTCATCTGTCATCGATACAGCCATCTGCCCTCGATTCAGTCCTCTATTTCTTCGCTACCGCGGCACAAATCCCACAAGTCTTGCCATCACACCCCCGCGCGGTGCAGTGCTCACGGCCGTAGAAGATGATGCGGAGGTGAAGCTTGTTCCAGCTGTCCTCGGGGAAGAGTCGCTTGAGGTCTTTCTCGACCTGCTCGACAGACTTGCCCGGGCTGAGCTTCCAACGCTTCGCTAGCCGGTGAATATGGGTATCCACCGGGAAGGCCGGGACGCCGAAGGCCTGCGCCATGACGACGGAGGCGGTCTTGTGCCCGACGCCGGGAAGCTCCTCAAGTTCCTCGAACGTCCGCGGCACCTTCCCCGCATGCTTGGCCATGAGCATCTTGCCTAACCCGACGAGGGCCTTGGATTTCTGAGGGGCAAGGCCGAGCTGACGGATCAACGTCAGCACCCGCGCTTCGGTCATCGCGGCCATCTTGGCCGGCGTACCGGCCTCGGCGAAGAGCGCCGGGGTGATCTCGTTGACCTTCTTGTCGGTGCACTGGGCCGAAAGCACCACCGCCACCAGCAGCGTGAAAGCGTCCGTATGGTCCAACGGAATCGGCGTCGCCGGGTAGAGCTTCGCAAGTTCCCTCCCTACGTAATCGGCACGCTCCTGCTTGGTCATAAATCGACGATGGGAGGGTCCGGACGGATGGCAACGCACCTCGGGCGGATGACTTATTCACAAGGCCTCGAATGGGTTGCCAAACCTTATGCCGAAACCGTGATTCTCTAATACCCCCACCCTCGCTTGGTGGGCGGTTGCGAGACCCGTTTCCTCCTTCAAAACCTTACCTACTTCCATGGCTCAACTGCCCTACGATCCGTCTAAAATCTCTCGCGAACTCGCCCGTCACTATATCGCGGCGACCGAGGCCGACATCCAGGCGATGTTCGCTGCCATCGGCGCCAAGGGCTTCCCGGACATGTATGCCCACATCGACGCCGGGGTGAAGTTCCCGGGCGTCCAGGATCTCCCCGATGAACTGGAGTACCAGGCCCTCGCGGACCGCATGGAGTCCCTCTCGAAGAAAAACTCCGTCAAGACCGCCTTCCTCGGCGACGGCCTCCAGGTCTATCGCACCCACGAGATCGTCGGCCACGTCTGCTCGATCCGTAACCTGACGACCTCCTACACGCCTTACCAGCCCGAGCGCTCCCAGGGGACGCTGATCACCCACTGGATCTATCAGTCCACGCTCGCCCAGCTGACCGGCTTCGAAGCCGTTAACTCCTCGCTCTACGAACGCGCCAGCGCCCTCTTCGAAGCCGCCGTCTGCACCGTCCGCATGGGCGACGCCGAAGCCAACACGGTGCTCGTCGCCGCCAACCTTCTGCCTGGTGACCTCGAAGTCCTCCGCACGCACGTCGCCGACACGTCGGTGAAACTCGAATTCCTCGCGCCCGACGATGATACCGGTCGTCTGACTGCTGCCGGCATCGCCACCGCCTCCGCCCGCCTCGGCAAGCAGCTCGCCGCCGTCATCTTCCCCCAGGTCAATGCCCTCGGATTACTCGAAGACGTCGACGCCCTAACCGACGCCTGCGCCGACGCGGGCGTGAAGTCCGTGGCGGTCATCGACCCGATGCTCATCGCCACCGGCGGCCTCAAGGCCCCCGCCCAATACGGACGTAAGGGTGCCGACATCCTTGTCGGCGAAGGTCAGCATCTCGCCATCGGGGCCAACTTCGGCGGCCCCGGCCTCGGCATCTTCGCCGTCCGCCATAACGCCGACAAGAAGAACGAGGTCCGCGAGACCCCCGGTCGCTTCGTCGGCAAGGCCAAGGACAACGCCGGTCGCGATTGCATCGTGATGGTGATGGCCACCCGCGAGCAGCATATCCGCAAAGACAAGGCCACGTCCAACATCTGCTCCAATCAGGCGTTCATCGCCACGATCGCCGGCGCCTCCATCCTCGCCCGCGGCGAAGCCGGCATGGCCGCCAGCTGTGTCGCAGGTCGTGACCAAGCCCACCGAGCCGCCGCTAAGCTACACAACATCCCGGGCCTGAAGGTATGCTACGCCAACCAGGCTTTCTGGAACGAGTTCAGCCTAATGCTCCCTGAGCCCGCCGCCGCCGTCATCGCGAAGGGACGCGCCGCCGGCCTCCATGTGGGCGTCGACATCACCGGCCGTACGCCCTGCCAATGCTCGCTGCTGAAGATCTCCTTCAGCGACCTGCAGTCCACCGCGGATACCGATAAGTTGATCGCCTTCTTCGAAGGCCTCTATGGTAAGTCCGCCGGCACGAAGACGCTCGCCGAGATTCCGGCCAAGCTGCTCCGTCAAGGCGCCGTCGGCCTGCCCTCCTTCCCGCTCGCCGAACTGAAGGCTTACTATTCGAAACTCGGCGAACTCAACGTGTCGCCCGACACCGGCTGCTTCCCGCTTGGCTCGTGCACGATGAAGTACAACCCGCACATCAACGACTGGGCCGCCGGTCTGCCGGGCTTCACTGGCCTCCACCCACAGGCGCCGACCGAGGATGCGCAGGGTTCGCTCGAACTCCTCTGGCAGACTCAGGAGTGGTTCCGTAAAATCACTGGCCTCGCCGGCCTGACCACCCAGCCCGTCGCGGGAGCCCAAGGCGAACTCGTTGGCCTCAAACTCTTCCAGGCCTACCACCGCCACCACGGCCAGCACCGCGACATCATCCTGATTCCGACCTCAGCCCACGGTACGAACTTTGCCACGGCCACCACCGCCGGCTACGCCACCAAGCGTAACCCCGACGGGTCGCCCTCGGGCATCATGCTGCTGAAATCCGCTCCGGACGGCCGCGTCGACCAGGCCGACTTCGCCGCGAAGATCGCCGAATTCGGTCCGCGTATCGCGGGCATGATGGTGACCAATCCGAACACCTCCGGCGTCTTCGAGACCGACTTCCAAAAGATGGCGTCGGAGATCCATCGCATCGGCGGCCTGGTCTACATGGATGGCGCCAACATGAACGCCATCGCGGGCTGGGTGAACCTCGGCGCCCTCGGCGTCGATGCCGTCCACAACAACCTACACAAGACCTGGACGGTCCCGCATGGCGGTGGCGGCCCCGGCGACGGTATCGTGGCGGTCTCCGAACGCCTCGTCGACTTCCTCCCGGGATTCCAGATCGCCAAGCAGGGCGACGTCTACGTGCCGGTCAAGCCGAAGCACAGCATCGGCTCCTTCCACCGCCACTGGGGAAACTTCGCCCACAAGGTGCGCGTCTACACCTACCTGCAACGCCTCGGCAAGGAAGGCGTCCGCCGGATGGCCGCGATGTCCGTCCTCTCCAGCCGCTACCTCTTCTCGAAGCTCGGCCAGTCCTTCCCGTCACTCCCCGCGGCGGCCGACGGCGTGCCGCGTATGCATGAGTTCATTATTACGCTGACGGAAGAGGACTTCAAACGCATCGAGGCCTCCGGCATCCCGCGCGCGAGCATCATCGGTCGCGTCGGTAAACTCTTCCTCGACTTCGGCTTCCACGCCCCGACGGTCGCCTTCCCCGAGGTCTTCGGCCTGATGATCGAGCCGACCGAATCCTACACGAAGGACGAGCTCGACCGCTTCGCCGAGGTCGTCCTGGCCATCGGCGACCTCATCCGTACCAACCCGGAGGTCCTGAAATCCACCCCGCGCTTCACCCCGGTGGACCGCGTCGACGAAGTCGCCGCGAACCGAAACCTCGTGCTCAGCGAACACCTCACGGCCCTCCCGCTGATCAACGAGAACCGTCTCTCGCCTGTCCTGCTCAACGCGATGCCCGTCGCCGAAATCAAGCAGCGCGTGCTCGCGACGGTCTGATCAGGCCTTCGGCAGACGGACAACGAAGACGGTGCCCTTGCCGACCTCGCTGGTCACGGCAATGGTGCCCCCGTGGGCTTCGACGGTCTGCTTGACGATTGCGAGCCCGAGGCCGGCGCCGCCGGTATGGCGGGAGCGCGAGGCGTCGACCCGACGGAAGCGCTCGAAGATATGCTCCAGGTTCTCGGGAGCGATACCGCGCCCGTTATCGGCCACGCGTAACTCCGAAAAGCCGTCGGCGACACCGGTCGTCACACTCACGGTGACGCCAGCATCGTTATGCAGGATCGCGTTGATGGAAAGATTGAGAATCACCCGACCTAGACGACCAGCATCACCCACGACAGGCGCGCCCTCGAGTTGCGGGACGAGCGTGGCGCCATGCTCGCGGGCAACGCGTCCAAGCAAGGCGACGGATTCGTCGGCAAGATCCGCGAGGTCGCAGGCGTCCTGCGCAACGGGCCGGCCGGCGTCGCCGTGGGCGAGTTCCAGCAGGGCGTCGGAGATGGATTTCATCCTTAGGGCCGACTGCTTGATGGTCTCAAGCGTGGCGCGGTATTCCTCTGGAGACCGCTCCTGACGCAAGGCGCCCTGGCTATCCGAAAGGATGACCGTCAGCGGCGTCCGTAGCTCGTGCGAGGCGTCGGCCGTAAATTGAGCCATGTGCTCGCGGGCGGCGTTCATCTTGCCGAAGGTATCGTTAAGCACCACGGCAAGACGGCCCAATTCACTCTCAGTGTCTTCGACGTCGATCTTCCGGCCGAAGTCCCCAGCGGCAATCCCTTCAGCATCCGCCGCGATGCGGTCGATAGGCTTGAGCGAGCGACCAGCCAGCACCCAGCCGATACCGCAGCCGACGAATACGACGGCGAATCCGGCAAGCGCCAGGCTCCGGGCGAGCGCGGCGAGTGTGGTATCCAGCTGCTGGGTCGGACTACCGAACATGACGAGATTACGGCCAGGTGGACGATGGAGGAGAACCCGGTGACCGGGCAAGGTGACCATGAGGTCCTGCGGACGGGCCGGGCCGTCCTCTGGCTTCGCATCGAGGCCAGCCAAAGCCTGGGTGATCAATTCAGTCTCAGTCGGCGCATTGGCGGAGCGATAGAGCGAGTGGGCCTCTAGGTCGACGACCTGTAACCAGACGCCGGTGCCGACGACCTCGGCCAAGGCCGCCTTCGCCTTGGTCGCGCGCTGCTCCGGACTGTCCGTACGCGCGACCGCCTTGCCGTTCGGACGGACGGCAGGGGCGGGATTACGCGGACCAGCGACGCCTGGGACAACCTCGTTGAGAGCGCCCATGCCGCGGGTCATCTCCTGACGAAGGCGCAGGTCCAGCCCCTGAACCAGTGCCTGCTTCTCATGGCGGTAGAACGCGACGAGGAGCACGGAAGCCGTCGCCGCGAGCAGGCCGAAATTCCAGGCCAAGATCCGCCAGCGGATGGAGTGAAAGATCATGGCTGGCCGGGCACCTTCGGGGCCACCTCGATGACGTAGCCCAATCCCCGGCGGGTCTTGATGAGGTCCGCGCCTAGCTTGCGTCGCAGGTTGCAGACGTGCACTTCCAGCAAGTTCGAAAGCGTGTCCTCGTTCTCGTCGAAGAGGTGTTCGTAGAGCTCGGCGCGCGGCACCACGGCGCCACGACGATGCGCAAGGTATTCCAGCAGTCCGTACTCCCGGCCCGTGACGGGCTCGTCCTTGCCGTCCTTGGTCACGCGACGGGCGGTCGTATCGATGACGACGCCCCCTAGGGAGATGATCGCCGCGGCCGAGCTGTGATTGCGACGCACCAAGGCACGCAGGCGGGCGAGCAGCTCCTGTTGCACGAATGGCTTAGAGACGTAGTCATCGGCGCCGAGGTCGAGGCCGGCGACGCGATCGTCGACCGAGTTACGGGCAGTGAGCATCATGACCGGAGTCCGCTTGGTGTGACGGAGGCGGCGGAGCATCTCGCGGCCGTCCATCACCGGCATGAGGTAATCGAGCACGATGGCGTCGTAGTCGCACTCCATCGCCTTATGGAGGCCTTCCTCGCCGTTGGCGGCGGCGTCGGCCGCGTAGCCTTCCTCGCGGAGCAGCTTCAGAAGGCCGTTACGCAAGGGGGCTTCGTCTTCTACGATAAGGATGCGCATCGGGAACTGGTCCTATATTCTACCCTAATCGCCCTTAATCCAAGATTAAGAAGCGGACCAACTTACTCGACCTTGATGAACCGGCCACGGGAAATCGCCGCATAGGCGCCGCAGATGATCGCCGAAGCCCCGCAGACCCAGAAAACCTGACCCGAGGTGATATGGAAAGTCTCGCGGGCGACCCATTGAACGCCGGCGGCAGCCATGATCCCGAGGAAGCTCAGGCTACTCACGCTACCCTGCACCGCGCCTTTACTCTCCGGCGAAGGACGATGCTGAATGACGGAGACGACGGGCACGATGAATAGGCCGGCGGAGAAGCCCAAGGTGGCCATACAGATGCGGAACGTGTCGGCCGTGACGCCTTCCATCCCCATCGGTACGGTGCTCAATGCCAGACCGAGGGCGCCGATTGGCACGAGGCGATATTCGATGTGGCCGCGCGAAGCGTAACCAGCGACGACGCTGCCGATACCTATACCGAGGGCCAACCACACGTTCAACATGCTGTTCTGAGTACCGGTCAGATTTAGGACGCTCTTCCCGAAGACCACCACGTTCATCATCACCAAAGCCGAGATGAAATAGAAGCCGGTGTTGCCCCAGCAGGCACGCCAGAGGTCGCGGTCCTGCTTCATGATCCGGAGCTGACGCCAGAGGTCGGTGATGGGATTGATGCGAACCGGGCAGGTCGGATCGGCGGCGGGAACGGGCGTCACTTGTCGGCTTAGCATCCAGCCGCCGAAAGCGATGACCACGAGGATTGGGCCGGCGATCCACTCCCGGCCCTTGAAGATGTCCGAGAAGATCCCGGCGGCGACCGTACCAAGGATAACGCCGAGAAAGGTCAGCAGCTCGAGGATACCGTTACCCCAGGATAACTTCTCATGGGGCAGGATTTCCGGCAGGATGCCGTACTTGGACGGAGCGAAGATGGCGCTATGGCAGCCCATCAGGAAGATGGCACCTAACTTAAGCGGCAGGCTTCCGAGCGCCAGGGCGAGTCCGGCGAATGCCATGATGCCCATCTCCGCTGCCTTCACGTACACCATCATACGCTGTTTACTATTACGATCCGCCAGCCAGCCCCCCAGCATCGCGAAGAGAATGAATGGCGCGGAGAAAACGGCCGTCACCAGGGAGACCATCCGATCCTGCTCAGCTTCCCCCGCTGACGTGGCGGCACTGGCCAAGAGCACCAGGATAATCAGCTGCTTGAGAGCGTTGTCGCTGAAGGCGTTCTGGAATTGCGTCCCCATCAGGCACCAGAAGCCACGTTGCCAGCCGGTTGCCGAGGAAACAGGGGGTGGGGCCATGACCCATCACACGTCCGGCGGAGTGGCTTTACAAACCTATTGGAGGCCCGTGCGGCCTAATCGCGCAAGGCCGCGAACAGTTCCACCGCCGATTCGGCCTTATTGAGGATATACACGTGGTATCCGGGTGCGCCGCGGGCGACCAGCCCCCTGGCCTGACGGACCGCCCAAGAGACACCGACCTTACGCTGGGCCTCCTCGTCGGGCCCGCAGGCCTCGAGTTCCCGGACCAAGGCGTCCGGGATGCGCGCCTTGCAGAACCCGCAGAAGTTGCGGGCCTGCTTCAGAGAAAGGACGGGCATGATGCCCGGCAAGATCGGCACCGTCACGCCGGCCGCACGGGCCCGGGCGACGAAACGGAAGTAGTCTTCGTTATCGAGGAAGAGCTGCGTGGTCACGAAGTCCGCGCCCGCCGCGACCTTGCCCGCGAGGAAACGGATATCCGACAGATCGTCGACGGCGTCCGGATGGCGCTCAGGGAAGCCGGCGACACCAACCGCAAAACGACCGGGCTGCTCCGCGGCAATCTGGCGGACGAGTCCCTGTGCGTGCGCGAAGCCCTCCGGATGCGCGACGAAATCCTTCTGACCCTTGGGTGGATCGCCGCGCAGGGCGAGGATCCCCGAGAAGCCGGCCTTGTCATATTCCTTGATGATGCCCGAAAGTTCGGAACGGGAATGCCCGACACAGGTCAGGTGCCCGATCAGGGGGATGCCCATCTTCACGAGCTCCGCGCCGTAGGTGATCGTAGTGTCACGGGAAGTGCCGCCAGCCCCATAAGTCAGGGAGGCGAAATCGATGCCCAGCGGCTTGAGCGTCGCGGCGACCTTGAGCATACGTGCCCCGCCCTCCGCGTCCTTGGGCGGAAAGAACTCCACCGACACCGTGGGTCGCACGGGACTGCGGAGCGCATCGATGAGCAACGGGCGGGGCATCTGAAGTATCTTCTTATCTAGATATGAAGATGTAAGTCAAGACCCTTAGCGGTCACTCGTCCCGACCTTCCTTGCCGCCGTTGGCAGGCAGTTCGCCCGGCATGGCCACATGGTAAGCCATCACCATCCAGCAGAGCATGACAGGGTAGATCAACACGATGAAGCCGAAGGAGCCGAATATGCCGAGCAGCACGCCGGCCGTCACGGACAGGACCTTGAAGACCACGAGGAAGCAGACCGGGACGATGACGAAGAGGATGGAGGCGACATAGCCGATCGAGGTCGTTCCGGAATAGATGCCGGCCGAACGCGCAAGGTCCATGCCGCAAGAGCGGCAGGCATTGCCCAGGCGGAACCATGAGGCGAGCAGGCCGCGCTTCCCGCAGTTCGGGCAATGGCAGAGGACCCCTCGGGCGATGATGTCGCCCCGGGTGATCTTCAGCTTTGGTTCGGACATCCCAACAGCGTCCGCACGGGCAAGGGGAAGACAAGCGAAGACCCGCCCTGCCCTACACCTTGAGGAAAATCTTCTGGCGCTTGAGGAACCAGAAGAGCGCCCACTTCACGGCGAAGATGCCAGTGACCATGACCAGCGCGGCGACGGCCGGAGGGAAGGCGCGGGCGAGTCCGCCGAACAAGGCCTGCGCGGTGAAGTCGAAGTTGATGAACTTCGCCGACATGTAGATGAGCACGGAGTTCATGCCGATGACGGCGAAGAAGGCTCCCAATCCGCGCAGCCAGCCACGTACGTCGATCGTCCAGTAAAACAAGGCCAGCAGGAGGCTACCCCAACCGCAGGTCCACAGGACGAACGAGCTGGTCCAGAGGTTCTTGTTCAAGGGGAACACGAAGCTCCAAAGGCCGCCGACAGCCAGTAGCGCGAGGCCGGCGATCGCCAGGCCGGCGGCTTTACGATCACCCGAGGCTTCTTCCGCGGAGCGGCGGAGCCAGAGTCCCGCCAAGATGCCGAGCAAGGCGTTGCCGATGGCCGGAATCACGGCGAGCAAGCCTTCGGGGTCATGGATACCTTTATGGAGTTTGCCGGGCAACAGCAGGCGATCGACGTAGCTGGCGAAGTTGCCTTCCATCGTCAGGTCGCCGGCGGCGAAACCAGGCGCATGGCCGAAAGACATGATCGCCCAGTAACCAAGCAGGATACCGGCGAGCCAATACCAGAGGCGCTTCGGGGTCTCGAAATTGAAAGCGAAGATGAGTTGGGCGAACATGCCCGCGAGACCGATGCGGCCGAGCACACTGCCAAGGCGCATGTTCTCGAGGCCCTTCCACTGGAGGCCGTTGTTATAGATGACTCCGAGTAGCACGAGAATCAGACCCCGCTGGATAATCTTGCGGCAGACTTCGCCGCGGGCGCCTTCCGTTAGGCGACGGGTCAGCGAATACGGCGTCGAGACACCGGCCATGAAGAGGAAGAGCGGGAAGATGAGGTCGTAAGGCAGGAAGCCGTGCCACTCGACGTGCTTCAGCTGGCTGTCGATCGCGCCGAGCCAGCCCCACTCGGTCAGTTTGAACAGCGCGAGTAAGATACCGTGCCCGCCGACAATCCAGAAGAGGTCGAAGCCGCGCAGGGCATCGAGTGAGAGCAGGCGTTCCGACTTAGGGGCAGGAGTCTCCATGGGGGTGGGGAATTTCTATCCGTACCCCGCCAGAGGTCTACCTGGAAAAGGTAGAGGGGGCACGTGGGCAAGGTGACAAGGGGACAAGGAGTTCCCCCCGTGCCCACTTGCCCACGTGCCAGCCTGCCCCCTCGCCGCTTTGCGGCGCTTACATGCGTTCAACCGGCTCAATGCCCAGGAGGCGCAGGCCGGTTTCCATGACGGCACAGGTGCGCGAGCAGAGCATGAGACGGCGGGCCTTCACGGCGGGGTCGTCCACGATGACGCTGTCGGCGGCATAGAAAGTACCGTAAGCGGCGGCGAGCTCATGCAGGTAAGTGCAGAGATGGTGCGGGCGGAGTTCTTCGAGCGCCTGATCGAGCGCAGCGGTGAACGCCAGCAGCTTGCGGGCGAGCGCGATCTCGGCCGGAGTTTCCGGATCGGTCGCGCCTTCTTCGCCCTGCCCCACGGCCAGACCGCTCTTGCGGAAGATCGAACGGACGCGGACGACGGCGTACATGAGGTACGGCGCGGTGTTGCCTTCGAAGGCCAGCAACTTATCCCACGAGAAGGTGTAATCCATCGTGCGGTTCGACGACAGGTCGGCGTAACGCATGGCGGCGACGCCGATGGCCTTGCCAATTTCTCGACGCTCCGCTTCCGGCAGTTCCGGACTCTTGCTCGTGACGGCGTCGAAGGCGCGCTGCGTGGCCTCATCGATGAGCGCCTGCAGGCGGACAGGGTCGCCGGACTTGGTCTTAATGGCCTTACCGTCCTCGCCGAGGATCGTACCGAACCAGACGTGGCGGAGACGTGGGAGCTTGCGCTCCGAGGCCTTAAACCACTTGGCGCCGGTCACGAAGAGCTGGTGGAAGTGGTCCTGCTGGCGGCCGTCGGTGACGTAGACAATCTCGTCGGCCTTGAAGTGCTCGGTACGGTAAAGGAGCGTGGCGAGGTCGGTAGAGGCGTAGTTCGAGGACCCGTCCTTCTTGCGGACGATGAACGGCATCTTGGTCTCGGCATCGCGCGAGAAGCGCGGCTCCTCGTCATGCCAGACCACGAGCGCGCCTTCGCTCTCCTCGGCCAGTTTGTACTTCGCGAGCTCGGCGTAGACTTGGTCGACCTTGTCGCGGTAAAAGGATTCGCCGAGGATGACGTCGGTCTTCAGTCCGAACTGATCGTAGATGCGCTGGCAGGCGGCGTTGGAGACCTCGACAATCTCCTTCCAGAGGGCGGTGTTCGCGGGGTCGCCAGCCTGGAGCTTCGCGAGTTCGGCGCGCGCGGCATCCATGAGTGCCGGGTCGGCCTTGGTGGCGACGCTGCCCTCTTTGTAAAGGCGTTCGAGGTCTTCGAGTGCGTTCGGGCTCTTGGCGTCCAGTTGGAAGCCCGCGCGACGGATCGCGAGGATAAGGATACCGAAGTTCGTGCCCCAATCGCCGATGTGGTTATCACGGACGAGGTCAGCTCCGCAGAACTCGATGAGGCGGGCGACGGCTTCGCCGATGACGATCGGGCGCAGGTGGCCGACGTGCATCTGCTTAGCGGTGTTGGGCGACGGATAGTCGATGACGACCTTGCGGCCGCCCATCAGGCGGGCCGCGCCGGCGCGCCACTTGGATTCGTCGCGGTACTCACGCAGCCAGGCACCAAGGGCGGCGGGCGTGAGCTTGAAATTAATGAAACCCGGACCGGCGACCTCCATCTGGACGATCTTGTCATCGAGCCCGCCTTGGGCGCGCACTGCCTCGACGAGCGCGGTCGCGAGGGCACGCGGATTGGCCTTGGCCTTCTTGGCGGCGGCAAGGATGCCGTTGGCCTGGAAGTCGGCGTGACGGGGATCCGAGGGCTTCAGCTCCGGATGGAAGTCGGCTTCGAGGCCGGGGACGGAAGCCGCCGCCTTGCGCAGCAGGGCGTCGATTTCGCGGGCAGGATTGAACCAGACGGACATGCCTCAAGCCGTAAGCCCCTACGCCCCCTCGGCAAGCGAAGAAGGCCTGCTAGGGCCAGGGCTAGGGGCTGGGCTAGAGCAGGCGACGGGATAAGCCCCGCCCCGCTCTCACTCTGGCATCACCTAGCCCTAGCCCCGGCCCTAGCCCTGAAAGCCTATTTCAGCGTCTTGAGGTAGGTGAAGAGGTCCGTGACCTGCTCGTCCGTGAAGCCGTCGAGCAGACCTTCCGGCATGAGCGAGCGTCGTAGGTATTTGGCGGACGAGACTTCGGCCTTCGGGATGCGGCGGTCGGCGCCACCAGCCTGCCGAATCACGTAAGCGGTGGCGTCTTCGGAGACGTAGAACGCCTCGATGACGTCGCCGGCCTTGAGCTTCACCTGGAAGATACGGTACGCGGCTTCGATCGCGGCGTTCGGGTCGATGATATTACGGATGACGGCTTCCATGCCCATCGCGCCGGCGCCGGAAAGATTCGGGCCGATGAGTCCGCCCTGCCCGCTGATCATGTGGCAGGACTGACAGAGAGCGACGACGGCCTTCCCTTTAGCGGAATCGCCGGCCTTGGCCGCGAGCGCGGTATAACGGGCGGTCTTCTTCTCGAGGGCCGCGAACTGCTCGCCATTGAGGAGCGGAGGCGCGTCGGTGGTACGCGCAATCTTGGCACCCTTGCCGAGTTTATCCCAAGCGGCGTCGCCACTGGCCGAAGCGAAGACGAGCGACTCCGGGAGTTTCTCGCCGGCGAAGGTGCGGGTCATATTAGTGCGGACCTCGGCGGGCTTACGCTCGACGTCCCAGATTCGGTATTCGGCAAAAGCACCCTGCGTGCCACCCGCCGGCGAAGACCAGCCAATGGTCAGGCCAGGCAGGTCGTGAGGTTGGGCCGACTTTGAAGTACCGGTGAGTTCGCCATCCTGATAGGTGCGCAGAATGCCGGCCGCGTCACGCGTCAGGGCGATGTGCGTCCAGATACCTACGGAAGTCGGCTTACCTGAGACGACGGCATCACGAATGGTGCCACCCATGTAGGCACGGAAGATACCGCCCGCGAAATTAAGGTCCAGTTTTCCGCCTCCCCCGAGGAGGCTGTCGTTGTTGTCTATCTTGCCGTCGAGACGGACCCAGGTCTCCACGGTGAAGGCTCCCTTGAGGACGATGCCGGACTTGGCGACGGCATCATTGGAACCGTCGAGGGTCAGCACGCTGCGGAACACGCCGCCGAGCTGGGTGGAGATGACCGCGAGCTCAGGACTGTCGCCCAAGGCGATGGCCAGCTTCTCGGCGACAGGCGTCTCGATATCGGCGACCGCGACGTATTTGTCAGCCAGGCCAGCGGCGATGGCCTTCGCTCCCGCCTTGGTGCCGCTGATACCGTCGAGTACGACCTTGCGGTCGTTCAGGGAAAGCGTCGGGTAGAGCTTCATTGCGAGACCCGACGCCTGCGGGGCGCGGGAGGCGACCAAAGCGCGGAGGGCGAGATTCGCTAAGTCCGCTGGCGCCGTGCCGACGAGTGCGGCGACAGCCTCAGGTTTGGTCGTGCGCAGTTGCTGAAGCCCGATCAGTGCTTCGCGACGGGAATCGTCGCGGGAGAGCAAGGCGAGCAAATCGTCTTCGAGCGTGAGGAGCTGGAACCCGCCGATCAGCTGGGCAGCCAGGGCGCGCTCGGCGACACCTTGGGCAAGCAAGGCCTTGGCGGCCTCGGCAACGACGGGGCCGACCTTGGCCGGATCGAGGTCCGTACGAGTGACAAGCAGAAGCTCGACAACTCGACTGCGGACGGAGGCGTCGGCCAGGAGTTTGCGCAGGACAGCGACGCTCGACGGCTGGTCCAAAGTCTTGGCGACCGCGAAGAGTTCATCCGGGCCGGGAGCCCGGTTCAGCTGACCGACGAGTTCAGCGATGAGCGGGGCGCCAACCTTGGGGTCGAGCGCGAGCGCGGCGAACATGCGTCCTTCGGCGGGCAGCGACTTCGCTTCCGGCGAAGCCAGGAACGCGGCAACGGCCTCGGGCTGACGCTCGAGATACATGCGGACTAGGAAGCGCTCGAAGTCGCGCTCATAGGCGACGCCGACCTTGATCGGCTTACCGCGACGGTCAGAGGCAGTGGGAGCGTCGAGAGAAGGTCCGGCAAAACGCATCATCACGCCGAGCGCAGCGGAATGCTTCACGGAAGCCTCGCCGATGGTCTTGATCGCGGCGGCACGGACTTCCGCGTCAGGGTCGGCGGAGAGCGCGGCAAGAGCGTCGAAATGGGGCGACCATGCTCCGAAGTGGCGCAAGGCGTTCACGGCTTCGCGACGGACATTGCGATTCGGGTCGGCGAGGAGACGCTCGGCGAGCGGCCCGACCTTCTGGCCGTGCTCGGCCAGGACCCAGAGGGCTTGGATGCGGCGGGCGGGCGAAGCGGCGGAATCTTCGGCGATGGCAGTCAGCGCGACGGAGGTCGCCGCTTCGGGGCGACGATCGGCGAGCGTCTGCCAGGCGAGATGCGCATCGGCGGTTACCTTGGAACCCAGGCGAGCGACAAGGTCAGCGGAAGAGAGCTTGGTATAGTCCGGCACCACCTGAGGAACGAAGCCCTTCGGCTTGATACGCCAGATGCGACCCGACTGCTTGTCGCGGTCAGGGTGGTTCCGGGCGACCTCGTTATGGCTGATGATCTTGTTATACCAGTCGATGACGTAGAGGCAGCCATCCGGACCCATCGTCATCGCGATCGGACGGAAGAACGGGTCGTCGCAGGTGACGAAATCATCAAGGTGCTCAAGGCGATAACCGGAGCCCTCGCGATGCTGGCGGACCGCGTTGACCTTCGAAGTGATCGGGTTGGCGACATACATCACGCCGTCGTAGCCCTTCGGCCAGACGCCGACATCGGAGAGGGCGAGACCGCTGAGGCCAGTGCCACCCATCTTGAAATCAGGCGCCTGGACCGGGAACGGCGGCTGGTAGGACTTAGCCAGACGGTCAGCACAGCCGGGATAAAAGGCGTATTCGTGGAACGGCATCACCGGGTAGCCGTAGTCGTTGGCCTCCTGGATGAACGCCTCGCCTTCGCCGGTCAGGACGAGACCCCAGATATTACAAGGTCCCGTCGAAGTGGGCTCGAAGACACTCCCATCGGGACGGAAGCGCGCCATGCGTGTGCTCGGAAAATCCGTCACCTCGCCCTTGGTCGAGGTGACCTTGCCGGAATTGAACGCACCCTGCGCGAGCCAGAACCAACCGAACGGTGCGCGCGTGAACTGGTGCGGGAAAAGGTGTGAATCCTGCACCCCGAAGCCCGTGAGTAGAACCTCGCGCTTGTCGGCCTTACCGGCGCCGGCGGTGTCACGAAGAAAGACAATGTCGTGGCCGTGCTGCACGATCGCGCCATCCTTATAAGGCAGCACGCCTTCGGGAATCGCGAGACCATCGACAAACGCGCGCGGCTGATGCAGGCCCGCCGCGAAGGGCTGGTCGAAGACGATGACCTTGTCTCGGGCTTTGGATTTGTAAAGCGCCTCGGCCGCGGCGGGATTCTCGTTAGCGTCGACCGGGTATTCCAGCGCGGTGCTGGACCACGCCCTACCCTGCTGATCGAAGATCAGCATGATGAACTTACCGAAGTCGGCGGACTCCTTGGCGAAGAGCTCGATTTCGAAACCTTCGGGCAGCTTGAAGAGCTTCTGCTGCTCTTCGGCGGTGCGACGCACGCCCTGCACATTGTTATAGCTCGTATCACGCTTCGCGGGCGCAGCCTTGGCGGGCTCGGCCTTCTTTTCCGTCGGCTTCACCTTATCCCAGGTCAACGCACCGGGAGTGGCCGGCAGTTCTTCAATCGTGATATCCTTTGCCTGGACCTCAGCCATACCGCCGGAGTGGATCTGGATCCCGATCTTGCCGTCAGCGGCGATGTTCGGTTCGGTTTCGAGGTAATCGAGCGCCGGGACGCCGTTGATCCAGCTGCGGATACGATTCCCTTCGGCGAGGATGCGATACTCGTTCCACTCGCCTTCTTTGACGGCGGCGAGGACCGCGGCGGCATCCCTGGATTCAGCGATGACCTTGTTGCGACGGCTCTCGTCGTAGATCTTGCCGTACCAGCCCTTGCCGTAGTCCACCTGGTAACCGCTCATCTCGGAGCTGTTCGGAACGCGCACGCTGCGCATCTGGATGCCGCTATTGACGAAGCCCGTGCCGGTCAGGCGCAGTTTGACGCGCAGGTCGAAATTCTGGTAGGACTTCTCGGTCGCGAGGAAGAAATTCTTGGGGACCTTCGTCGTAAGCGAGCCGCCGCGAATCTCACCGGCCTCGACGCGCCACCAAGCGGTGTCGCCTTCCCAGCCGGCAAGGGTCTTCCCATCGAACAGGGAAACCGGAGCGGCGTGAACGGTCAGGGCGAGGAACAGGGCCAGGAAGCAGCGCATGGGAAGAGAGGGGTGAGGAGAAGTTAGTCGCCCGATGGCCGCCCACAACCCTGCTCGTCATCCCATCTTGCAACCTGATTACCTCCAAAAGCACATCGCCTCGCACCCCACGCTTGCGTCCCCCGCCTGAACCGCCTGTTTTCTCTGCATGTCTTCGACCCATAAACTCCTCCGCGACTGCGCCGCGACCCTGATCCCCGCTGGGGACATCGTCGTACTCGAAGCAGGCACGGAAGTGCATGTCACCCAGGCCCTCGGCGGCTCGGTCACCGTCCGCACCCCGATGGGCCTCTTCCGCATCGCCCCGGCCGACATCGAGGCCCTCGGCCCGGACGCCGTCAGCGCTTATGGCAAGAAGGACGAGGCCGTCATCAGCGGGCCGGTGAATCAGGAAGCCCTCTGGGAAGCGCTTAAGGGCTGCTTCGACCCAGAGATCCCGGTGAACATCGTGGACCTCGGACTCATCTACCATCTTGAACTCTCACCCGGTGAGCGCGGCGGGCAGAAGGTCGCCGCGAAGATGACGCTGACCGCGCAAGGTTGCGGCATGGGTCCCGTCATCGCGGCCGACGCGAAGTCGAAGATGGAAGCCCTGCCCGGCGTCGAGTCCGCCGAAGTCGAGATCGTTTGGGACCCAGTCTGGAATCCGCGGATGATCTCCGAAGCCGGCCGCAAGCAGCTCGGCCTCGAGTAATGTCCACGTCCGTCCAGTCCGCGACGGCCCTCTACTTGCACGTCCCGTTCTGCGCGTCGTCCTGCGACTTCTGTTCGTTCTACCAGGAGCAACCCAAGCGCGGCGAAATCGACCGCTACCTCTCCGCGATCGAACGCGAGATGGAACTCCACCCGCCTGGCCGAGTCGAGACCGCCTTCTGGGGCGGCGGCACTCCCGGCCTGCTGCCAGCGGAAGACCTGCTGCGCCTCGGTAAGGCCATGACGAAGGCCGCCGGCCGCCCCAGCGAATGGTCGGTCGAGCTCGCGCCTTCATCAGTACGCGCCGACAAGCTCGCCGCGCTGAAGGAGATCGGCGTCACGCGCGTCTCGATGGGCGTGCAGAGCTTTGACGACACCACGCTCGATGCGCTCGGGCGCCGTCACTCGCCGAAGCAGATCATGGAAGCGTGGGAGCTCATCGAGGCCGCCGGCTTCGCTTCGCGCAACCTGGACCTGATCTTCGCGATTCCCGGGCAAGACGAAAAGCGCTGGACCGACGACCTACATCGAGCCATGTCGCTCAAGCCTGACCACCTATCGACCTATTGCCTGACCTTCGAGGAAGACACCGCGATGTTCGTGAAGCTCTCGCAGGGCAAGGTGAAGATCGACCGCGAACTCGAAGCGCACCTCTATCGACGCACCTGGGAAACCCTCGAAGATGCTGGCTACGCCCAGTATGAGACCTCGAACTTCGCCCGCGCCGGACATGCTTGCCGGCATAACCTCATTACATGGGAGATGGGGGCGTGGATCGGCTACGGTCCCTCCGCCTCGTCGCAGTGGGGCGCCCGCCGCTGGACGAACCCCTCGAACCTCGACCAGTGGATCAAGGGCATCGAAGCCAGCCAGCCCGTCCTCGAACAGATCAAGGACCTCAGCCCGGCGGACCTACTCTGCGACGCCCTCGTCTTCGGCCTGCGCCTCAACGCCGGCGTCGACCCCTTCGCGCTCGCTGCGCGCTTCGACACGCCGCCCCCCCAGGGCGTGCACAAACTCTTCGCCGACCTCGTCGAGGAAGGCCTCATGGAACTCGCCGGCACGCACTTCCGCCTGACCGGCGAAGGCCGCATGCGGGCCGACGCCGTCGGCGTCGCCGTACTCGAGAAATTCGACTGATGGAATACGCCCTCGGAGCCGCCTTCTTCTACGCCTGGTCCGTGACCTGTGCCCGCCGCAGCTCCGCTCACCACGGCCCCGACCTTGCGAATCTCGGCCGCCTCGTGGTCGCGATCGTCGTCGTCGGACTCTTCGTCGCGCTCAGCGGCAGGCATCCGTTCTGCGCTGGCTGGGGCTGGTTGATCCTCGGCGGGGTGCTTGGCCTTGGCGTCGGCGACATCGCCCTCTTCCACGCCCTACCCCGCATCGGCGTCGGCCTGACGATGCTACTCACCCAGTGCCTCGCGGCACCGTTCGCGCTCATCCTCGAATATGAAGCGCTCGGCCACTCTCCCAGCGGCACGCAGATGCTGGCCGCCCTCGTCATCCTGCTCGGTGTCGCCGTCGCGCTGGGCGCACCGGCCGAAGGCGACCCGGCAGACCGCCGCACCGGCGTCTGGCTGGGCGTGCTGTCGGCCCTCGGCCAGGCTTGCGGCGCGGTCAGCACCCCGCTGACCGTCGAAGCGTGCAAGCAAGCCGGCGAAATCATTCCCGACGGCTTTGCGCAGGCGTTCGTGCGCCTGCTCGGCGGAGTGCCCATCGTATTGCTCTTCCTGCTCTGGGCTTCGCGCAAGGAAGGCCTGCTCGCGAAGGTGCGCCGTCCCTATGACTTCGCGTCCGCTCCTGGGTGGATGCTCATGAACGGTATCTCCGGTCCGGCGCTGGGCGTGGCCTGCTATCAGTGGGCGCTCACGCGCAGCCCCGCCGCGCTCGTCCTGAGCGTGGTCGCGCTCACGCCGCTCATCGGCCTCGTGATGCAGTGGGCCGTCGAAGGCCAACGTCCCTCGTGGCGCCTCTGGCTCGGCGGCGCAATCGCCATCGGCGGAGTGATCCTGTTGCGGGGACTCTAAGCCGAGGCCGCGTCGGCCTTGCGCTCGTGCGCATCGACCACGACCGTCGTGACGAGGTCGGAGCCAACGTTCGTCATCGAGCGGGCCATGTCCAAGATTCGGTCCACGCCGAGCACGATGCCGATGCCTTCCGGCGGGATGCCGAAGGTGACCAACAGGCCGGCGATAAGCGGCAAGGAGCCGCCGGGGATACCCGCAACGGCGACGGCGCTGAGTACGGAAAGGAAGAGCAACGTCAGCTGCTGCGCGAGCGTGAGGTCGACCCCGAAGACCTGCGCGACAAAGAGCACCACGCAACCCTCATAAAGGGCCGTGCCGCTCATGTTCATGGTCGTGCCGAGCGGCAAGACGAAGCCGGCCACGCTCGGCTTGAGGCCAAGGGTGTTCTTTGAGCACTCCAGAGCGGCCGGCAGGGTCGCGTTGCTAGAGCTCGTCGAGAAGGCGGTGATTAGCACGCCGCGGATATCACGGAAGAATTCCAGCGGCTTCCGATCCGTCCAGAGACGGAGCCAGAGCGACATCGTGCCGAATAGATGGAAGAGCATGACCGCGAGGCACCCGAGAGCGAAGACCCCGAGGGCGATCAGGATATCCAGGCCGATCTTCACGATGACGCTGTAAATCATCAGCGGTACCGCATAAGGGGCGAGCTTCAGCGCGAGCTGCACGATGCCGGTCATCAGTTCGGCGACCAGGTCGAGCGCCGACAGCAGCTGTTGGCGTTTCGCTTCGGGCAATTGCGTGCCGACCACGCCGACCAGCAGTGCGAAAAGAATCAGCGGGAGGACGTCGCCGATGGTGCCGTTGGTATGGCCGACGACGGCGCCGAAGAGATTCTTAGGCATGAACATCTCAACCAGCCCAGCGAGGTCGAGCGACGGAGCGGCCGCGGAGGTCGCCACGTGCTTCTGGGCGGCACCGCCGAATTCCTGCATCAGCATCGTCTTCGCGGCGGGATCCAGGTGATCGCCGGGACGAAGGACGTTCATCATCAGCAGGCCAAGGCCCACAGCGATGGCCATGTTGAGGAAAAATAGGGCGAAGGTGCGACCGGCGAGTGGCCCAAGGCGATCGAGTCGTCCCAACTGGGCGACGCCGGCGGCAAGCGAGGCGAACACCAGCGGAATCACCACAAAGAAGAGGAGGCGCAGGAAGACCTGACCGAACGGGTCGAAGACATTCGTCGCTACCTTGCGCATGAACACCAAGGACGACGGGGAATAGTGTCCGACGCCCAGGGTGGCGAGGCCGGCGACGACGCCGAAGAGCAGCCCGTAAAGGATGCGGTTAGCGAGAGGACGATTGGTTTCGGCCATGGGGAGGGGTGGCACATTTTTAGGAGCGACCCTTATGGGATTCCACTTTAATCAACCATGACCCCGATGAAAGCCCTGCCCCTCCTGCTCATTGCCTACCTGACCCTTGGCGCCGCCGAAGTCATCCCGCCCACGCCGAAACAGACGATGCCCGTGCCTTCGGCCGAGGATGCATTAGGCTGGAAGCCAATGTTCGACGGCAAGACGCTCAAAGGTTGGACTGGCGATCCGAAATATTGGCGCTGCGAAGGAGGCGCAATCGTCGGCGAAATCACGCCTGAGACCATCGTGAAGCGAAACACCTTTATCATCTGGAACGGCACCCTCCCTGGCGACTTCGAGCTCAAGGCGGAGTACCGCATCTCGGAACGGGGCAACAGCGGCATCAACTACCATAGCGCTGACGTCGCCGGACTAACCTTCGCGCTGACCGGCCCGCAGGCGGATATCGACGGGCAGAACAAATACACTGGGCAGAACTATGAAGAGCGCGGTCGCACGTTCAACGCGCTCCGTGGCCAGATCACCCGTATCCGACCAGGACAGAAAGCTGAGGTCGTCGGCTCGGTCGGCGACCCGAAGGAGCTCGCAGCCTTCATCCGCAACGGTGACTGGAACGAATACCATCTCATCGTGAGCGGCGGCACGCAGGTACATATCCTCAACGGGCATGTCATGAGCGTGGTCATCGACGATGATGTGGCCGCTCGCCATCCCGAGGGTAAGCTAGGCGTGCAGGTGCACGTCGGCCCGCCAATGAAGGTGGAATACCGCAACCTGCGCTTCCGGCACCCCTTGAGCTCGGATAAGCCGTTGCCCTCTGGCGAAGGTCGGATGAGATAGGCCCATGAGCCGCCCCGCCCTTCTCTTGCTATCTTTGCTGGGCTTGAGCCCGGGGCTGTTCGCAGCCTCGCACGGCGGCTGGAATGAACAAAGCCCTCGAGAGGAGATCCGCCCAGCGTTCTCACGCAATGGCGACACCTTGGTCATCACGCACGACGCGCGGGAAGGACTCGACGGCTGGTATCAGCAGAAGTTCGGCGTCGTGGGCGGGGACTTCATAAAGTTCAGCGCCACGCGCAAGACCACTGGCGTCGAGAATGTCCGCCACAGCGGACTCGTGCGCATCGTCTGGACCGACGCCACCGGCAAGGCCGTGCCCGCCGCAACCCCCGGAGCCTCCGCCGAACCGGAGCATCCCATCGATGGACCAATCGACGCCCAAGGCATCTCGCTCGTCGCTGGAGTTTACCAAGTTCCGCCCAAGGCCACGCAGGCGACCATCGAGCTCCACCTGCAGCACGCGCCGAAGGGACGCGTCGAATGGAGCAATATCACGTTTGAAAAATCCGTCGCGCCCGCGTCCCGCAAGGTCCGCCTTGCGACTGTTCAATATATCCCAACAGGTAAGTCGCCTCGGCAGAATTGTGAGGAATACGCTCCAATGATCGCCGAAGCCGCCAAGCAAAAGGCCGACCTCATCGTCCTCGGCGAGACCGTGCCTTACGTACGCACGAAACTCTCGCCGGCTGAATCTGCAGAGCCGATTCCCGGACCGACCACCGACTATTTCAGCGGCCTCGCCAAACATCACTCCATCCACATCGCTGTCAGCCTCTATGAGCGCGAAGGCCACCTCGTTTACAACACCGCCGTACTCCTGAGCTCCGAAGGCAAAATCCTCGGAAAGTACCGCAAGGTCTGCCTGCCTCACGGCGAGGTCGAGAAAGGCGTCGCGCCGGGCGCCGACTATCCCGTCTTCGACACGAAGTTCGGCAAGGTTGGCCTGATGATTTGTTACGACGGCTTCTACCCCGAAGTCGCCCGGGCCCTGACCGCCAACGGTGCCGAAGTCATCGCCTGGCCGGTCTGGGGGTGCGACCCCCTGCTCGCCCGCGCCCGTGCCTGCGAGAACCGCGTCTACGTCGTGAGCAGCACCTTCACCGACCCGAAGAACGACTGGATGATTTCCGCGGTCATCGATCCCGCCGGCAAAGTCTTAGCCCAGGCGAAGGAAAGCGGCAGTATCGTCGTCTCCGAAGTCGACCTTTCGAAGCCGCTCGTCGGCCCTTACAATCTCGGCGACTTCCATGACATCGTGCAGCGCCACCGGCCGGGAGCCTCCAAATAAGCTTAGGCCGGAGCGCTCGGACGGCGGCGAATCAGCCATTCTGCGACAATCAAGTTCGGAATCCAGCAGGTCCACGAAAGCATCCAGTAGAAATCCTCGAAGCGTTGGCCCGTGGCGAAGCCGGCGCCCAGCTGCAGGCGAATCGTGACGGCGGAGAAAGTCAGCGCGAAGCTGCGGATCGCCCACGCTTGATGGTCCTGATAATCCCCTCGCTTGATCGCCAAGAGGGCGGCGATAGACGAGCCGATCCAGAGCACGGAGAGCGTCATGAAGCCAACCTGTGAAATCATGCCTCCCTGAGCGATAAAGGCCGTGAACAATCCGGAGATGCCGCCGACGAAGACGGCGAGAAAGTAGATGAAGCCTAGCCCACGATGCAGCGCCTTCCGACGGCGTAAGGCGGGGATAAACTGCCACGGACCGAGGGCTAGAGCGACCAGCGAAGCCGCGACATGGATGAGGATGCGCCAGGGGTAAGCCGCATAGGCGGCCTTCATCGCAGGGTGCACCGTCTGGCCCGGCGTGAGGAAAGCGTAGCCGACAATCGCGTAGACGGCGACGGCGACGGAGCAGACCAGCGTCAGCCAAAACGCGCCTCTAAGCATGGCGACCCAACTCTCCAACAATCGCATCCCACAAGGCGATGCGTGCTTCGATGGCAGCGACGGAAGCGTCGGCGGCTTCGGCCCACTTACGATCTTCGTCGCCGCAGAGTAGCTCGACCATGCGGAGCGAGATGGCGCCGTGATGGCCACCATCGACCTCAATGTGGCGCTCGAGGTAATAACGGAAGGTATCGAGCTTACCCGGGTATTCACGACTGAGACGCGTGACGAGCTCGGTGAACATGTCAGGGATTAGGTCCTCACGACCGAAGGTGAAGGCCGCGGCGACCTCGTGCGACTTGCCGTTGGCCGCCAAGGCAAAGGTCGCACCGGAGAAAGCGGCGGCGCCGGACGAGACACCGGCAGACACGAGAGCGGCGGCGGTGGAACCGCCTGCGCGAACGGAGGCCAAGGCCTTCTCGACCGCGGAGGTATCGGCGCCGGCCTCACGCATGGCTCGGAGATACAGGTCGAAGTGCGCGATGCGTCCACCGTGCGGGTCGACGTCGGATTCCTCGCCGCAGACGATCTCGTTAATCAGGAAGCGAACTTCCGCGTCGCCGACGGGCACCCAAGGGACCGTCACGCACGTCAGGTCACGCTGGAGGCGCTTCAGGAGCGACATGAAATCCCAGACTGCGAAGACGTGCGAGCCCATGAACACCCGGACGTCGTCAAGCGAAGCCATCCGCGCGTACAATGGATGCGCAAGCAGCCGCTGTCGGGCAGGCGCGATGCGGGCGCGGATGGCGTTGAGGCGGCTCATGCACATGAAGTTAACGATTTCAGCGCAAAAGCAAGCAGGGGGATTCACTCATGTTTTTCGCATTCCCTTCCGCCGGCGTCGTGTTAATTTTCCGACATGGGAGCCTCGC
>Ga0209298_10000361_pt1 | contig 30346 bp, 35 predicted proteins | sample S_140806_EF_Meta_FD_187325 | JGI IMG/M metagenome (GOLD analysis project Ga0209298, IMG submission 187325) | Freshwater microbial communities from Lake Simoncouche, Canada to study carbon cycling - S_140806_EF_MetaG (SPAdes) (version 2) | ecosystem: Environmental > Aquatic > Freshwater > Lake ... | reverse complement strand
TGGGTTACATCAAGCTTATGCTTTGCCCAACAAAAAACGGAAGTTCTTCTTCTCCGAATTCTCGATGCCGTGAATTCGGCGAGAAAGATGCAATCGCACTCAAGCAGTTCGATCAGCAAAACTCTACGGAATCTCTCGACCTGCAGTTCGGCTTGCCGCTGGGCCAGAGCAAATAAAGTAGAACCACAAGCCAACAGGGGAATCCTTATTTTTTGTCTCGTTGACCGGTCATTGTCAGCAGCCATCAATGGAAGAATCCATAGCTGATTGCCATGGGCTGCCATAGTTTGGGATCGCCGGCGAGCGACGCAACTTGGCCTTCGGACAAAACCCTCGAGTGGACAGAGCACCAGCAGCCCGATAGCTCTATGCAGCTAACCCCATGCTCCCTGCCTGCCAGTGAGGGGGCTGCGATCGACGGGCATGGCGCAGCGGGCATCAAGCCGCTGCAGGACAACGCTAAGGAGTCTGCTGATCTGCAGCGTCTGGCTGATGCGTTGCTGGCATGAGAGGGTCATCCCGACCAGGTGAACATCCTGAAGCTGCAGGGTTGCCCTGGTGGATCCACTAACGATCTCTCGGCTCTCCAGCAGGCTCCGCAGGCGCCCCTCCAGCCTTCACGTGGGACCACCGGACCAGCCCTCAGCGCAGGGCCAGCAAGATGGCCCCAACCCCCATCAACGCCACGCCGATCCACTGGCGCGGATCGAGGCTCTCGCCCAGAAGGGTCACCCCCAGCACGGCCACCAGCACCACGCTGATCTTGTCGATCGGCGCCACCCGCGACACCGGCCCCAGCTGCAGGGCCCGGAACCAGCACAGCCACGACACGCCGGTGGCCAACCCGGAGAACAGCAGGAAGATCAGGCTGCGCCGCGGCAGCTCGGGCCAGGGGCGCAGATCACCGCCCACCAGCACCACGCCGGCCAGAAGCACCACCACCACGAGGGTGCGCAGGAAGGTGGCCAGGTTGCTGCTGATCCCCTCCACCCCCAGCTTGGCCAGCAGGGAGGTGATGGCGGCGAACAGGGCCGAGAGGCCGGCCCAGAGCTGCCAGCTGCCCAGCAGGGCGGCACTTTCAACCATGGGAGCCGGAGGCGGGGGATCCCGATCCTCCCAGCAGGGGGTGGCCCGGCGATCGGCGCGGGCAACGGCAAGCGCGTCGCCCACCATTGCCCATAACCTCACTCCTCAGCATCTGCCATTCAGCTCAGTCCACCCCACGGCCCAACAGCAGGTCGCGGGCGATGTTCACCGCCTGCATGGTGTCGTGCCGGCCGCCCCGGTCGGGGTGGTGGTCTGCGGCGGCGAGTTTCCAGGCCCGGGTGACATCCGCCTCCCGCAGGCGGCCGGCCAGGGGCAGCCCCAAGCGCTGACGGGCAATGATCGCTTCAAGATCGGGGGCCTTGCCGAGCGGCGAGCGATCGGCGGCACTGAGGCCGCTGCCCTTCTTGCGGCGGCCGTGGGATCCGCTGCCCTCCTGGGGCCCGAAGGCACCGGGCTTGCGGCCCCGGCCGCCCCGGCCCCCGGAAGCGGCCCGTCGGCCGGATCCGCCTCCAAAGCCCCGCTCTGAGGCAGCATTCTGCTCTGAGTCGCTCCCCGCCTCGGAGGCGGTGTCCGCATCGGAGGCGATGCGGCGCAGCACCAGGGCGGCGATCGATCGGGTTGCGGCGGCCATCGATGGTCGTGCGCGAACGCCCAGCCTGCTCCATCGCCGGCAACGGCTGCAAACAAAGTGCTGTAGGTGAGCGCTCCCGGGGCCAGTGAAGGTCTCCTTCCAGAGACGGCGACACCATCCCGTCATCCGCGATCCGTAACGGATGGTCGGGTGATCGGTGTCGAGTGGCGGGGACGCAGTCGCGGCCTCCATCACAGCCCGCTGCAGTTTTGGCGGGCGGCAGCCGTAGGCCAATCAGGCACCCGAGAGTGGACTCCACCCCCACCCCCTGCTGCCGTGAAGCCGCCGGCATCCCCGCGCCTTGCCCCGCTTGGAATCCCTGCAGGCTCCCGACACCGCTCCGGCAGTCAGGGGCCCCGCGCCGCCGTGGGCCGGAGCCTGGCCCTGCTGCTTTCGCTGCTGCTCAGCCTGGGCGCCCATGCCCTCCCCGCCGCCGCGGCTCCTGGGGCCTCCGCCACGGCCGCAGCCCCACTGCCGGCCGTGAGCGCGGACTTCGAGGCGCGGGTGCTTGAGGTGCTGCAGCGCCATCCCGAGGCGGTGTTCGATGCCCTGCAGACCCAGCTGCGCCGACTGGAGGAGAAGAAAAAGCAGGCCCGGGAAGGGGCCCTCTCCGAGTTGCAACGCAACCCTGCCGCCGCAATCGGCAGCTCCCCCACCCTGGGCCAGGGCAAGGTGCGGCTGATCGAGTTCTCCGATTTCCAGTGCCCCTACTGCGCCGCCGCCAGCAGCACCCTGCAGGCCTTCCTGGCCAAAAACAGCAGCAAACTCAGCCTCACCTACAAGTTTTATCCGCTTGAGCGGATCCACCCGGAGGCACTCCCCTCGGCCCGGGCCGCCTGGGCCGCTCAGCAGCAGGGCAAGTTCTGGGAGTTCCACGATGCCCTCTTCGCCGCCCAGGAACGCCTGGGTGAACCCCTCTACCTCGAGATCGCCCGCAACCAGGGCCTAGACCTGAAGCGCTTCAACAGCGATCGGCAGGGCCCCGCCAGCCTGGAGGCCATCAACCGCGATCAGGAGCTCGCCGATCGCCTGGGCCTGGAAGGCACCCCCTTCTTCGTGGTGAATGGCGAGGCTGTGTCCGGCGCGGTGGATGAGGCCTTTCTTCAGAAGCTGGTGGAGGGGCGCTGAGGGGCTAGATCCGCAGCAGAAAGCCATCGCGGCGATGGAAATCGGCCTGGGCCCCCGGATGCGTCAAGGCCCAGTAGTGAATCCCTCCATCCCGAAGTTCCACCACGGCGGTGACCGCCAGCTCCAGGGGCCGGCCCGCCAGCGGCAGGGCGCCGAGATCCAGATTCACCATGAGATCAAAGCCTCCCCCAGCGCGCTCCACCACGAAGGGGAGCGCGTTGATGTCAGGTTCGGGAGTCAAGCCCTGGCGATAGCCACAAAGCCGAAAAAGGTTCCAGTCGCCCGAGGGCGCGAGGTTCCCCTCCCAGTAGGGCTCAGCACCGGGTTCGGCCAGGAAGAATTCGAAACAGGTGGTGGTCCAGAGGTCGTAACGCCGGCGCGGCGCGGCGATGGCCGGGGGCACCAGCACCAGACCCTCCGGGTCCTCCAGCCGGTAGTGGAGGCTGAGGCGATCGCCATCGCGATGCACGCTGCCGGCCAGAGCGAGCGAAGCGGGCGACGGCGCGAAGGAGCGCAGGGCGAAGGAGTGCTGCACGGCCGAGAGGGAGGAGGGGCTGGAGTCCATTACAGCCGCTCCACCAACGTCTCGATCGCCGCCCGCTGCCGCTCCACACTGGCCGCCAGCCGGAACTGCACCAGGGCGCGGTCCAAGTTTTGGCCGGGTCGCACGGTGCGGAAGTAGACGTCGCCGGCCAGGTGGTCGGTGAGGAAGCGCAGGCCCAGCTCGAAGGGCAGCAGGGCGATGGCGTCGGGAATGGCCTCGAGATCGGCGGGGGTGAGGAAGCCGCGGGCCACGCCGAGATACCCCAGCAGCACCGCTTCAGCAAGATCAAGGTCGAAGTGCACGGCGTCGAGGTCGGTGGTTTCCTCGCCGAGGGGATTGCAGGCCGAACGCAGACAGTCGCCGATGTCGTAGTGCACCAGGCCCGGCTTCACGGTGTCGAGGTCGATCAGAGCCACGGCCTGGCCGCTGCGCTCACAGAGCAACAGGTTGTTGATCTTGGGGTCGCCATGAATCGGCCGCAGCTGCAGCTTTCCAGCCGCCCGGGCCTCCTCCAGTACGCCGGCTCGGTCCTCGCGTTCGGCCACGAAGGCGATCGCCTCGCTGCAGCGCTCGCAGCGCTCCACCGTGCTTTCGGCCAGCACCCGCCGGTACTGCTCCAGGTAGGCCGGCGTGATGTGGAACCCCTCCAGGGTGTCGGCCAGCTGCTCGGCGGGCAGGTCGTGAATCAGGGCATGGAACAGGCCCAGGCCCGCGCCAATCTCGCGGGCCTGCTCCGGCCCCTCGATCGCCTCCACGCTGCGGGTGGCGTCCAGGAAGGTGATCATCCGCCAAAACTGGCCATCGCGCTCCAGCCATGGTTCATCGCTGCCCCGCCGGCGCAGCACCGCAGGCATCCGCCAGGCACGACCAGCGGGGTCGGGATTGCCCTCGGCCAGGCGACGCTCCACGTGGGCTGCCACGGCTTCGATGTTGGCCATCACCAGCCGCGGCTGGCGGAACACGGCCGTGTTGAGGCGCTGCAACACGATGCCTCCCTTCTCCGCCCCCACCAGGTGAACACGGAAGGTGGCATTAACATTGCCGTTGCCCAGGGGCTCGATCCGTTCCACCGCTGCGGGTAGATCGAAGGCTTCGGCCACTGCCTTGAGTGCGGCGAGCTCGTCTGGCGGGATGGGAGCGCTGGCCATGCCCTGCTTCAACACCGGCGCATCCTGCCAGGGATGGCAGGAGAAGCCAGGGCCATGCAACCACGCTCACGAACCCTGGGCCATTGGGTTCAAGCAGCGCCTCCCAGCAGGCTCGCCCAGGCAGCCGGCAGGGCGAATCAATGCCAACCAGATCACGCAACCTTGCCGGCCCAGCAGGGGATGAGCACGGTTCCCAACCAGGAATCGATTGTCGGCCCGGCTCAGCGACGGCCCAAGATCCCCCCCATCAGCCCCCGGGCGATGCTCCGCCCCGTGCGACCGCCGAACAGGTTGCCTGCCTCCCCGGCCAGCGAAAGCAGCAGCCGCTCCTTCTCGCGGGCGGCGGTGGCGGCGGCCCGGGCGGCTTCGCGTTCCTGGGAGCGCTGCTCGGCCCGCTCCAGGCGTAGCTGTTCGCTGGCTTCCTGCTTGGCCAGGGCTTCGGCCTGCTTGGCCGCCTCGGCCTCGCGCTTGGCGGCTTCAGCGGCGGCGGCGGCCTCAGCGGCCCGCTGAAGCAGCAGTTCGTAGGCCGATTCCCGGTCCTGGGCTTCGCGGTAGTGGTCGTGCAATGGCGAGGACAGCCGCAGCCTGCTGCGCTCCTCGGGCTGTATCGGCCCCACCAGGCTTTCGGGGGGCACCACCAGGGCCCGCTCCACCGGCGTGGGGGCGCCCTTCTCATCCAAAAACGACACCAGGGCCTCGCCCACCGCCAGCTCGCCGATCGCCGCCTCCACATCAAGGGGCGGGTTGGGGCGGAAGGTGGTGGCTGCCGCCTTCACGGCCTGCTGCTCCTGGGGGGTGAAGGCCCGCAGGGCGTGCTGCACGCGATTGCTCAGTTGGCCCAGCACCTTCGGCGGCAGGTCGAGGGGGTTCTGGGTGCAGAAGTAGAGGCCTACGCCCTTGGAGCGGATCAGCCGCACCACCTGCTCCACCTTTTCCAGCAGCACCGCCGGAGCGCCATCAAAGAGCAGGTGGGCTTCATCGAAGATCACCAGCAGCTTGGGCTTCTCGGCGTCGCCCACCTCCGGCAGCTGCTCATAGAGCTGGGAGAGCAGCCAGAGCATCACCGTGGCGTAGAGCTTGGGAGAGAGCACCAGCTGGTCGGCCGCCAAAAGGTTCACCACCCCGAGGCCGGCGCCATCGGTCTGGAGCAGGTCCAACACGTTGAGCGAGGGCTCGCCGAAGAAGCGATCGGCCCCTTGCTGCTCCAGGGCCAGCAGGCCCCGCTGAATCGCCCCGACGCTGGCGGCTGAGATGTTGCCGTAAGTGCTCTGGTAATCGCGGGCCTTCTCGCTCAGGTGGCACAGCAGTTCCTGCAGATCCTTGAGATCAAGCAGCAACAGGCCCTGGTCGTCGGCGAGACGGAAGGCGATCGTGAGCACCCCGGCCTGGGTGTCGTTGAGGTTGAGCAGGCGGGCCAGCAGGATCGGCCCCAGCTCGGAGATGGTGGCCCGCAGCGGATGGCCCTGCTCGCCCAGCACATCCCAGAACTCCACCGGACAGGCGGCGAAGGTGGCTGGCTCCAAGCCCAGCTGCTCGCGCCGCTGGCTGAACACCGCTTTCTCCTGGCCCGCGGCGGCCAGGCCGGAGAGGTCGCCCTTCACGTCGGCCAGCAGGGTGGGCACGCCGATCCGGCTGAACTGCTCCACAATCCGCTGCAGCGTCACCGTTTTACCGGTGCCGGTGGCGCCGGTGATCAGCCCGTGGCGGTTGGCGAGGGCAGGAAGCAACATCCCGTCCACCAACCCCGGGGTGTCGCCGGCGGGGGCCGGCCGAGCGATCAACAGGGGCTCGAGGGCCATCGCGGCGGCAGCTTGATTCGCCGGAGTGTAGGGGTGGCGGGCGATCGGCTTGTTCAAAGGATCGGATGAATCAGAATGCGCAGCTTCGACTTCAATTTTGCTACTTGCTGGTGTGGTCATCCAATCTGAGTTGTGTATCGCTCCAAACAGGTGGTTATCGGACCCGCAAACCACGCCTATGGTTTGGCGGCCTTTGTTGAGGGACACTGAACTGCAATGGTTTTGCGGGTAACCAGCCCGATACCGCAGGGTGGTGGTTCACGGAAACGGGGGACATTCGGGGCGTGGTTCTCGGAACCGCCCAATAAAGAGTTAGCCATATTGGCGATGGCATGTAGACTGGCTTGGCCTACAGAGTAAAGATGTCGTATTCAGAATACATATCGAGCAGGACCAGGTCCATCTTGAGATGCATATCAGACTTGGGGTGTCAGCCGGTTGTATTCGCAGGGGCGGGCCTGTCAAAGCGATATCTCGGCGCCCCTTCATGGATAGAACTACTTGACGCAATATGCAATTTAAATCCCAAGATCGAGCACTCCCTGGCATATTATCGACAGAAATATGGAAGCCTCCTTGATGTCGGTGAAGAGCTCATTCCAGCCTTCCACTCTTGGGCATGGGAAGAGGGGAGGTCCAATTTTGAGGTTGCACTTTTCGATCCAGACACCAGCCAGTGTGATTTCCTCAAGTACTTTGTCGCTAAGTTTTTAATCGATAAACTTCCAGACGGATTTGAAAATCTTCAGCCCACAGATCTAGTAGATGAAATAGACTTGCTAAAGGGCATCCGGCCACATTCCGTTGTAACCACAAACTACGATACTCTATGCGAAAGGATATTCCCTGATTACAAGCGAATCGTTGGGCAGAAGATCATTCGTTCTCAAGGGCTTTCCGTAGGGGAGATTTTTAAGATTCATGGATGCGTTTCAGCGCCTCAGGAGATTGTGCTAACTAGAAGCGACTACGAATCATGGTCAAACAAGAAAAAGTATTTATCCGCAAAGCTACTGACATACTTCTTGGAGCATCCAGTTCTAATTATTGGCTAAGGCGCTCAAGATCCCAACGTGCTTGCAATACTTCGCGATATTGATGAAATCTTATCAAGTCCTGGCAGTCTCGTTTCCAACATCTATTATGTAATCTATGACAGTCAGATCACTGATGACTCGGAGCCTCCATCAGACATGCTGCTTGATCTTGGCGAAGGAGCAAGCATGCGAGTTAATGCTCTATATGCTCGTGATTTCAGGTGGATCTATCAGGCTTTCGCTGCCAATGCAAGCCTGGAGAATGTTAATCCCAAAATACTTCGCGCCCTGATGTCACGCACTTACAATCTGATTCGGCATGACATACCACGAATGAGAGTACAGGTTGACTTTGCTACACTAGAGCAGGCCGTTTCCAGTGATGACACTCTACCCAAGTTGCTAGGGATCACTGGACTTGGCGATCCTGATATGTTCAATGCAGTGTATCCCTATAGCCTCACTGCAGTTGCAAAGAAGCTTGGCTACGGACACTGGAATCCCGCAAATCAATTATACAACCAAATTGTTCGCGAAAAGGGCTCTGACATCAAGGCAAGCGATAATCAGTATCACATTAAGGTCAAGGCTGGAGACAAAGGTGAATTCCATAAGTATTCAGAGGCATTCGTCGAGCTTTTGCGTAAGGTCAAGGACAAAGAAGACTATGACGTAGTTCTCAACCAAGGCGTGGCCAGTAGCAATTAGCTCAATCTCACCAAGGTGGCTGAACAGGAGCAAATGGCTAACAATCTCCTACAGCAGACGGGCCACCTAACTTTCCTTGACTATCTATTAGCATCTTGCCCGCTGCTGAGGAGAAGCGTTCGAATGATCTCAATCTATGTGTTGAAGTATTAGTTACCATATCTATATCCGCGAACTCTTGCGGTTTAAAGGTAGGATTAAGCTCGTCTCGCGGGAGTAAAGCAAAGGCTGCCCAATACAAAGAGCTTGAGGGTTCCGCGAACTACTTGCAACCATTGCCGAGTAAAACACTTATTCTACAAGCAATAAAAGCAATCAAAAGATGATCGCGCGACATTAGTCTTCAACGTTTGCGAATCCCCCGTTGTAATCTTTCGCACCCTGATAGTGAGCTGGCTCGTAGGGTACAAGTTTCAACCAGGACGAGATATGATCCGAGCTATCGCGGTTCACCGAGACAGACACCAGAAATGGGCATCGCAGCTACTGGCCAGCATGGGATAAAAGTCTTCATTTCCTACTCCCGAAGTGATCTTGACTTTGTTCAGCAGTTGGTTCCTGCGCTTGAAGCCCTTAACTATGCCATCACGATCGATACCACAGATATTTCCGGGGCTGAACTTTGGAAGGATCGCCTTAGCCAGATGATTCGCGAAGCGGATACTGTTATCTTTGTACTTTCCCCGGCCTCAGCGAAGTCAAAAGTTTGCGCTTGGGAGGTTGATCAAGCCGTAGACTACCGGAAGCGCATTATACCTATCGTGGCCAAGCCTCTGGACGACATAACACCCCATGAAACACTAAGGAGTCTAAACTATATCTTCTTTTGCCAGAATCCTTCTGCTGCTGCCTCAGGTTGGGGTGCTGGCCTGGCAGTCCTCCACTCCACTCTATCGGTTGATGTTGAGTGGATACGAGATCACACAAGACTCACGGGAATTGCTACTCAGTGGAATTCTAAAAAAGAAGATTCTGATTTGCTATTGCGGGGCTCGGAACTAGCCAAATATCAAGATTGGCGCCACCGCCGCTTATCCAACGCACCAGAGCTAACACCATTACAACGAATGTTTCTTGAGGCTAGTGAGCAAGCTCAACAGGCAAGAAATCACGCAGAACGACAACAGCTTGAGAAGATCCATCAAAGTCAGAATGACCGCGAAAAGGCTCTTCAAGAGAAAAGCAAGGCTCAGGAAGACCGTGCCAAGGCTCTTGCATTAGTTTGGCGGCGCACCATGGCTGGGATCGTGGCCAGCCTCATATTGTTTCTCGGCCTCGCCATTGCGTCAATGGAGGTAATCCGACGCGGTCAGGCTAATGAAAGAGCGCTGAGACGCATCGAGGACGAACAGCTATTGTTTGGCCGTCTCCTGAAGTTGACGAGTGCTCGGGAGACACTCCCTGTCAGTGAAGATGTCTATATTCTGGCAAGCCGCTATGAAGGAGAGACTGTGGATCACATCGGTACCGACTTTGTTGGCGGAAGATATTATGGCATTTACAGAATAAAGGCTGGCAAGCAGATGGATGATTATGTGTTGTTCCTGAGGCAGTACTATCATGGGCTTTATAAGCGCCTGAAGCTTGCTGTGGACAATCCTGGCAAAGACTTTGATTCTTCCTGGCTATCTTTAGCGAGGGATAGCAACGAGAGCGAGACATTCGCCATCTCACAAAGGGAATTCATAGAACAGACCTCCTATACCCAGCTGTTGAGGAAGGTGCATGGACAGTCGTGTACCAAGCCCGACGGCAAGCCCTTAAACTTGGCAACTCCAATAAAGCTAAACTTTTCTGGACGTTCTAGGGCGCTTCAGCAAGTGATGTTTTCGATCGCAGTGCAATATGGCCCCGAAACGTGCCTCGTCCATGATGCCCTTAGTACTATGCCAGGCCTCGCCAGCGAAAGCGATTTGGCAATTATAAAGAAACTCTATGAGTTTCGAAACCGTGTCGAGAAGTACTTTCCTGAAGTCCAGCAGAAAAGTAGAAACTTCGCAAGCCTGATAAAGTTGCGTAATGAGTTGGAGCTTCGGGATGCCCTTCGCCATCTCTCCCCTTCATAAACACGCGATGCGTCAACACTTCTCTTCATCTGCTGTAATTTGTGGATGCTGTTTGTTTTTATTCATAAACTCAGTGGCTGCTCCGGCTAAGACCAGGAATGTTCTTTCTTGCAATTTAACCAAGCCACTAGTGAAACCACAGGGGTCCACTCTTAAGTTCCAAATTACGCTTGCTTGCGACGGGAAATCGGGCCGTAATCAATTTCCTTCCGAGTCTGATGTATTGATTGGTCTTACTCTCTATAATCCTTCGGAGGGTGATGCCATGCCTTCTTCGAAACCTTCATGGAAAAGCATAGTCGATCAATTTACCCCAAAGTTTGATTTGCCAGTGCAAGTGGCAAGGCCCCGGCAATCCCCAGGTACTACCGTCGTGACGTTTACTGCTAAATCATCTGATATCGTAGGCAAGACCCATCTGCTTTTCGCCGCTTGGCCGCTTTCCGCACGAAAGCAATGCAACATGAGGGATAAATTTGCACGCAGTGGATGCAAACGATATGGCTATGTGCTTGAATCTCCCGAAGGATCCGATGGCATTAAACCATTGGCATCTTATCCGGGTCTTGTAGTAGATAGATCAAGCGGAAACCGTTCTGGAGGCAGCAATAACCAGCCTCGCTGGATCGTGGAACGTTTTCGCAACTAGCCTTTTCAAATAATTGACACTCCTCGGACATCCATCATGCTATCCACCGCTCTCCTCTTCAGCGGGGAGAGCCTCCTATTGATCCTATGGCTGCGACTGGGCGGGCTGTGGCTGCTGGGCTTAATGTTCCTGCGCCGAAGCCATGTTCCGGCTACCTCCTACGAAGGGCCGGCAAGGGTTTCTGTGTTGATCCCAGCTTTCCAGGAAGAAGCACTTATCGGCGACACACTGAAAGCTCTCCAGCTCAGTTCAATGCCTCCCTGGGAGGTGATTGTGGTCGATGACGGTTCTACTGATTGCACCGCAGCTGTTGCAAATCAAGCCTTGCAAACCTTTCCACGTGGCTTCGTGCTGTGCCATGACAAAAACCGTGGTAAAGCTGCAGCAATCAACTCAGGCTTGGCGGCGTGCCGAGGTGACCTTGTTTTGGTTCTGGATGCTGATACCCGACTCTTGCCTGGTGCACTCTCTATTGCCATGGCCGAGCAAGATCGCGTCAATGCAGATGCAGTCGCGTTCTGGATCGATGTCGAGCAAAACCATGGTCTTCTTGTCCGATTACAACACCAAGAATATTTGGCGGCCTTTAACCTCGAGCGTTCAGGGCAGTCGGCACTAGGTATTATGGCAATTCTTCCTGGTTCCGCCACTCTGTTGAATCGATCCGTGTTCGAGGCGAATCACTTTTCAAGTCGCACCTATACTGAAGATGCCGACTTCACTCTGACCCTTTCCAGAGCCGGGGTCCGGCTCACTCTGGCACCGGGTGCACGTGCCAAGACAGTCGTTCCCTGCTCCTGGCGAGCGATCATCAACCAGCGAACTCGCTGGCAGAGTGGGCACCTCCAGTGCATTTGGCTACATCTGCCCAGGATCGGGGATGGCTCGCTTCGTCATCGCCTGCTGACACTGCCCAACTTCATGACCTCGACCTTAGTCTTATGTCTCGGGCTGTTAGTTATAGTCTGCTTCGCCAGAGAAGGGCGAAGTCCTCTAATGCATCTGGATTTGACCATGGTCATACTGCTTACAACAGCTCTTGTTTATTTGCAGCGGATTTCTAGTTGGCTGCTTTGCAGTGATGGAAATCTTCTGTTTTGGGAAGTACTTCTTGAGCCGCTGGTAAGTAGTATATGTGGGGGTATTGCTTTCCTGCTGGCGTTAAAGCGTCTTGCTCTGGATCATCGTCGCTTGCCATGGCAAGGCACTTGGTCTCCACCACGCTAAGTCGTTTTGGCATGCGCCTGTGAGGCTAAGGTTGAGCGCAAGTGCTAAGGATGTGGGCGAGGCAGCATGAATGTTCGATGCGAACCGGAAGGTCGCGGCCGCTGCTTGTGGCAAACACCAATTCGAACAAGCCCTTCGCGTGGACAGGCGCCACCTGCACTCAGTTCCGCCACCCCATGCTCACGGCCTGCCACTCAAGGCCAGCGTTAGGCTTCACCCATCATTCCCAAACAATGCAAGGTGGTTTAAGTGGCGATGCTGGGTGTGCTGGCCTGGTGGATGTGGCTGGTGCTGAGCTGGGCCTTCTTCTTGCTGATGCCCTGGCTGATCAATCACTCCTTCGCCAGGTTTTATCCTCAGACTCGAATCGATCCCGTTTGGCGGATAGTGGTGGTCTTGCAGGAGGCAAGGAAGGGACGCTGGAAGTCTCTGATCGGTCTCCATTTGATCAATTCCGGAATCATCGGCCTGTGCATCGCAGCAGGCGGCTGGCTGCAGGCTGCGGGTATAGGACACCTTCATGGAGGTCCGCTGGGATTGCGCGGCTGGTTGCTATTTGTGCCTCAAGTGCTGTTGGTGCTGATAGTTTTCGACACCCAGTTCTACTGGGTTCACCGCGCCGCCCATGCCTGGCCACTGTTGTACCGAAGGCTGCATCGCGACCACCATGTAGATCGCTTCCCGGACACATGGAGCGCAATGAAGCAGCATCCCCTCGATCTGTTTCTCACCACAGCGATGCCGATGGCCTGGGTCGTGTTGCTGCCGATCCACGAGGCCGCTTGGCTGGCTGCACTGCTGCTTGCCAATTACATCAATCTGGCGGGCCACAGCGGCTTCGAGGTCACGCGCTACCTACCGGGCCTGGTGACACCAAACGGATTGGCATTAAGGCACGATCCCTACCGGTCCGGCATCGCTCGTTGGGTCAACACAGTGATGCACCATGACATTCATCACCAGTTGGTTCACAGCAACTACTCGCTGTACTTCACCCACTGGGACCGATGGATGGGCACGCAGGCCATGGACCAATCCTGCCCGTGAATCCCTTGGCGAAGCCTAACATCAAGATTCAACGGGCGTGTGCGAAAAAACCTGATGAATGCATTGATCTATTGCCCGCCGCTGATCTGGAGCGTTGGGCTCTTGCTCAAAGCACTATAATTTACACACACCACCAAGCTACTCCCTATATGTCCCGGACTACTTGCCCGCCGCTGATCTCGGCGATGGATGGATGCATGCAAACTTATCAGATTTCAGGACAGTTAATCTCTTTCATAGACCTTGCTAAAGAGATACAGTGCCTTCGATATGAAAATACCGCACTTCTCCGATGTTTGATCCAATTTCATGGGCAATTGGATTTGTAGCCACGATGAAATCCGAATTGCCCCTGCCCAGTTAATGGATTCGACCGGAGTTGAACCATCTCGAGAAAAACTGCAAATACGCCTCTTTCTGCATCTAAATGCGAATTTTTCAACCTGTCGATCATCTCCTTGGTGATGAGCACCGTGCCCTTTTCGGTCAGGCGGAAGCACTTCGCATCGAGCACCGCATCCTCCCCGTCATCTCTCCCCTCAAGCACACAATTGAAAGTGAGACCGGACTGATGAGGCTGACGTGACCGTCTCTGTCGGTCCAGGCTTGTTGATGTGGGTGGTTGTGGGTTGTGGTCATGCTGAGCTGTCTCCACAGGCCTATGCCTCTGGATGGCCGAGGGCGGCCTGTGGGTGCTGTACCTTCACATCCAGCGATCGGCAAGGAGTTCAGCATCAGGAGACGTGTGGAGTCACGAGCCAAGGCTGGCCGGCTGAGGACTCTCATTCACTCTGGACCGGTTTCCGGGGTCAACGTCACCGGCGTCACCGGCCGGCACACGTTCATGAACGCCTGGGCAACGCCCTTGCCGTCGCGCGCGATCAGCAGCGGCAAACCATGCGTCATCGCCATGTTCGGCTGGGCAACAGGGCAGACGGCGCGATCAACACCGGCAGGCGTTTGAAAACCGTCCTCAAGTCGGCCGCGAAATGATCGGGGGAGGTGTAAACAATGGACGGATTTTCGCGCATTGTGCCGCTGGCCGGCTTACGAGCAGCCGCTGCCAACTTCCACTGGCCGGGCGTGGGGCGACAAGGCCTGAGATTATACTATTCCATTCAGATTCCCATCCAACTGCTTGCCCGTCAATTCGGCGATCTGCTCACATGCGCTGACCAATAGACCGGCCGGTTGGCGGCATGCGTGTTGAAGCCGTGAATGCGCAGTGTCCAGGTGCCTGGCGTGATCGGCCCGCTTATCTGCACGCGTTCGAAAATGCTGTTCACCATCAGGCTGGATGCTCGGGTGGCCCCCGATGGGTCAATCAGGCGGATGTCGATGTCGCTATGCTCCTCAAACATGCCCAAAAAGCCTCCGAGCCCTTCTGGCCACCACAAGGCGGCATCGAACAACACATGACCGGCGCCGACATTCAACGGAATGTCGATGGTTTCCCGGTTGGACACACTGGTTTTGCCCCACCAAGCCCAGCCGTTTATCGGCAAGCTCAGCAGGCCGGCGCCATTGGTGTTGTTCACTGCGCCGCTGCGCCGGCCGGAGATGATCATCTGGGCATAGACCTGCCCCGGATCGATCGCACCGAACTGCCGCAACCAGTTGCGCAGCAGCGCAGCCGCGCCAGCGGCATAGGGGGTTGCGCCCGATGTGCCGTTGAAGCGCGCAAAGCTGTTGTCGGCATTGCCGCGCGCGGTTTCGGTATTGCTGGGCGCGTGGATATCGGGCTTGATGCGATTGTCGGGCGCAGGCCCGCGCAGGGAGCCCGGATGCGGCCCGGCATCTCCCAGATCGGTGCGGCCTACCCCCAGCGCTTTGTGCGCGATCGCTGGCGACGAAACGCTGGTGCCGCCATCGGGATCATTGCCATTGGCCGATACCACCACGGCACCGGAATCGAACGCCGCATCGGCCGCCACCCCCAGCGCATCGAAGGCATTGGTGCTGGGCAGCTGGATTTCGGCGACGATCACCCGATCGCCCACCGCCACCGCACGCTGGAACCCTCGAACCGCCGCCGACACGTTCAGCCCGCCGCGCGTGCCATCGGCTGCACCATAGATACGGAACGAATCCAGCGTGATATCAGTCACACCGCGAAACGCCGCGCCGCCGCCGCTGCCGGCCGAAATGATCGCCGCCGAAGCCGTGCCGTGCGGCCAAGGATCGGTGGTGGTGATGGCCCCTGTGTTGCAATCAGCCCCGCCGCCCACGCAATCGCGCAGAAAATCTAGATTGTCAGGCGATGCGAACACGGCATGCGTATCGCGAACCCCGGTATCGAGCAGCCCGATGAAACCCGTATTTAGCCCGGTGTTGAAATAGAAATCAGACCGGATGACTGCACGGCCATCATCCACATCGTCGGTGGTGTTGGCGTTCTGCGGCGGCGGAATATCGGTGGCTGTGGGATCGACCGACAGCACGCGCCGTTCCTGCACCAGCTTGGCAATCGCACTGGCCGGGATCTGCACGGTGTAGGCGTTGATCAGCCAGAAACGCTCGACGATCTCCGCGCCGCTTTTGCGCAGCAGCAGTTGCGGCTCCCGATCCTCGGCGCGCCGCGCTTCAATAGCCTTGATGATCTCCGCACGCCGGGCGCCATATTTGCGATCTTCGCCGCGGCCGCCGCGTTCACCGGTGGCAGGCTCTGGAAAGCGCGGAATGCCCACCGGATCGCTGAACACCACGATCACTTCGATGAGGGCATCCGGATTGCCGGCAATCGCCTTGCGCACCAGCGGATTGATCTTTGCCTGCGGAATGGCAGGGCGAGGCGGCACATTGTCTAGCTGGGAAATCGGCTTTTTCAATGTCACACTGGCCCGGCGCGCGGTCGCAGGCTCATTGACCACCCTGAACGATACAGGCTTAAACTCTCGTATTTCTACGCCATAGATGACGCGATCAGGGTCTGCCCGTTCGCTGCCGTCAAGCGCGGACTGTCGTTGGATTACGCTGCGCAAGCTGCGTTCCACCAGTTCTGGTGTGGGCTGCAATGGCCGCGGCACCGGCTGGGCCGTCGCCGTACCCACCAGCAGCCCGGCAAACAGTAGGCTGGATACTTGAAGCACTGATCTCCTCACTGTCAGCTCCTAGCTTATTCACCTCCTAATTTACCCAAATCCAGAACTTATCCCTTGTAAGTTAACATTTCTTTAAGCTTTCACAGGTCGGGACGGCTCGTGATGAACACCGACCCTGTTGAACGCTTTTTTGACGTTCCGGAGGTCTTGATGCTGTCCCCCGTGGTGGCCGCCCTAGGTTTCTGGTTAGAATGTTCGGAGGAGGTGTATCATGTCAGTCCTCATTGGCGAGAAGCTTGAAGAGATCGCCGCAGCTTGCCAGCGATATGGGATTGAGAGGCTGTTTGTCTTTGGTTCAGCTTTGAGAGACGACTTTAAGCCTGGGGAAAGCGACATCGATCTTCTTGTTGAGTTTGGCCCATTGGATATTGCAAAGCGCTTCCACATCTTTCTTGACGCTCGCGAGGCCTTTAGAAACATCCTTGAAGCCGACGTTGATTTAGTGATGCAGGGAGCTGTGAAAAACAAAATAATTGCCAACGAGATCAATCGAATAAATAAGTTGGTCTATGGCGCGTGACCCATCTGCCTACTTGCAGGATATCCTTGAAGCATGCACTGCAATTGAAGAGGTGATGAGCGGCGTCTCGTTAAAAGAATACCGAATCAAACGTGCCGTGAGATCTGCTGTCGAGCGAGAGTTCGTCATTATTGGGGAGGCGCTTAGAAGGTCAGCACTGGCCGAGGTTGGGGAGCTTTTGCATGACTCCCAAGACGCCAACTAACCATGCCATTCACTGATGGCGAGCGTTAACCCCTCCCCAGCCGGTCAGCTCTCCGCTGTGGAGGCGGCCAAACCGCAGGCGGGGCAGTAGGGAAAGAAGCTCAGATGGTGGTGGTTGCAGCGGGGGCAGTCGCAGTGGATCTGCAGGCCCCAGTGCATGCAGAAGTTGGGCAGCTGGCCGTCACTGCGGCTCAGGGAGCGTTCACAGCTGAGGCACTGGCTGCGGCCCAGCGTCTGCAGCGCAGTCTCGTAGCGGATCTGGCTTTGGCGCTCCTGCTGGGGAGCGGCCTGCTCCGCCTGCTTGCGCAACAGGTAGGCGTTCAGCCAGCGGATCAGGGCCCGGCCGCCGAGGAAGGTGAGCAGGGCCCCACGCCGTAGCGGATGTAGGCCCCAAAGCTGGGCAATTAGGGCACCAGCTCAAAGAAGAAGGCGAACAGGCCGAACAGCAGGAAGCCCCAGAAAGGGCCACTGGTCGGTGCCGCGGAAGCGGCGGAACTGCCAAATCGCCAGGGCCAGCAGGGGTCCCACGAACAGCAGCCGAACCAGGAAGGCCCGCCCTTCAGCCCCCTGGCGGGCCTTCTCCCAGCGGGCCTGGGCCTCGGACTGGAGCTGGCGCAGCTGGCGCTGGGGACCGCGGATCCGGCTCTGCAGGTCGCCGAGCTGCTGTTCCAGCCCCTGTCGTTCACGACTGAGCCGCCGTTGCTGGTCGAGCTGGGTGTCGAGTTGGCGCACCCGGGCGATCACCTGCGGGTTCTGACCCAACTGGTCGGTGGCCCTGCAAGCTTGTGTGGCAAGGTCGTCCGGGAGGGGCGTCAGCCTGGGGTTTAACCATGATGGGCTGGATGGAGGGGGCACTGATCATCGGAGCGGCGGCTCTGGCCGGCGCCCTCAACGTGCTGGTGGGGGGAGGCTCCCTGATCACCTACCCCACCCTGCTGGCCCTCGGCTATCCGCCTGTGCTGGCGAATGTGTCCAACAACCTCGGCCTGATCCCAGGCAACGCGGCCGGAGTGCTGGCCTACCGCCCCCTACTGGCGGGCCAGCGCTCCCGCCTGCTGGCCCTGGTGCCCGCCTCCCTGCTGGGGGGCCTGAGCGGCGCGTTCCTGCTGTTGGCCCTGCCCGCAAAGATGTTCGCTGCTGTGGTGCCGATGCTGATCGCCCTGGCCTCGCTGCTGATGGCCCTGCAGCCCCGCCTCAAGTCCTGGATCGAACGGCGCCAAGGACCGCGACAGGAGGGCATCGGCCTTCCCCTCCTGGCCGGGGTGTATGTTGCCGGCCTTTATGGCGGTTACTTCGGGGCCGCCCAAGGGATGCTGCTGCTAGCCGTGATGGCCGTGGGTCTCGATGAAGGCCTGCAGCGGCTGAATGGCTTCAAGAACGCCCTGGTGCTGATCGTGAATGCCACGGCCGCCCTGGTGTTCATCGGCTTCACCCGCGTCGACTGGCGGGTGGCGGCCCTGATCGCCGTGGGCACCGCCGCGGGCGGCTGGCTGGGCGGGCGGTACGGCCGGCGGATCCCGGAGCCCCTGCTGCGCCGCGGCATCGTGGTCACCGGGTTGGTGGTGGCCGTGGTGCTGTCGCTGCGGCTCGGTTGAAGCCGGCGAGAGGGGCCTGAGCGAGCCGAACAAACAGCTCCCCTAGCCTGAGTTCCAGGGCACTGGAGCGGAATGGCAGCAGCACGAATGATTTCAGCCACGGATCGACCCGCGCCGATGCGGGTGGCCGGCTTTGACATCCAGGCCCTGGTCAGCGGCGATCAGGCCCAGTGCTTCGAGGCCTTCTACACCAGCGGCACCAACAGCACCGGACCTGCACCCCACTGCCATCCCTGGGATGAAACCTTCTTCGTGATCCGGGGGCCGGTGGTATTTGGCGTGGGCGATCAGGAGCACCCGGTCGAAGCGGGCACCCTGCTCCATGTGCCGGGGGGCGAGTGGCACTGGTGGCGCTTCGAGGTGGAGGGAGAGTTCCTCTCGTTCACCTCCGGCAAAGAAGCGGCGGCGATGTACCGGGACCTCGCGACCTTGCCGCCCGATGCGCCGAAGACGGACTACCGGGCCATGGCGATCCACCATGGTCAGGAGGCCCGGCCGGAGGGTTGAGCCGCCCAAGCCAAGACCCCCTAGCCATCTTGAACGGGCCAGCCCTGCGGATGCTCAGCCAGCTCCGCGTGGCGCTGAATCGCCTGGTCATGGCCACCATCCCGCACCAACCGTTCGCGGTGGCAGCTGCCCAGCAGATCAGCGAGGCAGGCGGTGCGATCCCCCTGCCCTGGGCCTCCCCAGTGAGCCAGTAGCCAACCAGGCTCACTCGTCGCAGCGATCAGCCCCCTCCAGGGCCAGCCCCTCCACCTCCCAGGCCCGCAGGCCGCCCCGCAGGTTTGCCACCTGCTCCCGACCGGACTTGATCAACACCTGGGTGGCCAGGGCTGAGCGGGAACCGGAATGGCAGAGCAGCACCACGGGCCGCTCCTGGGGAATCTCCGCCAGCCGCTCCTGGAGCTCCGGCAGGGGAATCAGCAGGCTGCCGGCCACGTGACCATCGGGACCCTTGAACTCCTCAGTGCCGCGCACATCCACCAGGGTGAGGGCGTGGCGATGGTCCGCAACCCAGGCAGGCTCCAGCTCCGGCAGGCCGGCATAGCTGCGCTGCACGGGCCCCCAGCTGTCGGCGGCGGCATCGCTCGCCTGCATCGGCCTCCCGCAGCGCAGATTGACGGGCAAGGCCTCGGCGATCCGGCCCGGGTGGGGCAGCTTCATGTTCTCCAGGTAGCCCACGAAGTCCCGTTCGTTGGCGCTGCCGCCGAGGCGGGCGTTGAAGGCCTTTTCTTCCGCCACGGAGCTCACCGTGCGGCCGCTGTAGTCGTGGCCGGGATAGAGCTGGCAAGCCTCAGGCAGCGGGAAGATGCGGCTGGTGATCGAGCGATAGAGGGTGCGCGCATCCCCCTGCTGGAAATCGCAGCGGCCGCAGCCCCGGATCAGCAGGGCATCACCGGTGAAGGCGGCGGATTGGTCGTCGAGCACAAAGGTGAGGCAGCCATCGGTGTGGCCGGGGGTGGCCAGCACCGTCAGATGGCGCGCACCGAAGCACACCCGATCCCCCTCCACCAGAGGCAGGGACACGTTCTCCGCTCCGGCACGCTCCGCCAAGCCGATCGCGCAACCCGTGGCACGCTGCAGCAGCCAGGCCCCGCTCACATGGTCGGCATGCACGTGGGTGTCGAGCGTGGCCACCAACGTGATGCCCAGCTCCCGAATCAGGGCCAGATCACGGCCGTGCTGGGAGAACACCGGATCGATCAGCACCCCTTCAGAGCTGGCCGCATCGGCCAGCAGGTAGGTGTACGTGCCGGTGTCGGCATCGAAGCACTGCCGCAGCAAGAACCCACTCGCGCCGGTGGCGGCCCGCAGCAGGGGGGTGGAGCGGGCGGCGTGGGCGGCCATGAGGAACACCCGGTTCCCAGTCAAGTTTAGGGCTGCCCATGAGGGAGAGGCCCTGGAGCTCTGTGCCACTTCTGCTTAGCCTGAGCCCATGGCCGATGCAGATGTCCGCTGGCGCCAGCGGTTTGACAATCTCCAGCGGGCCCTCCAGGTGCTGGAGCGCGGCGTGGATCTGGCTCGGCAACGGCCGCTGAGCGAGCTGGAGCAACAGGGCCTGATCCAGGGCTTCGAATTCACTCATGAACTCGCCTGGAATTTGCTCAAGGACTACCTTCAGCACCAGGGGATCGCAGGCATCATCGGTTCACGGGATGCCACCCGCCTTGCTTTCCAGAATGATCTGATCAGCGATGGCGAAGGCTGGATGGCCATGATCAAGGCCCGCAATCAGTCATCCCACACCTACAACCTTGAGCAGGCCCAGTCGATCGCCCGCGACGTGATCGAACGCTTCGCACCCCTATTCGACGCCCTGCGAGATCGCTTCACCGCCTTGTGCAATGAGCCGTCATGACCCTCAGTCCCCCACTGGCGTCAACCCAAGCCACCGGCCTGCCGGACGCGGCGATCGCTGCCATCCGCCAGGTGCTCGCTAGCCACCCCGAGGTGGAGGCCGCGATCCTCTACGGCTCCCGGGCCCTCGGTCGCCATCGTCCAGCCTCCGACATCGACCTCACCCTGATCGGCCGCGCCATCAGCGCCGCCTCCTTGGCAAGGATCGATGCCGATCTCGATGACCTGCTGCTGCCCTGGATGATCGATCTCTCCAGCCTGGCCTCGATTCATCACCCCGCTCTGCTCGCCCATATCGAGCGTGCCGGCGTGAAGCTGTATCGCCGGATGGATGTGCCAGGGTGATCCCATGAGCCCGACAGCCAGATCAACCTGACAACACTGCTTGCTCAGCAGCCAGATCCGGCGTGATCGCCCAGCCGCCGATCAGGGCTGAACCGTGGCCAGCGCCGCCTTTGCCTTGACCACCACATCCGGCGGCAGGCTGATGAATCCCAGGCTCGGCGCCATCGCCTGGGCCGGTTCCGAGAGGGTGTAGCTGAACACCTTGTTCAGGGCATCATGCTTGGCGCCATTGCCGCTCTTGTAGAGCAGGATCCAGCTGAAGGTCACGATCGGATAGCCCTTCGGTGGATTGGGATTGGAACCAATCAGGTCGGGGCCCAGATCGATCGAGGCCAGGGCTTCCTGCCCGCTGGCGAGGGTGGGTTTCACCACCTGTCCCGATGCATTGGTGAGGGCGGCGGACTGAAGCGGTTCCTTCACGAACGCTTCCTCCACGTAGCCGATCCCCCCCTCCACCTGCAGCAACTGGGCCGCCACCCCCTCGTTGCCCTTGGCGCCGATGCCGGTGGGCCATTTCACGGTCTTGCCAGCCCCCACCGCTCCCTTCCAGGCCGGGCTGATCGCCGCCAAGTGGGCCGTGAAGTTGGCGGTGGTACCGGAGCCATCAGAGCGATGCACCACCCGGATCGGCTTGGCGGCGCAGCCGAGCTGGCTGTAATTGCTGATCTTGCCACTGAAGATGTCCACCAGCTGGGCCTGGCTGAGCTTCAGCTCACAGCCCTTTTGGTTGTAGGCCACCGCGATCGCGCCGGCCGTCATCGGGATCTGCACCACTCCTTGGGGCAGCTTGGCGATCTCCTCGGCCTTCATCGGCACATCACTGGCGGCGAAATCCACCGTGCTGGAGAGGAACTGACGCACCCCAGCCCCCGATCCCACCGACTGGTAATTCACCCGCACCCCCTGGCCTGCAAGCTCCTGGAACCAGCGCTGGTAAATCGAAGCGGGAAACGAAGCCCCGGCGCCATTGAGGGTGGTGGAACCTCCACAGCCCGTCAGGGCCAGGGCTGCGGCCAGGCTGCCGGCCATCGCCCCCCAGCGCCGGGCGGCAGCGCGGACCGTGGAAGGTGGCAACAGGCTGATGCGGGCCATCGGGAAGAGGGACAGGCTGCAGGCAACTTATAGCGGTACTGCAGGCCTGGGGTTAAGAGGGGGATTCACAATCAGAAGACGATTCGCCGCGGCGGCGAATCGTCTTCTGATTACCACACCCAACCGGGTGCCACTCCCCCGTTCAAGGCACTGCGTTCAACCCAACGGCGTTCAATGCAGTGGCACCGGAAGCCCATCCATACCGGCGGGCTGGCGTTCGAGGGCCGCGATCATGCCGGGCGTTTCGCGGCGGAAACTTCGCAATTGATGACGGCGGGCTCCGAATTCCTCCACCAACACGCGGCAGGCACTTTCGGGCATGGTGTGGTCTCCGCAGGTGAACACATCCACAGCGGCGTAGCCCGACTCGGGCCAGCTGTGAAACGAGATGTGCGATTCAGCCAGCAGGGCCAGCCCGGTGACGCCGTGGGGCTGGAAGTGGTGGCTGATCAGGTTGAGCAGGGTGGCACCAGCCCGCAGAGCGGCATTACTGAGGGCCGATCGAACAAAGTCTTCATCATCGAGCTTGGCGCAATCGCAAGCATAAAGCTCAAGGATGCAATGCTTTCCAACCGTGTCCGTAATCGGAGTGGCAATCGGAGTGGGGTTCGGATCAAGAGCACTTTCATTCAACGAGGCTGCCGGTGTAGGAGTGCTGTCGGCAGGAGTTGCGGTCCATCCAGGATTGGGGTGGAAGTAGCGGAAGGCGAAGCTCATCGTGATAAAACCTTGATCGAGGTGATGAAAGGTGGTGAGGATCTAGGGCGAACCCGACCAAACCACACTCCTCTTAACCTAACGCTTTCCCCGCCAGCGATCTGGGTGGATTGCCCCACCCCTAAAGGTTTAGCCTGAGATCTGCTACGCCTGAGATTTCCCAAGCCTGAGATCTGCCTAGCCTCGGATCAAACGAGGTCTTGGGATCCAGCCATGACGGCCTTGATGCGGGGATCGGCGATGCAGGACGCGAGCAGCCTGGACGCCCAGGTCGGGGACGACAGGGCTGGTGACACGGCTGAGCCTTCGCCGCTCGATCCTGTGCTGAGCGGTCCTGTGCTCACATGTGGCGACTACGCCCGTGAGCTGATCCAGCGGCAGATCCGGCGGCTGGGGAAACTGCAGGGCGAGGTGCTGGCCGACCACGACCCCGAGTCCCTGCACCAGCTGCGGGTGAGTCTGCGACGGCTGCGCACCGCCCTGACCCAGTTCGGGCCAGCCCTGGTACTTCCGGAGAGCGTGACCGACCGCCGCATCGCCGCCGTGGCCAGACGAACAGGCCTTTGCCGCGACCTTGATGTGTTGCAGCTGAGGCTGCAGCAGCAGCTGCTGCCAAGGCTTCCTAGCGACGAACAGCAGGCGCTGGAGAAGCCGATGAAGCGCCTGGCCCGCGACAGGAGCCAGGCCTTCGACACCCTGAAGGAGGCCCTGCACAGCTCCCGCTACCTCAAGCTCCTGGCCCGCCTGCATCAGTGGCAGCAGCAGCCCCGCTTCACCCCCCTGGGCGACCGTCCCCTGGCGGCCTGGCTCTACGACTGGCAGGCTCCCTTCACCGCCGGGTTATTTCTCCACGACGGCTGGAGAGTGGAGGATCCCACTGCGGAGGCCCTGCACGATCTGCGCAAACGCATCAAGGCCGCCCGCTATGCCCTCGAACACCTGGAGGACTGGTGCGGGCCCGCCCTGCGGGCCTGGATCCAGGAGCTCCGTCAGGCCCAGGAGCACCTCGGCGAGCTGCACGATCTACAGATCCTGAGCCTCACCCTCGGCGGTGGCGGAAGCGCTCTGAAATCATCCCGGCTGGCGGTGCTGCGCAGCGAGCTGGAAGGCCAACAGGCTGAGCACTGGCTGCGCTGGCGGGAGCTGGCCTTGCGCCTCCAACACGACCATCACCGCCAGGCCATCCACCGCCAGTTGCTGGAACTCGGCACTGGGCTAACGGTGGGGTGCTGACCTGGGCCGAACGAGCACCGATGGCGGGCCGTCAATCGATGGCGGCCCGGAACAAGAGTGCGCCGCCGCCACCGGGCCATGCCGAGGCGGCCCAGATTGGAATCCTTAAGCCAGGACGGCCGTCGCCCTCAGCCCAGAAGATCAGTCGGTGATTGAGGAAGCCATCCAGGTGGGCGTGCTGGATGCTGCACGCACACCCTCCTATCTGCCCGGGTGGGCCCCCCGGGCAGAGGTGGATGGGGCGCAGCAGACTGAGCGCGCTGCCCCCTTCCGCCATGACCGGATCCGACTCCTCCATGGGCCCCTTCTTCGAAAGCCTCTGGCAGGGCGAAAGCATCGGCGACGGCGCTGACCCGGGTGAGGCGCTCCTGGCCTATCGGGCCGTGAGTCCTGAGGAGGATGACTGGGATGGCGACTGGCAGGCGCTCCTGGCCTCCAGCGACGCCGACCCCCACCTGCTGCGCTACGCCAGCTTCGAGGCATTCCTCGATAATGCCGATGCCTTGGAACGCATCCCGGTGAGCGCCGCCATGATCGCCACTGCCCTGGCCCACGGACCCTGAGAACCAGGCCCTGCAAGCCCACGCCGGGCAGCGGAGGCCCTGCCCTCGGATGCCTGGCAGGGGAAGTGCGAAAAGAGTCGCGAGAAAGCAAAGGGCAGGCAAAACCGCATCAGAATGGCTGCATGAGTCACCCCGAGAGCAGTAGCGCACCCAGCGAAAGCAGCTGCAGCGAAAGCAGTTGCAGCGAAAGCAGCTGCAGCGAAACCGCCCACGGCCGTTACCGGGTGCGGGCCGTGGACGGGGCCGAGCGCAGCGCCCCCGATCAGGTGGCGGGACCCCGGTTCGAGCGGCGCGATGAGGCCGAGCGCTACGCCGATGCCCTGGGGCGAATCAGCGAGCGAAGCATGATCGTGGAAAAGCTGGCGGCGGCGGGGTGCTGGCTGCCCCTGGGCACCGTGGGCTGAGGGGTATCGCCCGGGCCCCAAGCCGTTCAGGGCATCACCCCGTCCCGCGGACGCCTGCGGCATTGCTCTCCACCCCCGGAGCACCCCGAACCAGGCACGCCACCGCCAGTGTCACCACAGTCACAGCCGCCAGCACCAGCAGCAACGCAGGGGGCAGGGGAGCCAGGGCCAGGGCTTGGCGCAGCGGCGGCACCAGGAACAGCAGCAGCCACAACCCCAGCCCCAAGGCAGGGCCAACGGCGGTGAGGGGGTGACGCGGCCCTCCGGCAAGGCCCACCAAGCCACCCCCGGCGAGCAACAGCAGGGAAAACACCAGACTGCGGCGGGTTTCCGCATCGCAGCCGGGCCAGGAGACCAGCACCACAGAAGCCAGCGCCAGGGTGCCACCCTGCAGCAGCGCCCGCCGCCGGGTGGCGGCTGAAAGGAGAGGCGACTCCGGCGAACGAGGCGGGCGGTCCATCAGATCCGGATCTCCCCGCAGCGCCTCGAACACCACGGTGCAGGCGGGGTCGATCACCAGGTGCAGCAGGGCAATGTGCACCGGCAGCAGGATCAGGGCGACACCGGGCAGCAGCAGCGGTAGCAGGGCCAGCAAGGCGATCGGCAGATGGATGGCGAGCGTGTAAGCCAGGGCCCGCTGCAGATTGGCGTCGACCCTGCGGCCCAGGGCCAGGGCGGCCACCAGGTCGCTGAAGCGATCGTTAAGGAGCACCAGGTCCGCCGACTCCCGCGCCACGGCCGTACCACGCCGGCCCATCGCCACCCCAATGTCGGCCGCCTTGAGAGCCGCCGCGTCGTTCACCCCGTCACCGGTCATGGCCACCACGGCACCGCCAGCCTGCAGGGCCCGCACCAACTCGAGCTTTTGCTGGGGCAACACCCGGGCAAACACCGAAACCGCCTCCACCGAGGCCGCCAGAGCGGCGTCAGCCCCGCTGGTCTCGCCGACCGCTCCGGCCTGGGCGAGCAGATCGGCCCCGCAGAGCACCGGTCCCGGCGGCAGCCCGGCCTGATCCGCGATCGCTCTGGCGGTGACCGGCCCGTCGCCGGTGATCATCACCACCCGCACGCCGGCGCGCTGGGCGGTGGCGATCGCCTGGGGAACATCCGATCGCAGCGGATCCGCCAGACCGAGGAAACCCACCGGCTCAAACAGGAAGTCGTGGGGATCGGCCGGGGGATCGCCGCTGGCCTCGGTGCCGCCATGGCGGGGGATGCCCTCCAGGCCCCGGGCCACCGCCAGCACCCGCAGCCCCTCAGCGGCCAGCCGATCGGCGGCCTGCTGGAGGCCCCGGGCGGCCTCCGGCTGCAGGTGGCAGAGGTCCGCGATGGCCTCCGGAGCCCCCTTTGCCGCCAGGCGGCCATGGCCCTGGGCATCGCGCCACAGGCGCGACACCACCAGCAGGTTGGCCTGGAGGGGATATTCGCGCTCTAAGGGCCAGTCGGGGTGAAGGTGTTCACTTCCCTGCAGGTGCTCCGCTGCCAGCCGCTGGATCGCCAGTTCCATCGCATCCACGGGATCGCCGCGGCTGGCCAGCACCGCCATCTCCACCAGGGCATGCCAGGGTTCGTCGAGCTCCTCGTCGGGGCTCCAGGAGTCGAGATCCGGCCAGGTGAGCAGTCGCTGCACGGCCATGCAGTTGTCCGTGAGGGTGCCGGTCTTGTCGACGGCGAGCACCGTGGCACTGCCCAGGCTCTCCACCGCGGCGGGCCAGCGGGCCAGCACCCCCAGACGCGCCAAGCGCAGCGCCCCGAGCGCCAGGAACAGGGCCAACACCACCGGAATCTCATTGGGCAGCAAGGCCAGGGCCAGGGCCAGGCCCGCCAACAAGGCCCGGGGCCAGTCACCACTGATCACCCCTTGCAGCACCATGAGGCCGCCGCACACCGCCAGGGCCAGCAGGGTGAGCCGTGCCGTAAGGCGGCGGGTGCGTCGCTGCAGGCGGGTGGGGGGCGCCTGCACGGTTTCCAGGCTGTGGCCCAGCCGTCCCAACTGGGTTCCCTCCGCCACCGCTGTCACCGACGCCCAGCCCCGCCCCGCCGCCACGAGGGAACCGGCCAGGATCAACTCCCCAGGATCCCGGCGGGGCACGGGTAGCGACTCGCCCGTGAGCAGCGATTCATCGAGCCAGAGGCCCACTCCCTCCAGCAGCTGGGCATCGGCGGCGACCCGGTCGCCCTCCTCCAGGCGCAGCCGATCTCCGAGGCGCACGTCATCGGCGTCCAGGTCGAGTTCCACGCCATCGCGCAACACCCGGGCCCGGGGAGCGGAGAGACGGGCCAGCTCCGCCAGGGCCCGGTCACTCCTGCGGCGCTGCAAGCCATCCAGCAGCACGATGGCCAGCACGAACACCAGCAGCACCGCCCCATCCGCCGGCTCTCCAATCAGCGCATAGACAAGGGCACAGGCCAGCAGCAGCAGGTTGGTGGGTTCCAGCAGGGCCATCGATCCCAATCCTGATCTCCATCCCATAGCGCGCTCCGGGAGCCGCCCGCCGGCAACCAGCGCGAGGGCCGCAGAACGCGGCCGATGCGCCGCCAAGTCTCCCAGCGCGGGCCGTCAGGGACGCTGCTCGGGGACGAGCCGTTGCCGCTCGCCCTGCTCCCCGGTGACTAGCCGCTGGAAGTGAACCGTTTAAGATGATGTGCTGCTAGCAGCTTTGACGCTGAGATCCTGCCCATCCCGGCAGACCAGCTGGCCATCCAGCAGCCTTGCATGAGTCACGCCCTCGTCTTCGTTCTCGCCCCGGAATCGCTGCTTCCCGCCGATGGCGTCGCAGCCAGGGCTCTGGTAGAAGCCCAACGTTTTGGCTTGCGCAGCGGCGTGGCCATGCGCATCTTCCGCGCCCCTGGAGAGTGGGAGGGCCAACTCCATGATCTGGTAGGGGAGGGCAAGGCCGCTGCGGCTGGCCTCGATCCTTTCGTCGACGCCGCCGAAGCGGGAGCCCCAACGCCGGCAGGAGCCGGCCCCGGTGAGCGTCGCCGCCTGATCTGTGATGCCCTGGTGGCCCACTTCGAACCCCGCTCCCATTGGCTCGGGGTCTACCAACTGAGTGGGACCAGCACGGCCACGGCGGGGCACCCGTTGGAGAACCTGCCGGAAGCCACCGTGCACTGTCTGGATCGCTTTGCGCTCCGTGATGCGGAGAACGAAACCTGCTGGTTCTATCCCACTGAAGACGGCCGCTATCTGGGCTGGGAGAACCAGCGGCGGATCGAAACCTTGCCTGGGTTCCTGCCGGAACGCCCCTTGCAGGACGACGCCATCGACTACGAGCGAAGCGCCGTTCACGTGCTCTGGTCGCTGATGGCCGACGACCTGGCCCTGACCTGCGTGGGACTCACCTTCCGGGGGCGCCGCATCGAATGGCCCCTGCTCGGCACGCAACCGGAGCCCTTCGCCACCTGGACCGGTTTTCAGGTGGATTCGGGCGCCGAAAGCACTTATCAGGAAAACGCCAGCATCACGGTGTTCGCGGACTGAGCCAGGGATCCAGCGGCGATCATCCGGGACTTCCCACGCCATACCGCTGCGGACATTTGCCCCGCGCAGCTAGAGCCGCCGGGTGTCCACCGTTCAACACCGGCAGGCCTGTGCGCGACGCATGGAGGCCTGTGCCCCAGAGGCAGTGGCGAAGTTTCGGCGCGACACCTGGTAGCCATGGCCCTTTAGACGGGCACAAAAAAGCCCCCGCCGAAGCAGGGGCCTTGATCAGATCGAAACACTGGAATCCATTCAGGATTCCGATGTCTTGATCAACCGATCGCAGGAGCGGTCAGCGCCACGGGGGTGGCGGTGGCGGCAGCCAGGTCGAGCGGGAAGTTGTGAGCGTTGCGCTCGTGCATCACTTCCATGCCCAGACCAGCGCGGTTCAGCACATCAGCCCAGGTGTTGATCACACGGCCCTGGGAATCCAGGATCGACTGGTTGAAGTTGAAACCGTTCAGGTTGAAGGCCATCGTGCTCACGCCCAGGGCGGTGAACCAGATGCCAACCACGGGCCAGGCAGCCAGGAAGAAGTGGAGGCTGCGGCTGTTGTTGAAGGAGGCGTATTGGAAGATCAGGCGACCGAAGTAACCGTGAGCAGCCACGATGTTGTAGGTCTCTTCTTCTTGGCCAAACTTGTAGCCGTAGTTCTGGCTCTCAGCTTCGGTGGTTTCACGAACCAGCGAGGAGGTCACCAGGGAGCCGTGCATGGCGGAGAACAGACTGCCGCCGAACACACCGGCCACACCCAGCATGTGGAAGGGGTGCATCAGGATGTTGTGCTCAGCCTGGAACACCAGCATGTAGTTGAAGGTGCCGCTGATGCCGAGGGGCATGCCGTCGGAGAAGGAGCCCTGACCGAAGGGGTAGATCAGGAACACAGCCGAGGCAGCAGCCACGGGGGCGCTGTAGGCCACGCAGATCCAGGGGCGCATGCCGAGGCGGTAGGAGAGTTCCCACTCGCGACCCATGTAGCAGAACACGCCGATCAGGAAGTGGAACACCACCAGCTGGTAGGGGCCACCGTTGTAGAGCCACTCGTCGAGCGAAGCGGCTTCCCAGATCGGGTAGAAGTGAAGACCGATGGCGTTGCTGGAGGGGATCACAGCGCCGGAGATGATGTTGTTGCCGTACATCAGCGAACCGGCAACGGGCTCACGGATGCCGTCGATGTCGACGGGGGGAGCAGCGATGAAGGCAACGATGAAGCAGATGGTGGCGCTCAGCAGCGTCGGGATCATCAGCACACCGAACCAGCCCACATAGAGGCGGTTATTGGTGGAGGTGACCCAATCGCAGAACTGATTCCACGCCGAAGCGCCGGAGCGCTGCTGGAGAGTGGCGGTCATGAGATCGAGGGGGGTGTGTCAGGGCTCCCCAAGGGGAACCAGGACGGAAGGAAGGACGGAAAACCGACCTGCTGACCTAGGCCCGAGGGACTAGGGGCAAGGACCGGAAAACCGGCAGCCGGCTCCGTCACTCACGACTGTAACGGAACATTGCGGCAACTGTGAAGGGGATTTCATGAAAGCCGCGCTTCTTGGCGATCCGTTGACCGTCTGGGCCCCGCTCTGACCGTCTGGGCTGCGCCTGCTGGGCTGCGTCTGACCGTCTGGGCTGGCTCGGCCCAGCCCAGGGCGGGCCCATGGGCTAGGGCGCACTCCATGGGCAAACACCAACGCGAAGGGCTGGCGCC
>Ga0209298_10000358_pt1 | contig 30448 bp, 36 predicted proteins | sample S_140806_EF_Meta_FD_187325 | JGI IMG/M metagenome (GOLD analysis project Ga0209298, IMG submission 187325) | Freshwater microbial communities from Lake Simoncouche, Canada to study carbon cycling - S_140806_EF_MetaG (SPAdes) (version 2) | ecosystem: Environmental > Aquatic > Freshwater > Lake ... | reverse complement strand
TTGCTTTTGTAAGTTTTAAACTTTCTATTTTTCCTATTAAAGCTTTTTTATAAAAAGTAGGCGATGTTGAAGTTACCCTTATTCCTAAATCATTAAAAGCATTTAGTACCATATTATTAGAAGTATACTTACCTGGCAATGAACGTATAGTAAGATCTGCATAAGTAAGAATCTCATCATAAGTTAATGAAATTCCTTTAAAAAATTTGTAAATATCAGATGAAGCGTCTATTTCATCAAAAGCAGTATTTGATGTTGAAGTTAAAAATCTAGGAAGAGATTCCATAATTTTAGTATGATTAGATTTTAAAAGGTCTCCATCAGTATTATAAGACCCATGATCTTTGGGCAAAAGAACTGTGCAAGTTCCTGCCAAAACCCATGTGTTAGTAACAAGAAGCCATACACTATAGTACGCATACTGACCAGAAACTAAAGATATAGAACTTAAACTAGAAGTAACCCCATCAGTAAAAACTTCTATTGGTTCTAACCCTGTATTAGCTGAGTTATTAAATTCATAAAGTATTTGACCATCTTCCTGAGTTTCAGAATACGCATACTGATTACGAACTAATCGTAAAACCTTGTATGGTTCAGTATACGCGTAAATAGTAGCTCCACTTAAAGATACGCTAGGAGGCTGACTTACTGTAAATGTTGTTGAACTAGTAATTGAGGTAACAATAGTTCCAAAGACAAAAGTACCCGTACCACTAACTACCTCTACTTTTTGGTTTACTACAAGATCTGTTGTACTAGAAACTGTTATTGTAGTTCCAGACCCAGAGCCGCTAGTTAAAGTAACTGTTTTTTCAGGATAAGTAGAAGGAGTACTCCACTCAACCTGAATAGTTGAGTTAGACAGCGCTAATCCAGTCATTGGTAAAGCAGAGTTTTTGTATTTAGATACAGATGCCATTGTTAGTCCTTAAAGGGTATAGAAAAAGTACAGTTAAATTTGTAAAGGATTATGGGGTTAGTTGGACAGCTGTCCAATGAATAGTTCTACCGGTTGCTGTAACAAAGTTATTATAAGGTGAAACTGTTCCGCTTGATGACCAGACTTGTCCAGTAAACCCAGTATTAGTAACGCTATTTAATACAAATATTTCTGGTTTATCATTAGTAGAAAGTACTGAAGCAGTGACTATAGGAGTAGTACCAGAAGAAAATGGTATATCAAAAGTAACTGTTACCGATCCACCCGTTGTAGTTCCTGCTTGCATGTTATAAGGAGCAGCCTTAAATGAGCCGGTCCAAACAGGATACGAGGGATCTCCTCCTTCAAAAGAAACCCATACTCCATCACCAATTTTAGGAGTGTTTCTAATTACACCAGGCTGCTGAACCGACCATGCCCAATCGGTTACTTGATCAAACAAAATTTGTGGAACTTTTACTTTCAATCTTACTTGATTTAAAGGATCATTATTGTCTACAACAGTGCCCCTGTATATGCCGTAAAACCTACGATTACCATAATCATCATGGATCATTTACTACGACCTTATTACAACTATGTCGTAGTTTGTTCTAATATTGCTATTATTGTTTGTAACTACTAATGAGAAATAGTTATAACCAACATTAACAGATTTAAGACCAGATAGCGTACCTGTTGCAACAGTTCCACCAGCAAATGTAATAGTGCTTACACCATCATTACATACGGGCAGTGCTAGAACTCCATAGGCTCCACTGGTGGCAAATAGATAACTGCGTACTGCAGAATCAAAAGGCTCAGTAACAGGAGTTGCTGTGGCTACCTGACGAACAGCAGCAGCAGTTAACGTGCCAGTTGCTCCAAGATCAACAGTAGTAGTTAGTTTTAATGTCGTTGTGGCAGAACCTGAAGCAACCGTCCAGGTAGCATTATAAGAATTATTTGCAAACCCTGTTAAACGTACTTTATCACCAGTAGATAAACCATGGTTAGCAGTAGTTGTAAGGGTAGTAACACCTGATGCAAAAGCATAGCTAGTAGAAGTTATAGTAGTGCTGTGATACAAAAGCCATAGCCCTTCAAGAACACTCTGACTAAAGCTAGTAGCCACTGTTCCTGAAATTTTATTAGAAGTAAACACAAATATTTCTCCAGGAGTACCAACTAAATTAGTTTTATTAGTACCAGAATTTCTATCAAGAATAGTAACGCTAGCAGAAGCAACGCCTTCTACAGAAACGATTGTTTTTACAATAGCATCATAATATATAGAGTCTGATATTTTAGAGTTATTATAAGAATAAGTTTCTAGTAATTGGGTTTTAATTCTAGTTGAAACTTCAGAATCTGTATATCCATCTACTAAAATATACGAATAGGCTAAATTTACGGGAGTATAAAACACTTCAGTTACAGTTGTAGTAACACCTATTTGAGTAAATCCAACTAATGACTTTTCTACATCAGATTTAAGAGCAGTCATCTCATTTGTTATTGATGTATTTAAAAGATCATACCCAGGGTATATATCAGATCCTACAAAAGAGTAGTCACTAGGTAAAGTAGAGAGCCTTCTAGGAGCTACATAAAGTGTCACAGAAGAATATGAAGATGAAGAGTACGCTTTTACTTTACCAATATTTGAAGTTCTTAGTGCAATGCTTTCATAGTCCTGTAAAGTAACTGCTCTTAAAGAAGTCTTAGCAACAGCCGAAGCAGCGTATCTAATAGAATCATTGCTTTCAGGATCAGCTCCGCCTAAAGAATCAAATGAATTAGTTAAACTTATGTAAGGGGTGTAGTCAGAAAGAGTTCCACTAGGAATGTATTGAATAGGGCTACCTGTAGAAAGAATTGTTCCTGCTGCCATATTTCCATAAATACCATCTCCAACACTATAAGCCGCCCATAAAGTACTAGACGATGAAGGAATTAATCCAGATACACCATCGCCAAAAGAGATATTAATATAGTTGTTTTCATCAATAAATGTTGTGTAGACTTTATCTGATTTTCCATATAAAGTTAAATCCAAAACTTTAGTCCATTTTACATACGTAGATCCTGATTTTATATACACACGCAAAGAATCATCTATAACATTATTGTCAGCCAGTTTATAGGTTTGATCAATTTGCCCTGTTGTATCAGACACTCGTATAGGGTAATAAGAAATGCCATCTACTGTTTCAGCTAAAGTTAACCCAGCACCTGCATTACCAATCGGCATTCCTTCTGTTGCAGTAACTGAATAGATACTATACCCAGCAGTTGCATCTCCAAGAGCAGTGCTTGCAGGAATAGTCACTGCTTCATCTGTAGTAAATTTTACTCTCTTTATTCCTCCATTTACGGAAAGATCTACATAGACTACTGTTTGTGCTGGAAGAGTTAGGCTGCTTGTTTTTGAATTTCCAAAAACCAAAGTAGTTGTAGCGGCTTTATAGCCTGAAACAGAATACCCTTTACTCTTAGCATATCCTAGTAAGGTTGATCGTTGGGTAGCGGTTTGTAAAAAAGATTCATTAGCAACTCTATCTATATAATAGTTTGCAATATCTCCCATGTATGCAACAGCTTCAATAATAGCAACTCCAATGTCAGCTGGGTCATTGCCCGACCAAGCAGGAAGGTTTGCTTTTACTCTAGCTATAAGGTCTGTACGTAAAGCGTAAAAATCTCTACTAGTGTAATCAATAGCAATTGGTAGATTACTAGATGCCTCTGTCATGCTGTCTCCTGAATAATTGGTAGGTTTCCTGAAATTCTTACAAATCCTATAGAGGTCTCAACTTGTTCATCATTTGGTAGAAAATAAGAAATTGAAATTGTAAGCTGTCCTGTGGTGTCTATGTCAGAAACAATTACCTCATTTAAACGTAAAGTAGGTAACCAATTAGAGAACGCTCTTGCTACGTATGCATTTACACTGCTTTTTGCAAATGTCTCAGTATTCCAAAAAACCTCAGTTAATTCATTACCAAATTGTGGAAACATGACTCTTTCTTGAAAAGAAGTACTAAGCACTGAGCGCACTTTATTTGCCCAAATATTTTTGTGGTCAACAGTAGTGGCTATTGTTCCATTTGCAGAAACTTTAAATGGAAAAGATAAGCTAGTTTCAGTAAAAGTAGCTGGTAAAATCATGTTAATTTCCTCCAAGTGTAGTCGTCCACCTAGCAGGGGTTCTATTAAATCCCTGGTTAGCTTCGCTTATAATAAGTTCCGACTGTTGTAATTTAGTAGTCTCTGTTTGTAATATTTGCGCATCAATCTCTAAAACATGACCTGAATTAACAATACCAGTAACTGTAGGTTTTGCCTGTCTAAAAGAGTACTCTTGATTGGTCCCAGTACCGTCTGTTAAAAGACTTAGCTTTACTTTGTAAAATCCAGTAAGACTAAACTCATGGGTTACTTCTTTTACAACCCAATACCCATCTGTTAATTTGCCTGTATTTTCAATGTATACAATACTATAAGGTTTAAGCCTTGGATCACCTTTTGCAGTTGCATGTGCAGGTAGGTTAAACCTTGCTAAGTGAGCCGCTCCCTCAGCTGCCGTTTTAGAATCTAAATCATTATGAACTACCTGATCACTTCTAAATTCTGAAAAATAAACATCGCTAACATTAGACCGTAATTTTTCACCTAGATCTTTAGGGTTACTATCAAAGCCTGTAGTAGACCCTGTTATAGGGTCTACCCCACCCATGTGTTTAATAGATCGGTAGTTTGTAGATCCCTCAATAAGTTCACCATTTAGTACTTTAAAATAATCTAATGTTTTACTTGGATCATCTGTAAACCCTGAAATAGTTGGGTTTGACCAATTTAAAATAGGAGCTTCTGAAACTAGCTGGTTTATTAAACTATCTATAGGTCTAAAAATTAAGTTAGTACCTTCTACGTATACCCCATACCCAATTTTATTGGCATGTTCGTTTATCCATTCCCAATAAGAATGCCCGGCTATTATTAACTGATCAAATTTTCGTGAGTGCGATTCACCAATAAAGTTCAGCCCAAATTCCTTAGCCAACTGAGACACTACATCTGTAATAGTTACATTTGTAAAAATTCTTACTGTTCCTTCTTTTAGTACAAAAGAACTTCCTATGCAGTAAACTTCTATAGGTCTTATTTTTGGCGTAGTAGGTACGTTAGAAACAAACGAAACATACCCATACCAAACTTTTGATAGGTGACCTTGAGAATAAGAAAATTTTACAGGAACACCTGTTTTTAAATTTTCAAACCAAAAAGAATTTGAACTAAAAAATTTAAGAATTAAAATATCATGATTGTTTTGTTTTTGTATTAATTTAACATCTTTTGGAATTTTTTTTATAGAAGGAATAGTAGGGAACTCAACATGATAACGTGCGCTTTTGTTAAGCTTTAAAGGAGTAGGGCTACGCATTAGGCACCCTAATTGTTGTTCCAGGAGCAATGCTTTGTGGATTTAGAATTTCAGGATTTATATCCATAATTTTCCACCATAGGGTAGAAGACCCAAGAAGTTTATAAGCAACTAGATCAGCACGGTCATAATCAGTCCATACATACGCAAAGAAGGAGTGACTTGCAGAAGGAAACTTCCTATAAACAGAAATGTTAGACTGGTTTAATCTAGAATCATTTCCGTAAGAAATAAGACCAGTTGCATATCTACTATCTGTATAAATCATTTACTACTTTTCCTTTTTATATTAACGCCCACTAGGATTTACTTCACCATCCATGGTAAGTTTAGCTGAATCAATGTACCTTCCAAAGGCAAATGAAACATTTGTAAATATAGGAACCATTCTTTCATCAAATAGTACATGAGAAACGTTAATCTGATTAACAGTTCCCATATACCTTAAACTAGTTCCTAAATGAAGTTCTACTGGACCGCTCATAATAAATCCTACGTCTGAAGTTATACCATCACTTGAGTTTCTTTCATGAAAATAAGATGGGAATCCGTGCTTTAAAACAGCCCTAAATAAAAACTCTAAATCATACATTGTTCCTTTTCTGTATATTTCTAGTTGTTCATCTTCTTCAGGTTGTCTTGGAACATACAGATTTGAATTTTTATATTCTTTAGCAATTTTACCAGTATCCTTATCATAATATTTAAAATCATGCATTCTATTAATAAGAATGTTAAAACTTATAGTAGAGTTAACGTTCTGCCCACCTAGCGCATTAAACGGGTCATTACCGCTTGCTAGATAATCTATGCTTGCTCCAAGTTGACCTTGATAAACCATATCTATAGACGCTGGATTGTATAAAAATTGAAAAGCGTAAACATTATTCATAAGCTGTGTAAGCGATATATTGCCACCTGGAAGATCTCCTGAATCCCCCTTCGCAGCAATTGCTTCTTGGTACGTTTTTTCTAACCAAGGTTGAATCATGCCTTTATTTGAAGTTCCATTTATCCATAATTGAGAAGCATTAGTTACTGCACTAGGTGCATTACTGTTACTATAAGCAGTTAATTCTTTTAAAAAGCTTGACTTAGTTGATAAGTAAGATTCTTTAACACTTCCTACATTATATTTAAAATTAGCAACTGGATTTGTGTTCAGTGTTCCATCAGAGTCTTGAACAAGATTAATCTTTGGCGCTTTTGGATCATTAATAATAGCATTGTTTTGTGCCAGCAGGTTTCTTTTAGTTGATAATGTTTTATTTCTATTGAGAATTCTTTGCTGAGCCAGCCAACTTAGTTCAAAACCAGGCTCTCTTAAATCTGTTATAGGGAAGTTTACTTTATCCCCAGTTGCTTTATTATATGGAGATGTCCCCATAGTTTGTGAATTTGCAGGATTTAATCCAGATCCATATTTTGGTAACCATTTTTGTATATATACAGATGCGGGTGTTTGCCCTGTGCTACTGTTTACAAATCCACAATAATCTTTAAACTCTTTTGAAGTTTTAACAAAGTCTTTTCTTACAGGATGAGCTACAGTATTTTGATTTCTACTTGCTATGTTGGTTTTCCAATCTATTAAAACAAGATCCCATCTTGCATCAATATAGAGGTTAAAAAGAGATTTATATTTTGTTAGTACCGCAGCATCTGTTTTATTTCCTGCAACTAGAGTAGCAATCTCAGCTTCTAATTGAATTACATTTTCTTGAGCTTCAAATACATCTTCGGCGGTAATTACGCTGTTGTCAACCATTATATCCTACCCATATTTGAAAGTAGCGTTTCTTCTTCAAGATATGCCTTAACTTTTCCTGCAAAAAACTTAGCCTCAGCATCTGTTGCTTTTCCAATAGTTAAGTTTATTACTACATTTGGTTTTGATGACCCAGTTTGTGTCCCACCTAATAAAGGATGAGATTGACCAGATGAACCACCCACAGTTAAATAGTTTGTTGCGGAACGACTAGAAGCGTATGCTCCTCCTGAAAGAGAGTCTACACCAATACTAGAAGATGTTCCACCGCCACCAGTACCTCCTGAACTATAGTAATTAGCACCTGTACTGCCTGAAACAACTCCATTTGAAGAACTAACTGCATTTGAAGCAGTTAGAGCAATAGGTCTAGGTTGAACTGAGCTATCTGATCCAGCATCTCCTCCTGTGCTTCTACCAGAATCATTTGATGAAGAAGTAGTGTTTCCTGAAGCTTCTCCATTTATATAATCATGAGGATTTACACGTTGACCATTGCGCCAAACTTCAAAGTGAAGGTGTGGACCATCACAGTTAGTTCCAGTTCTACCACTCTTGCCAATAGGGTCACCTTGCTTTACACTTGTTCCATCAGCAACATCAAAGGAACTTAAATGGGCATACCCCGTAGAAAAAGTTCTATCTTGACCATTTCCTGTATACCATAACCTAATGTAGTTACCTACTTCAGAACCTGAATGGTTAGGAAAAGTGTGGACTATACCATCATGAGCTGCAACTACTTGAGTGCCTTCTTTAACATCCCAGTCCAAAGCTTTGTGAATACCGCCATTCCAACGCTCACCTTTAATACCGTATTCTGCAATTACTCGTCCACCTTTAACTGGTTTTATACAAGTAAATTTTTTATTAGAAATTTGTTTTTTTCCATTTGTAGCAGAACTTCCATTTGATGTTGTCACAGCCCCACCGCCACCACCGCCGCCGCCGGTATCGCCAGCAGTAACAGTAGAAGTGTCGCCACCACCTCTTGAGCTGCTTGTGTAATTACCGCTTAAACCTCCCATACCAGACATACCACCTGATGCAAAAGCAGTACCCATAGTTTGGCTACCACCACCGAAAAAACCAAGGAAGTTACTAAAGAAATCTACTGCTCCAGCACCAGCACGGTGTCCAGTAAACGTATCTATTCCTGATTTTAAAGAGCCAAATGTAGCAGCAAGATCTCCAGCAATATCATTAAGAGCTGTAAGTCCACCTACTGCCGCATCAATACCTGTTTTATATGCGCCTTCGCCTTTTTGCATTTGTTTAGTATCAGAAGCAGCAAGTTTATACTGTGAAAGCATAGGGTTATCTTTAGCTAACCTATCCATTTCTTCTGTATTACTAAAATCAATGCCTTTACCAGTGTTAGCCTTACTCATTAAATCTTGCAAAATCATTTGTTGCTGAGTATCATCCAACCCTGAGCCAGCCAAGCTTACTCCTAAACCACCTTGATGATATGAGGACATGACTTGTTCAGCAGTAAACTTGCCTCCTTTGGAAATCATCCTTTCAAATTCACCAGCAATTTCTCCAAATGAACGTTCTTTGCCTGTTCTTGCGTTATAAGTAGAAATACCAAAGTTGCGCATTAAATTAGAAGAGGTTGCGCCACTTGTAAGATTTGCCATTGATTGTGCTGCAGTAGCATTATCAATATTTAAATACTTTGAAACATTAGCTGTTGTACGAACATTTGTTGCATAAGTACTGTTAGGATCTGCGTTATAAGAGATACCACTTGCAGCCATAATATTTGCAACTTGCATATCTGAGCCAGCAGACGTTAATCCATTACCCATCATGGCAAGAGTTCCACGCTGTAGACCAGCACGAGTTTCATTATTAGCTCCGCTAAAGCCATTCATGACTGCCGCGTTATAGCCTTGAGACATACGGGTCATAGTGGCATTAACATCTGGCATCATATTACTAATAGAGCCGGCTACTTTAATGCCTACGCCAACTTTTCTCATTATTTCACCAAAGATAGGCATTTTTTGCCCAAAATTCTGACTTGCAGACTCAGCTAATCCACTGAAAGCAGCAGTGCCGTTTCCGCCACCAATGTTAAACCCACTGGCAGCCCCGGTATTACCACTACCAGAAGTTGACGACCCTAAAGAGTTAAACTTCTTACTTAATGATCCAACTAGTTTATCTAGTTGTTTAAAGTTTGAAAGCAACTTATCAGTAGAACTAAGCGCGGTCTTTAAACCACTTCCTAAGTCTGGTGCATTAGTTGACATTCTTCACTACCTTTCCGTATTCTCTTCCAATTTCAAGCCAGTTAAATCTTTCTCTAGGAGATAAGGACTTAACTTCACTTAAAGACCATCCTTGGAATGCATCCACCAATGTTTTCCATTGGTTCATTAACGCTAAATAATTAAATACTTTTTTAAAGTCGAAAGATAGCTCCGAGAGTAATCGGAACTACCACCTTCCCACCGCAGTTAGGGCAGTCGATTTCAAAGTTATCAAGTTGTGGTCCAGGAGTACGCTTAGCAATTTCATCAACTACAGTAGTTCTATCAGCAATCCCCATAGCTTTTACTTGGAGTTTACTAACTACTGGTTGATCATTTATTTCTAAAACACAGCTTTCTAAAAGAAGTGTTTTTAATTCTGCATCAGTTCTATTAGGATCTGCTCCCATTTCTTTTTGTGCAGACCCTGTAGGCAAAGTTATAAGGTATTTGTTTTTACGACCATACACCTCAAATGTACGATCAGCACGGGGATCTACAAGAACTTTAGTTTTTAAATCTTGATCTAGATCATAAAGAACAGTTTTAAACTCTTTACACCCTTTACAATAAGCGTCTAAATTTGCTGTACTACCAAAAGTAGCTTTGTAAACACCTAAAACAATTGCTTCTCTATCACCAATGAGTAGGTTATCTAACATCTGCTCAGTAACAGCTTCATCTCCAATTTTTACAACTCCACGACTTAATACCCCAGACCACATCTTAATCAGAGTGTCTAGTTTAGAAAGCGCTTCTTCGTCTATTCCATTTAACTCTCGCACTTCAACTAATGTATGTAGTTTTCCATCTGATCCAATATAACCAGATGGAAGAACTACAACATTATTAAAAGGCGGAACTACTTTTGCCGGTTCTATAGTTTTTTCAGGTTCAGCTAATGCCTTGTCAACAAGAGAGTTAGCAAGATCAGGATTATTTCCTGCATTAATTGTGTTTAATTCAGTCACGATTCATATTCCTTTTATTGTTTATGGGTTATTGTTAATTATTTTGCGTCAAAAACAGGGGCTTTAGTTTTTAGATCTGTTGCCCAGTTGACATCAAAACCTTCATGTACAAGGCTAATCTGTTCTACAAGAATAGCGTTGTCACCAGCATTTAGATCTGAGTAAGCAACTGAGGTTGGCCAAGCGTTGTACACTTGGAATCTCATAGCAACGTGGTCATCATAGCTAGTACTGCTACCAGTAGTAGATGTTGAGTTACCGCCACCAGAACCTGCAATAGGGTGTGATAGTACAGCAATTTCAATGTCACAACGGAAATTAGTTGCTTGACCTGACTTTCCTGATCCACCTTGAACAGTAGCAAATAGCTGCCTCATCCAATCCCAGTGTTGCTTAGTTCCTAGAACCACACCACGCTGTAGCGTTAGCGGGCTAAAAGAACTCTGACCTGGAATCTGGTGAACAGTAGTATTGTACCCACCTTCACGGTAAGGAATGCTGTCAGTGGTTACGGACAGACCTGATACTGAAGTAAATCCTACAGTTACTTTTGGTGTGCCTCCTGGCAACCAAGTAGCATCACCTGTAACTAAAGGTTTAAATGTAACCAAAAACCTAAAGTTTCTGATTGGATCTGTTTCTAATGTAGAACGGTTGTTAATAATTGTTGGCAATTTAACTCCTTAGATTAAATAGTAGTCATTTGACTGAGGGTGATTACAACGAATTCAGCAGGGCGTTCTAAAGCCACACCAACTTCGACGTTAACGATACCCGCAGCAATGCTAGTAGCGTCGTTATTTTCTGCATCAACTTTAATGTAGAAAGATTGTTCTACAGATGCACCACGAAGACCGCCTTGGTTACGATATTCATTTAAGAATGCAGTAAGGGAAGTACGAATACGTGACCATAGAACTTCGCTATTGTTTTCAAATAACGCAAACTGAGTAAGAACTTCCATCTGACGCTTAATGTAAAACAATGAACGACGGGTGCTAATATACTTAGTAATTGAGCTGCTTGCCTTAAGAGTACGACCCCCCATTACAACAATACCCGCACCTGGAAGGTTACGAATTGCATTTACTGGGTTAGTCGCGGTATTCAAGTTATCTAGTTCTGTTGAAGTAAACGCGTACTCAAGAGCAATAGCACCAGCAAGTTTAGCACTAATACCAGCAGTAGATTTGTGCGGACCAAAAGCACGATCTGTAGCTAGCATTAACCCAGCAACAGCACTTGCAGGACCTACCAAACGAAGAGCGTTTGCACTCTGAGCCTTTGAGTCTGTTACATAGAAGTTAGGGTAGTACATTCCCGCATTACTAGAGGCAGTTAGGGCATTACTGTACGTAATAACAGTTGCAGGTGTCTTTCCTGATTGAGTATCAAGAACAACAAACGCTTTACCATTATCTGCAGCCCAGCTAGTCATTGCATTCTGCACTGTTTGTACGTTAGCTTCAGTAAATGAAGAGGTGATCTGGTTACCAAGTTCTGGAGCAAACACAACTAGAGGACGCTCTAGTACATCAAACTCTTTTAGAACAGCATTACTTGCACCTGTGTAATCAGCAGCTGCAGGAGCAGAACCATCTGTACCGCTTGTAAAAATAAGAGGATTAGTATATGCCGGACGAAGGGCTGTTCCAGCAGTAATGGTAGACTCATCTACTTTAATGTACTCTGAACGCAACGCAAGAATTGTTCCAATATAATCGCTAGACTGCTTGTTGTTAAATACAACGTTATTGTAAGTTTCAAGTACCAAGTCATTACTAAATGTGTCAGGAGATTCATTGTTAACAGTTTCTTTAGCAACAATTACTGTCCAGTAATCACTGTAAACATTAAGTGTAATGCCAGTAGTTACAGCAGCAGGAGAACCAGTAAGTAAAGTGTTAATGGTAAATCCAGTAGCAGAAGATGTAGCAATAGGGAATTCTACAACGCTAGTGAATCCAGCAGCACCAGTAATAGTGACTAATTGACCTACTGTAAGGTTATTTGCTACAGTAACAGTTACAACACCTGCAGCATAAGAAACGTTAGTTGCTGTTGTTAAAGAAGTTGTTATAGTAGGAGTAAGCTGAACACGAAGTAAGTTTGCGTCAGTACCCTTGTACTTTGAAACAAACTTAGTAGTGTTACCAGCAGCAAAAGTAAGTGCTGTTCCAGCAGTTACTACTCCAGAGGTTACCTTAGATAAAGTAACTGCTGTTCCAGTACCAGAGTATGCAGCAACAAACGTTCCATCACCAGTTGAATCGATGCCTGTTCCAGACACTTTCATACCTACAGTAATTTGTTTGTTCTCTGCACTTAGTGTTAGAGCAGTAGCTCCTGAAGCTGCAGTACCAGTAAGACCTGTAATGTTAGCCGCCAACTCTGACCGTGAAGTAACATTTGCTGATGAAAGCGCAGCACCATTAGTTACACGACGAACATAGAGTTCGCCTCCACCATTTTGGAAAAACTGACTTACACCATAAGTAGCTGGATAAAGAGGATTAAGATCTCCAAAAGTACTAGCAAACTCATAGTATGATGCAACTCTAGTAATAAGCTCTGGACCCTTTGAAAAGTAGCCAATACATGCACCCGCAGCATTTGCGGTTCCAACACTGGTTACTGGTGTTGGTAGATCGCGCTCACTTACGTAAACGCCAGGACGTGAAAACGCCATAATTATCTCCTATAGATTAATTGTTATTTGTGATATTGTTTGGGGGCGTAATGGTAATCGAGCCAAATGACAGGTAATCAGGATTATCAGATCTACCAGTAGTTGTGGTAGGACCATAGACGTTAACTCCTGAGTTAACTTTATACAGTGTGGAAGCGGTTTCCTGAGCGATTTCACTTGAAACACGCACAGTTATTGCATTTACAAACAAGCGTTTTGCCTGTTCTGTTACGTCTCTTTTAGAAACGTTAATGACGTCTAGACGTCTCAGAGTATTAGTGTTGGTAGTTACATCCCCAACAGTTTCTGTCTTCTCTGTGATTTCTAGCCAGCCAAATCTAAGTGGTAATTTACTAAACAAAAGTTGAGTCATAAGTTCTCTGTCATGACGAGGATGACGAGCATAAGTAGTTATCTGGTAATCAATACTTATTGGAATAGGCTTTGGAATTACATAGCTCATAGTAGTTTCATCAAATCCAACAGGTATTAGATAGTCAGGAGAGGACAACCCTCGTTGTTCACGATCCGTTTCTCTTACAACGTCAATCATGTCGATAGTAATATAAGGGTAAGCCTGAGTACGAATTTCCTGGTCAGGCTGCCCAAACCAAACACCTACTTGACGAGGAGTTGCATCGCCATCGGCTTTTTGATCATTTACAATAATGCCTTGTAGTAATTCTCTAAGGGCTTTATCTTCTGAAAGTAGAAAGGTCATAGTTTACCTTTCGTTAATCTAGAAATGCTTTTCATAAAAGCTTTTTCCATATACTCAGGTCGGTTATTAAATTTACGTAAAACAGCAGTAGGACTTTGAGTTTCTGTACCATACTCTAATTCGTGTACAGTTTTTTTGTGCTGCTTAGGTACGTGAACTTTAAACTCAGATCCAGTGTGGACAACATGGAGGCTGTTAGCAATGTCAGGGTGCCATCCGTGCTCAATAGCACTATTACGTAGGTCATACGTCATAGAGCGAGCAGTCTCTGCTGCAGCCTGTGGGAAATGTTTTAGTACGTGCTTCATCTCTTCTTGCTTATCGATTTAGGTTGTGCAAACTCTGAATTAACGTATCCGGCAATTATTTGAGCCATCATAGCTTCTTGACGGTTGTTAGGTCTAAACCCAACAGCACCTCGGATGAACTGTTTTCGCTCATCAAATAGGTAGTAGTCATTGACTCTATCCCACCAAGGTTTAACGTTTTTCGCAGACATTTGCAAATCCCCAATCGAGGCGCAGGCTCTAAATTAATAGGTAGTAGTTCGCACGAAATACTACTCTTTAAGAATAAAAGAAAACCCTGCTTTTGGCAGGGTAAACTTTATAAAACTATTACTAGTCTTTGTACAGAGGGTTTGTCCATCCCTTGCTGCTTTTCTTCATTGTTTTATTAATCTTTTTTTCAGGTACTCCTGCAGCCCTTGCTCTTTCCTTAGCTACTACTGTCTTGTAGGATAACTTGGCTAATCCTGGACGAGTTGCGCCAACAGTTTTTCCACCAAGGTTAGAACTAACTCTAGCGGTTACTTTACCTACAGTTTTAACTCCAGCGATTGCACGCTTCTTATTCTCTTTAATTGCTTGTTTTTGTACCCTTGGGGTATTTGCTGCTCTTGCCATAATTACTTACCCTTTACTTTACTATTAAAGTCCTTGACACTTTGCTTAACACCTTTTTTAACTGCCTTTTGCATAGCTCTTTTAGAAACGCCCATACTAGTTCCAGTCTTTACAACACTTTTTAGCTGATCTCCAGTATAAGTACCTTTTGAAGTTGCCTGAGTAGACATTGTCTTAGCAACGTTTTTGATTAGCTTTTTACCTGCTCTATTTGCCATTACTTCTTACCTTTGATCTTTCTGGCTAGTGCCTTGTCCATTTTAACATCTTCTTTTTTAGATGGCTTCTTAGAGTCCATCTTTTTGTCAGCAGCTTCAAACTTTTTCTTCTGCGCTGCACTCATGCCCTTTTCGAGCTTCTTGTCTTGCTTCTTGTCAGCCTTTGAATCTGTCCAAGACTTCTTGCAGCTGGCACACTTGCCACAACTACACTTTTTTGTTGTTGCCATTACTTACCTTTTTTCTTTCTGCCTTTAGCCATATCGCTCTTTTTAATCCTTTTTTCAAAAGGTTTATTATAACTCTTAGAAGTGTAGTTTTGATCGTCTGTAGATAAAGTCTTAACTTTATTCTCTACTTTAGTAAAGCTATTATTTAAACGTTCAAGAGCTTTTCCACTTGGATTTTTGTACATTGTTCTAAGATTAGTAGCTCTTGCTTTTGCTATTTTTCGTACTGGTTTACTTGTGTTTGCCATTATTTAGTCCTTTTTCTGTTTAGAAGCATTTGACTTTTTCAACATGCTTTTTGGAATTGAATCAATAGCCGAACTTCTTGGCTTACCTTTTAAAGGATCAAACCCTCTAGACTTAACCACCTGTGTATAAATAGGTGTTGGATCTGACGGTTTTCTAGTTGGCTTTTTTGGAGCAGGCTTTTTATTCGCCACTTTCATCCTTCTTTCCACACTTACAGTTATCGCATTTACATTCTGGCATTATCTACCTCTCCTTGCATCTTTAGCAGCTGCGCCAAGCATTTGCCTTGCTACAGCGCCACCTTCTTTCATTCCACGCTTAACGTTCTTTTTAACAACTCTTTTAGCAAGCATACGACCTACAGGACCATTAGCAGATTTAGCCTCTACTGATTTAGTATTTGCAGCAGCTTTAGCTGCATCGCCTTGGCTCTTGTGGATAACATCTTCTTTTCTAGTACCTTCAAATACTTTAGCAGCTCCTTTAGCAATACCTTCAGTACCTGCAGCCACAGGAAGAACGTGTTTTCTCATTTTTCCAGCAAACTTTCTGTCTAGTTTCTTCTGGTGCCTTGCTACGCTCTTATCACGAGCAGCATTACTTTTTGCCTCAGTAGCAGCAAAAAACGCCTCTAGTTTTTCATTTCCAGATGCCATTACTTCTTCTTTCGTGGATTTTCTTTGTGCCATTTACGAGTTGCTTTAGCACCCTGTTCAACAGTCTTAGATTTAGCAACCTTAGTTAAATTCATCTTATCGTATTTACCAGATTTAGTCGCGGTATGGTCAACTATAATATCGCCTTTTTTACCAATACCTTTATCAGACTTTTTCTTCTTAACCTCATGCCCAACGCCATCTTTAGTTCTAACGCGCACTTTTGTTAGTCCTTACCTTAGCTTTGGTAGGTTTTGCAAGCTTAGCCATTGAAGCAGACTTTTGATCAGCGTGCTTTTTCTTTAAAGAGTGCAGTTCATACTCATGCCTGGCTGCCATTGCTGCCAGTTCTTTTCCGTGTAATTCGTCTAGATGACTCATAATCTTTTGTACTCCTCCACCAGTTTCTAGGAACTCTGGCAATCTAGGGTTAATCTTTGTTAAATGGGGCATACAGACTACCTACTCCTTTTGCATATCTTTTAATGGCTATTAGCCTTTAAGGGCTCCCAAGGGGCTTGTAAGGTCTCCTTGGACCATTCTACAGCCTTCTTTAAAACCATTAGTGCTTTACTCGTACTCTTGTCTGTTTTTTAGGACCATCACCAGTAATGCCATACTTTTTGTGAACGTTTTTAGAGGCTACATCGTGTTCTCCTTTAGAAAGAGTACCCTTGTGGTAATCCTTTACAGGCTTACTTCCCTTACCATTAACAGTCTTTTTTACTTTGTGAGTTTTTACTTTATTCATTATGCCACTCCTAGCGTGGTTACAGTTCCAGATGAGCCACGGTACTTCAACGCACCAGCCTCTACATACAAGATGCCGCCGCCTGTTAGGTTAGCAGAAGGTGCTGTTCCATTTTGCATAAGAAGTCTGTCTGCGTTGACGTATTGGAAGTAGTCAACAGACCCTGTAGAACCACCAGTTCCTGATAGTGCTACTAGAGTTGAGTTTGGTTTATCAAACACACAGTTGAAGATTGAGTAAAAACCATTTAGTACAACTGGGGCAACACCATTTAGTGCTGACGTCAAAAACTGGCAGTTTGCTAGTGTGATAATGCTAGAGGCAGCAGATGTAACGGCATTGGTAACGGCAGCAGCAACTACAGAGTCTACAAGGCTTAGAGTTCCAGCAGTTAGAACTGGAGCAACGGTGACGGCACTTTTTACAATCACATTGGCACTAGCGTTGTTGACGGTTATGAAGTTTGGATTACCACCGAAGATGGCAACTAGACCTGCTCCAGTAATACTTGCGGCAGTAAGGTCACACAAACGAAGAACGGTGTAGTCAGCATTGCTACTTTTTGTAAAAGTTCCAGAAACTTCACAATTAAGGATGTTTACATTTCCTGTCCCGCTAGGTGCGGTCACAGTCAGGTTGGTCATCTTTATACCTGCAATAGTGCAACCCTTGTTTGTGCTTACAGTTCCAGAGATTACGATGTTTCCACCAATAAGCCCAGGACCAGTTATGGTTGTGTACTGAACTGTTATTGATGGGTTTTCAGCGTAAGTTCCTGGATGAACAATAACTGTTTTACGATTTCCAGTAACTAAAGTCAACGCTTTAGTGATGGTAGCAACGGGGTTTAGAATGTCACCATTACCCGTAGTGTCATTTCCGTCTACTTGACTAACGTGGATTTCGTAGTCAAAGCCATAAAAACCTGATTGGTTTTTAGTGTCTAAATATTCTAGAGCAGTATTAAGGACGGTACCCCAAGCGGTCTGTCCTACTGTAGGTTTAACTAGTGCCATTATTACTCTCCATACTTATCTGATCCATAGTATCCATTACCATAGCCAATAGTTCTATTATCTGCTTTACTGACAGCTGCATATTTTTGAAATTGTGGGTCGTTTACAAGTTCTTCCGAATTCATCTGGTTGCAGTCAACTGTTACAACAGAATAACGAGACCCAAATGCACCACGAGGAAGAACACGAGTAGGAACAAATACTTCATTTCTGTATATAATTCTATCCTTAATATGGTTGCTAGGGTTGCTTAAAACAGTAGGTAGTAATCGTTGAATGTCTCCTACATTTATAACTAAACGCAAAGTATCTGTAACATAAAAACCGCGTTCATTCATAACGTTAGTTGAACGAATTAACTGAGCCATAACTACTGGGAAGTTAAATGGAAGCATCCATCTACGACCTTTAGTAGGAGTAGAGCTAGAGACATCATAAATGTCGTCTACAATATCATTAAAATTATCAGTTAGATAGTAATCTTGCCATCTAAACCAGCTAACCTCTGTACCTACAGTGCCACCAAGATCCTCAGCAACACCCTCATACATAGACTTAGCTTCATAGTCTATATTAAATCGACCTTGAATATCTGAGCTTCTCATTGCATTCCTTAGCCTAATAGAGCTTTAACTTCGGCTTCTGTAAGTCCTAAGGCTTGAAGTTTGGCTAAGGCAGATTCTCTAATCTGCTCGGCTTCTGTTTCTTGCCTAGCGTGTTCTTTTCTTGCCGCTATTTCTTTTGGAGTTTCATCTCTTTCAATGGTTTCTCCAGTCTCACAATTAACTTCGATTATTTTGTTCATTAATTCACTCCGTATAAAGTTGCTGTTCCTGCCGCTGTCCCCCAAGAAGTAGCCGCAGTAAAAGCAGCGTATGCTATACCAGTCGATGCCGCCGACACGGACCCAACAACAAAGTTATTACCACCAGAACCCCAACAGGTAACAGAGTTACCAGTGTAATTTGGTATTTCTACAACGTATAACAAGTTTGCTACAGGAGCGACAGTTCCACTAATTGCCATACCAGATGTTCCAGCGTTTGAAACTCCAGTTCCTGAAGATGTAGCCCACCGAACATACGGGACAGCAGATGCTGAGGAAGTTCCAGCAGTAAATAACAATGCTCCAGAAAAAGTACCAATTGATGAAAATACGATTGTCATTACAAGTTTTTTATATGACGCTGAAATTGACGAGAATGAAGGTGCGGTTCCAGAAAAAGTTGTAGAACCTAAAACTGTGTAAGAAGTAACTGTCGAAGAAGTTACCCAACTAGGAGGACCACCTGTACCATTTGATTTTAGAAATTGTCCTGAAGTACCAGCACTACCACCACTAACTTTTAGAGGGTTCGAGATAGTTCCATCTATGTAAATTTGAACCCCAGTTGTACCTAAATAAACTGCAGCTGATGCAGAGGTTAGACCATCAACGCCAGCTCCAATGTAGACATTTCCTCTAGAATTAACTTCATCGTATTGACCATCAATGTAAATGTTTCCTGGAGCACCAGAACCTGCATAAGCAGATTGTATATAAATGTGTCCACCATTAACCCCAGTAGGAACTTGACCAACAATAGATACGGAGCCAGCAGGTCTAGTTGTATAAGGGTTATTTAGATTAATGTTGCCTTGACCCGAAGGCAGTAGCGTTAGGGTACCATTACCAGAAGCAGCAGAGGTAATAGTCATATTATTGCTTGCTGAGCCAGTTATGTTTGTGATAGAAGTACCAGCACCAGTAAAACCTGAACCACCACCAGAAGCAGCAGCCCAAGAAATAACTCCAGTACCATCAGTCTTTAAAAAGTAACCATTAGTTCCACCAGAACCTGCGATAGTTAGTGTGCCGTTTAGGTCAATGTTATTGAGAAACTTTGTAGTCATGGGTTAAGCCTAACCTATGACGACGAGTGTGTAGTTGCTTAGTGTAGTTGTGGCGGATGCAAAAGTGGCGGTAGCAACTGTGCTAGTTACTGTAATGTCTACTTCTACCAAAGTAGCGGTTGAGGTTGAAGTGTCGTAAACTTGAGCAGTAACTAGATTGGTTCCAAGACCGTGAGTCAATGCAATACTGCTTCCTGTACCAGTACCTACAAGAGTTACCTTGGTAGTAGCACCTAGGTTAGTTCTAGCAGCGGCGGCTGTGGTAGCACCTGTACCACCATACAGAACACCAACAGCAGTTCCCTGCCAAACACCCGTTCCAATTGTTCCTACTGACGTAAGTGAAGAAAGAGTGGCAACTGCGGTGTTAACCAAAGTTGAGGTACCAGCGGGTAACGTTACGTTAGTAGTTGCAGTAGAAGTAATAGTGGTAGCAAAAGCACCTAAAGTAGTAAGGTTTCCACCAAGAGTAATTGTTTTACCAGTGTTGGCTACACCTGTACCACCGTAAGCTGGGTCAATTACAGTTGCTTTCCAAGCACCAGTAGTAATACCTGTTGTGCTAGAAACTGTAGTTATAGTTGACTGACCTGCGTATGTTGAAGCAATGTCAATGCTGTCAGTGCCAACTGTGATGCGGTCAGATGTACCTACTGCGTTTAGGGTGTTACCAGTTTTGGTAAGACCATTACCAGCGGTAACCTGACCTAGCCCAGTGAACTGAGTGAATGTAAGAGCGGTAGTTCCAACAGTTACTGTTCCGTTATTAGTAAGTACGAAGCCGCAGTCTGCGTTATCAGTACCTTCTTCAACAAATACTGCAAAAGAAGCTACTATTTCGGATGCTGAATCGGCGTCAATTGCACGTGTAGGTGCTCCTGTTGCGTTTACTGTATAGATACCATTTTCTGAACCAGTAGTTTGGTCCTTAATAAGAATGCGGTTTCCAGTAGCAAGCGTTACACCGTCAACAACGGAGCCATTAGCGTATGCCGAGGCTAGCGTTCCATTAGCAGTGGTGGCTGCACGAACAGATGCTTTCCAGTCAATTCCCTGTGCCGTTGAGTCAACGTATAGCTTGGTTGCTGCATCAGCATCCCCAGTAGGAGTTCCAAGACCAGTAATCTTGTTGTTGCCCATGGCAATAGCACCAGACATAGTGCCACCAGCCTTTGGCAGAGCAGCATCAGCAGTGCTTTGAGCAGTAGCAGCGTTAGTTACACCTGTGCTACCACGATCATAAGCAGCCTTGACTGCTGTTTCAGTAGCGGCTTTAGTGCTTCCAGTAGTTGATGTGCTATCGCTCAACTGGACAATACCAGCAGCGGTGGTCGATGCAGATACTGGGGTAATAGTTATAGCGGCAGAACCATTAAAGGACGCACCACCAGCAGTAAGACCAGTACCAAAAGTAAGTGTTCCAGTAGTTGCACTAGCGGTAGTCGCAGTAGAAGCATTACCTGTTAGAGCCCCAGTAAAGGTTGTCGCAGAGATGCTTCCTGTACCAGTGATGTTGTTTGAACCCATTGCAATGGCACCTGTCATGGTACCTCCGCTCTTAGGCAGAGCAGCAGCCGCTAAGTCATAAGCAGCCTTAACAGCAGTAGAAGATGCACCAGTTGTAGAACTTGTAGTGCTTGTGCTATCTGAAAGAGTATTGCCTACTCTACTCCAAGTGTTTGCAGGTGTTCCGCTTGCACCAGTAAAAATGTATAGGTCACCAAGGTAAGCGGAAATCTGACCTGCTAAAGCGTTTCCTGAACCATCAGGACTTCCAGTGCCTGTAGGAGTAGAGCCCCACGCTTGAATCTTTGCATTAAGCAGGACGTTCCTGTTGAGGTTAATGTCCGTCAAAAATGATTTTGCCATTGTTTATCCTTAAGATAGGTAAGCGGTAGCGTATACCGCAGAGGTAAAAGTAATGGTTAGGCTATTAGTATTAGTGTAAACTATTGTTCCAAAATATTCAGTGCCAAAGGAATCAACCACCATTACGTTTGGTTGATACCCTAAATTGTGTGAAATTGTGTAAGTATCCCTTGCATCCGCAGGAGTGTAACTAAAAGACCCTCCTGAAACTCCTGCTGGTCCTGTAGCACCAGCTGCACCAGTTGCTCCAGCAGCACCAGCAGGTCCAGCTGCTCCAGCTGCTCCAGCAGGACCAGTAGGACCTCTTTGACCAGGAACTCCAGGAAGTAAATTTATATCGACAGCTTGCCAGTCAATAAGAGGATCTACAGTTTGTGGTGGAGTACCAGCTGTAGGGTAATCATTAGGATTATATGGTTCATCATAAACCGGAATTAACGCAACATCTTGTTCAGGTAAAATAGGGGCGTTTGGGTTTATGGTCACAATACCACCGTATTACGTCTGACAGTGTAGAACTTACCACCTTGAATTTCAATTTTTTCATTAGTAAACGCATCTACTGTAGATATAGACCAGTATGTTCTTTCAGCCAAACGCAAAGTTTGTTCAGCAATAAGAGAAATATCAAATGTGTATGCCTTAGAAGCATCTGTTTCTGCCTGACCAGCAAGACCAGTTAGTGCAAGCGCAGTAGTTGCAATACCCGTAATAGTAAACTGTGTATTGCTTACAATAGTTGCAACTGTTCCAAATCCATCAACAGTACTATCTACATCAGTAATAACTACAGCATCTCCTTGCGCCAAACTATTTACTGCATTAGTAGTAAGAAGAATTGAAGTACTTCCAGCAGTTCTAGTAGCGGCTGTAATAACATCCGTACCAGTTGTTGACACTTGACCAGAAAGATTAGTTAGTGCAAGAGCAGTAGTGGCAGTTCCAGTAACAGTAAATTGAGTAGTGCTTACAATGCTTGCCACAGTAACCGTTCCATTTACAGTACTATCTACACCAATAATTGTTGCTAGTTCACCTTGCACTAAACTATGAGGAGTACTGGTAGTAAGAAGAATAGACGTACTAGACGCAGTTCTAGAAACAGCTGTAATAGTAACATCAACTGAAGTTGTCACATCTAAGGTAAATGGTTGTACTGTAAGAACAGATCCACGTTGATTTAGAAGATTAGCGATGAATGATTTGCCAGCATAGTTACCAATAACTGACAATGAGTGGCTAAATGCACGACCCTGGTAAGCGGTTAACTCGCCAGATTCAGTTTCCCAAGGTTGAGCTATAGAACCTAGAGTAGGTGTAGTAACGTGTGTTCTTTCTGGATATGAACGATCGTCAACCTCTTGAGGGACGTACATAGGTACAAGACGACCGGTAGCCTTAGAGATTCTATTAAGATTAAACACATCGATCTTGTATAGACCAACACCTAGAAGAGTACATAGCTCACGATACTGAGATTGTCTTGCTTGAACCATATCCATTAGCTGACGATAGCGTTCAGATCTAGGAATATTCACGCCATCAGGTGCTTGGATGTCAATGTCAAAAGCAGCGTCTGTTGCTAGGGTATATAAAGCCAAAGTAACCGCATGTATAACTACAGGGTACTCTTCAATTGTAGGTAAGTTTTCTAAAGTAAGTTGGCGTCCAACAACATCAGTATGTCCATTTGTATGGGTTATTAAGGCTTCTTCTACAATTTTTTTTATTTCTGTTGCAGTAAAATACCTGTAGTATGTTCCGCTAACAAGAAGCTCATCGCCATCAGCAGGAACAGTGTCTGTAACTAAAACACCAGTTTGCTCTTCTACAGAAGCTAAAGTAGAGATATCAACGCCATTTTTAAAGACTTTTACACCATCGCCGTCTAACGGGGCATAGTGAAGTCTAAACCTGTTTGTAGTACCATCAGCAACAAAGTTAGTTACGAAAGATTTACCAAGATCGCCAAGTTCAAAGCGAAGTTGATTTGCAAGATTAGTTAAAACTGCCAAGAGTCCTCCATAAAGGTATACACTTATATTCTCTTATTTTGCTTATAAATACTGCCCAAACATGAAAAAGCCCACCCTGTTAGGAGGAAGGCGGTACTAACAGGATGGGCAGTTTATTAGACGTTCTTAATTAGGACGCCAAATGTAGCCAAGGCGTTCTAGATAATCTGCTAGATCCTTTGGCACAGAATACTTAACTCCAGCTTTGAAAGTGTAGTTATTGCCTATTCCGTAAGTCATATCATCAATATCTTGCATTGTACGAATAACAACTTTTTCGTTGTTAATCCCTACTCCAACTTCTTCAATTTCATCAATGAGAAGTGGTACATCAGGCTGCTTTGGATCAAAGACAGCTGTTTCTAGTAGCTCTTCCTCAGCAGCACGAGAGAGAGCAATCTCTTCTTTGCGTTTGTTAATTTCTGCAGCATTCTTTTTAGCGGCTTGTTCTGCAGCACGACCGGTAGCGTCCAAAGGACTTGTTTGTTGATTTGGCACGATGTGTTTCTCCTTGTTTGAGTAATGGGTTCGTAATTGGGGGACTGGCGAACCAGCCCCCCGCCCTACGAGAGGTTTTGTTGTTAAGCGGTGTAGACCTTAACGATAGCCTGGTCAGTAATGACACCTAGACCCCAGATAGCATACCATGCTAGTGCGTGCTCACGACCAAAGTCTAGAACACCACCATCACGAAGCTCAACTGGAAGTGAGATAGCGTGACCAAATGCGTTGTCACCAATCATTACTGATTCGTACACATCAAATGCACCAGGAGTACCAGTAGTACCGGCAATCTGAGTTGAACCAGCTACGTCTACTGTTGAGTCAGGAGCGGTTGAGCCGTAACCTGGGTTACCACCACGACCTGGGTTAGTGTTAGCCTTTACAGGAACTTCAACCTGGCTTGCTGGAGTACCCACGTTGTTAACCTGGCTGTAAGCAGTGCTTTGAGCTAGCTTGTTTAGGTTAGTGGTCTCGATGAATACGACGTCATATAGACGACCGATTTCACCTAGCATGAAGTTACCTGGAGCAGCGTACTTAGTTACTTCGATAAACTCTGGGTTTGAGCGAAGGTCACGAGACTGCTTAGGGTGAATGAACTGGACGTAAGTTTCGCCAAGTCTTGGAATGTTCTTAGATGCAAGAACTAGAGCTGCATCCTTGATAGCACCAGTAGTTAGCTTGTGGTTTGCAGTTAGGCTAGTGATCGAGCTAACAGTGGTACCTTCAGCATAAGTGTTGAAAGTAGTTGCTGCTGAGAAACCTGAACGGTCGTAACCAAACACAGAGGAAGTAGCAGCCGATAGGGTGTTACGTGCCTGTACGTCTAGGTACTGAGCCATGTGGCGACCAAGCAAACGAGAAGCAGAAGCCATAATGTCATCGAATGAAGCATTTAGCAACAATTCTGACACTGCAACTGCGTATCCGTGCTCAGCAACGGTGATAGCGATCTGCTCTGCGGTTAGAGCGTTGGTGGTCATACGTACACCTTCAGATAGTGGAGTTGGGTCCACTGCGAAGTTCTTGTAACGTAGGAAATTAACACGAAGACCAGGAGCAACACCAAGTTCAGTCTTCTTAACAGCGAACTGCTCGAAGCGAAGGATAGGCATAGCCTGGAAAAGGATTTCCTTTGACCAGATGGTTTGAATTGATTGGCTCAACTGTGAGTTAGAACCTGAGTAAGCGGTAGGTGCACCAGCGAGCTGGGACGAACCTGTTATAGCAGAACCTGCCATTGTTTGCTCCTTTCAGAAGCGGTAGTTAGTTGGGTGGTTTAATTACCGAACAATCCCTGTCCACGGTTATTATTACCGCCCAAAAGCTTTGAGCGATTCTTTGCATATTCTGCCATTGACATATTTGAAATACTGTCTGGGGTTAACGTAGCTGAGTCCGAATTGTTATCGAGGGGTCCGTTAGCTGGTACTGTAATACGAGTACCAGACATCTCTTTACGACTTTGCTGTGCAACTTGCGCAACTGAGTCAAAGATTTTTGCAGAACGTTCTTTAAGACCTGCGATGCTCTGCTCGATTTCATCACGGGAATTTCCAGAAATTAGATCAACTAGTTCTGGAATAATACTTTCGCGTTCCTGTTCCATGCGCTGCAAACGAAATTGTTGCAGATCCTGGAACTCACGTTCACGCTCTAGAAGGGCAAATGCCTTCTCACGCTCTTTACGCTCAGCTTCAAGTTTGGTTGCCCATTCTTGTTCTTTTTTAACAAGTAGATCGCGAACTTCAAGTTCTGATTCTTCCTGCTTTTTACGTTCAGCTGCACGCTCAGATTCACGAGCTTGACGCTTTGCTGTACGCTCAGCCTCTAGGGCTTGGCGTTCTTCACGCTCCTTGCGAAGGAGGGCGAGTTCTTCCTGTAGTTTTTCTACCTGAGGGTATAGCTTTGCTTTTTCCTGTGCACGAGCCTTCTGAATTGCTTCTTTGACTTCGTTAGTATTTGGCAACTGTGTTTCCTCAACAAAAACTTCAGGTGTAACTTGTTCAGCAGTTTCTACTGCCTCTAGGTTTTCATCCATTATTATTCTCTTTTCATTCTCGTGGGTCGTTTTCCGATGTGTGAGCACGTGACCTTGTCAGTGGGTATACTATAAGGATAGGGAAATAAACACTTAGTTTCTTAGCAAACTAGAATTATTTATTGTTACTATTATCTACAGGATCTCTTGTTGGAATGTTAGCTCCATAAGCTTGTTGAACCAGTGTTTCACGCATAGATGCTTCACCCTCTTCTTCTACAGGGTTTGAATTCAATACAGGATTGTCTTCTCCTTCTTCAGGAGGACCTTCAATACCATCTCCAAGAACATCTCCATCGCCCATCATCATCGGGTCAATAGGAGTTGCTGTGCCACCTTCTGGTCCTGGCATCATACCGGTCATATCCATAATCTCTTTTTGAATCTGTACCTTGATTAGTGATAGAGCACCGTCAGCCTTAGCATCCTCAATCATTTCTTGACGGATTTCTTCCATCTTTTCTTCTGGGAATTCTTCACCAAGAGCACGTAATGCGCCTTCTTTAGACTCAAGACCAAGAGCCATTTTTTGCTGAAGTTCGCTCATAAGAATTAGCTTATCTAAAGGAAGTGGCTGAGGAAAATGTGCAAAAGACTGATATGTAAGTGGATCATTAGGGTCTAATTGTGTTAATTGACCAGGCTTTAAAGGACTGCCCTGACTTGGATCATAAATTAAAGTTTCTGGTTCTTTACAAGGTTTAGCATAATAATCTCATTAATGCGTTCTAACCCTGTGCCATATTGAGCAGTCTTTTGTGACCAACGATTCATAAGAGGCTGATATTGAATAGACAAAGCAACACCAGAAGTATTAGAAATTGGCTGAACTTGACCAAGAGCAGTTTCTGGTACGTTCATCATTTCGTGCATAGCTGTCTTTAACGATGCTAAATACTCCATAGCACCCGCAAGACCAGCTCCACCACCTTCTAGGTTAAATACCTGGGAATCTTTAGGAAGACCGCCCCAAACCTTTTTAGCACCCTTTTCAAGGTTAGAAGCCTTAGCACCAACAATGACTGTTACAGGAGCTGCGTGATAGTTGATTATGTCTGCAATGTCTGTAGAGATCTCGTTAAATGATCTGTTAATAGTAATAATGTCATGTGCATCAGCAAGTCCCCATGGAGATCCTGATACAGGAACATTAGGAATGTGTACTACTGGAATTTGACCTAGTGGATTTGGACGGCTATCAATAAGCTCATCATTAATATACTCTTCAATAATATCATCAGTAAGAATCTCAGTATAAGTAAAAACCTGACGAGTACCTTCTAGGGATGTTCCCCAAAAACGGTACTTCTGCTTAAATCTAAGTAGACGAGTTCTGTCGTGAGGGTGGAACTCAGGAAAACAAAAAGCTGGGTTTAGTGGAAGAACACGTACACGACCAGGGTGAAAACGTCCAACGCTATCTTCCCAAGCTTCTTCATAAGCAACTTTTACAAAAGAGTCTCCTGTACAAGCGCCATTTTGTGCCATTTCAAAAAGAATTTGCATTTTGTTATTATCTACTTCCCAAACTCGTTCTAAGAGTTTAGGAACAATAGCTTCAGTTGCTTTAGGAGACTTAAACTGAACACCTTTTCCAAAAGTAAACCTGTTTATGTAATCAATAAATGCACGGTAGTAATTAATCGAAATTTGCATTTCGCCTTGTTCACGGCGATAGCCCCAGTGGTGACCAAGGTACATAGCCCAGTTAAGCGAATATCGGTTTAGACGAGGACCATGAACCTCAAACTCTTCATCAGCAAGCTCAACTAGACCTAATGGAGAAATAGAAATTGTTAGGTCAGAGGAAGCCGCTCTATAACTCGGGGGTGAAAAGTCTGCAAAAGACATTTAGTTATTTATCCTTAGACTTTTTCTTAGGTACAGGCTTTGAATTCTTTTCGTCTTTTTTAAGACCTTTATGGGCAACTCTTTTACGAAGCTTATCTTGAAGCATTTTTTCAGCAATCTTCTTACGACGAGTTTCTTCGCTGGTCTCAATAAAACGACCACCATGTTTCAGGTATTGCTGATGAACCCAGTGGCTAGCCCCTGGGTTAGGATAGTTGGTATACTTAGCTTTTGCTTGAGTTACAATCAAAGCCCAAAGCTTTTCGTTGGCAGGTACTGATGCCATTATGCCGTCTCCTCAAACCAAAGCTACCTGCCCAGGTTAGGGCAGGTCAGCTTAGGAATGTAATTAGTCTTGAACTACTGTTGGGTTCAAACGAGCTGTTTTGCCGCCAGAAACAAACTTCTGTTCAACTTTTTGTTCAGCATAGTTAGTGAATGAACCGTGTGCAAATTCACCTAGGAAAGTAGGTGCTTCGATCCATGCAGCTGAACCTACGTGAGCACGCTCACTTAGAGTTTCAGCAGCTGGCTTCTGCCATACTGGTGCATTGCGGTTAGGACGACCTGGAGCTGCTGCAAAGCCGCTCATGATGCCCTTCTGAAAGTCGTTAGGAACGTCAGTGTCAGTAGCGATACCCTCTTCAAAACGAAGTGGACCTCTACGCTCGATGTTGCCTGCGCCTTTTAGTTCGTACGCCTGCGGCGCACGTTCTGGAAACATAGGATTTGGGGAAATGCCCATGGGGACTCCTTATAGTTAGAATTGGAACTGCAGTATTCCAGTAATTAGTTTGACTCAAAATCAACATAAATAAAGGCTGAAATCATTATTTTTAGAAAAAAGGACTAGAAGAAACATTTACCTCTGGCATTACTAATTCTCTAGTAAGAGAACAAGCCATAGCTAAACTATCCACAAAGTCATCGTGTGCGTATGTTTCATCAGGTGCTGCTACAGTAAAGTTAGGACCTTTATACTTAATTTCAACATCTGTCATTTGTTGATAAAAGCGCTTCCATACACGAAGTCTTCTAGACTCTGCATGAGAAGGGTACGCTAAAGATCTTCTTTGTAAAAGTTCCTGTAAGTGCTTAAACCGTTTAGATTGCTCTGATTGGCTAGATGTGAGGGCTACAACCTCAGCTCTAGGCATAAGAATTTTTAGACGCTGTGCTACCGCGTCACCAACACCATTGGCATCAATACCAATTGCAAGTACGTCATAGTTGCTTAAAAAGTTTACTATTTGGAAGTACTGTTCTTCCCAGTCATCACCTTGAAGTTCCAACCAGTTGAGGATTCTATGGTCATAATACCCAAACTCATCAGGTCTGTCCCAGTCCACCCAGACAACAGTGACAACGGTTGAGTCCATTTTTCGAGCAGGATCGATTCCAACAACAACGGGTGTTTGATGCCAGGTTTTGACGATTTTTTGGCTAGTGTCACCAAGCTCATCCAAGAGGGTAGAAGAGACAAACATTCCTCGTTCAAGTAGCCACTTGCAGTTGTATGACATCTGAAATTCATCTGACTCCTCTCCAATACGAATCATCTCTTTCTTTATAAACTTATTATAATCTGGGTTGATCTTTGATACGTCCCTGTAGTCCCATTGAAAGTGGTTTTGTCTTGCACTTCTACCGGTTTGTCTACGTCGATTTAGTTGAATGGACTTGTAAAAATTATTTTTATGTGTAGTAGGAGTACCTGTTTTTACCATTGTACCCGCGTAATACGCCATCATAGGAGAGATAGATTTAGTAACAATAAAATCATCTGCTTCTTGACACTCATCAATAACAACAAGATGAAAAGACTTAGATTCAATTTTAGCTCTAGGGTTAGCTGTCATCATTGTAAGAGTAGATCCAGACTTTTTAAGTCTGATCATTTTAGTAACTCCACCAGCTTTAGCAGCTATATCATCAATCTCAGGATCGCTAAGAATTTCTTGTGCACGTTCTGAGCTCAATCGAGTTACAGTACGACTAAACAAAGTTTCTGCCTGTGATTCAGTAGGCGCAAATAATCCTACCCAAATACCGTCTTTAAATTTACCAAGTAAGTCTGGATAAATCTTAGCTAATCTAGGCATTAGAAGCATTAAAGTAGACACTGTATTAGCAATAGTTTCAGACTTACCAGACTGACGAGCAGCCAAAGCAGTTACCTCTTCACCATCACCAATAATAACTGATTCAATGATTCGTCTAGCTAATGGTTTTTGATAAGTGTGCAATTCATGACCTACAAGTACAACCATGAACTCCATAATTTTGTCTATTAGTCGTTCAACAAATTCTCTAGATAGCTCATCTTCGGGTTCTTCAAAGTCATCTTCTGTGACTTCTCTGTCTTCTTTATAAAAATCAGGATTTATTTCCTCAAATTTATCTTCTTCAAAACTCATTTGCCCTCTTTTTTAACTCATCCATGATAGCCACAAGTGTCTCTGCTGCTGAAG
>Ga0209298_10000350_pt1 | contig 31018 bp, 30 predicted proteins | sample S_140806_EF_Meta_FD_187325 | JGI IMG/M metagenome (GOLD analysis project Ga0209298, IMG submission 187325) | Freshwater microbial communities from Lake Simoncouche, Canada to study carbon cycling - S_140806_EF_MetaG (SPAdes) (version 2) | ecosystem: Environmental > Aquatic > Freshwater > Lake ... | reverse complement strand
GGCTCTTGGTGCCGGCGGGCTGCACCGTGGTGCAGCGGTTGGGCCGGCGAATGCCGTGGCGGTCGCAGTACTCCCACACCGCCTGATTCACGATCTCCTTCCAGCGGCTCAGGTAGCGCGCCTCCTCGGCCCGGAAGGCGCGACCCTCCTCCGAATCGGGACGGCCCGCCTCCCACCACTGCAGCCAGGGGGTGCCGAAGGCGTGCACGAAGAAATCGAACAGGCCGGTGAAGCTCACCCCCACGATCGGATCCCAGGCCCGGCTCTGGCGGTAGCGCTCCACCTCAAAGCGGTGATTGAGCAGGCAGGCCACGGCAATGCCACCGGCCTTGAAGGCATCCTCCTGGGCCTGGTGGTCGGCCGGATCGATCTGGTTGAGGTGGACCTCGGCCAGGTTGCAGTGGAAATCGGCGCCGAGGATCTCGCCGCAGGGGTTGAGGCCATAGCGGCCAAGGCGATGCTCCAGCTCGGCGGCATCGATCCCGGCATGGTGCAACTGCAGCCAGCGGCCCGCCTCCTCGCGGCCCTGGTCGCAATAGATGCCCACGAATTCCTCCCGCAGCTCGGGGGTGGTGAGCAGGTCGGCGTTGGAGCGGGCGATCGCCTCGGGCGCGAACTGGATGGCCCCCTCCCCACTCTGGAACTGCTTGGTCACCGCCTCCAGCACCGTGGCCCGGCTGGGCCGGGTGTGAAACACGCGGGTGTGGTTTGCCATCCGCAGGGAGTCCCGTTCCGGATCGATACGCCAGTTGCCGTCGCTGTCCTGTTGCCAGAGGTTGTCCTTGGCGGTGGCGGCGGCAAGGTCATCGGCGGCGAACTGGCGCATGCCGGCGCTGCGGCGGATGTTGCCGGCCACGATCGTGACCGCCGCCTCATCGATCAGCAGGCAGCACTCCACCGAGCTGAGGCGCCGGCCGATCGCCTTGCCAAGGATCTGGGCCACCCGCCCATACAGATCACCGAGCTTCACGGGGTTGGCCATGCCGCCGAAGCCCTTAAGGCTTTCGCCGACCGGCCGCACATCGGAGAGATCGACGCTGATGTGGATCGGGCCTTGGAAGCCTTCGGCACTGCTCAGCTGCAGCAGCAGCCGGTAGCTCTCCACCCAGCCGGAGCGGGTGTCGCCCACCTTGATCGCCACCCGATTGGCCTCGACCATGTGGGTGGTGGTCTGCTGGCGGGAGCCGGCCTGGGTGATGCCGATCGGGCTGACCCCATCGATCACCAGGGCATTGCGCACCACCGGCAAACGCTCGATCAGATGGGGCTCGATGATGGCGCCGGTGCCGCAGCCCATCATCGCCAGGTCCATCATCAGGGCGAAGGCTTCCCAGTCCACCAGGTTGGTGGAGGTGCAGTTGTAAGCACCGGAGAAGTTTTCGGGCCGCTCGATCCAGTCGGTGCCGCCGATCCACAGCCAGCGACCAGAAGGGAGGGCCTTCTGGTGGCGCTCCATGCGGCGCAGCAGCTGCACTTCGTCGTCGTTGAGGTGGCCGAGCTTGCGCAGGCCTTCGAGGTTGCGTTCGGCCACTTCGTGCCAGCTCTCGCGGCCGGCTTCCGTCTTGCGGGAATAGGTGCGATAAAACACCGGGTTGGCGGCTGGGGCTGTTGGTGGGAACACCTCGCCACCCTCACCACCCAAAGGCTGACCCGAAGCACCGTTGTTCTGCAACGAAGCAAATCCAGTCCGGGGAGCGGATTCGGGCCGGAGTTCGGGCCGGGAAGGGGAGAGGGTCACAGCGGCGCTGACTTTGGTGAGTGGCACCCTAACGCCATCAGTGGTGTGGTCAAGCTGACGGCGGCACCAGTGACGGTGGCCTTGTCCTCAGGTTTCCGCCAGAGCGCCCACCTGAGCCCACGGCGCTTCCAGCAGGGCCCGCTGCCTCGCGGCGAAGGCCTCGAAGCGCCCGTGACTGCGGCTGCATGCCGCTGGCGATGGTGGCTGCACGCTGCTGGCGATAGTGGCCTCACGCCGCTGGCGATGATCGCGCCAGAGCCATCGATGCGATGAACAGGATCTGCGAGCCTGAGCTGATGCTGGAGCCGATCCAGGCCAGGGCCTATGCCGAGGCCGACTTCAACGGCTCTGACCGGGCGTTCACGGCGCGCATCCTGACGCTCCTGGCTGCGCCGGCAGCGACCCAGGCCGAGCGGCCCCCGCCGCGGATCGTCGATCTCGGCTGCGGTCCCGGCAACATCAGCTTCCGCCTCGCAAGCGCCCTTCCTGAGGCTGTCCTGCTCGGAATCGATGGCGCCGCCGCGATGCTCGATGGGGCCCGCGCCCGCCAGGCTCTTGAACCCCGTCGCTGGCCGGGGCTCCGCTTCCTGCAGGTCCGGCTTCCCCTCGCGCCGGAGGGCCTGGGGGGGGTCTCCACCGCCTTCCGGCCGCCCTACGACCTAGTGGTGAGCAACAGCCTGCTGCACCATCTTCATGATCCAGCCGTGCTCTGGGCGACGATCCGCACGCTGGCCGCTCCGGGCGCCCTTGTGGTGGTGAGGGATCTGCGTCGTCCCATGACGGAGGCAGCCGTGCGAGGCCTGATGCGGCGCCATGCGGCAAGAGCGCCGGCCGTGCTGCGCCGCGATTTCAGCCACTCCTTGCGGGCGGCCTTCCGGCTCCAGGAGGTGGCCGACCAGCTGAGGTCGGCAGGACTGAGCCACTTCGCGGTGACGGAGCTGGGCGACCGCCACCTGGAGGTGGTGGGCCGGCTGGCCTGAGCCGAACCAGGCCCTGGCTAGCACCCCAGGGGAAAGGTGATGGAGACGATGCCGCCGTTGCGGCCGAGCCCCCCTCTCCTCCAGATTGCTCCGAGCGCCGCCTGCGGCATCGAAGGCCATGAATCCGATTAACCCCATGGCTGTGATCGGCCAGTTACAAGATGCTCTGCTCAGCATCCGCCGGCTAGGTCTGCTGGCGGCGATCAGCCGCGGTGCGGACTTCAACAACATTGCCGATCTCGTCGACAGCTTCCTCGACACCCCCCAAATGGAGGAGTGCCTGAGGCGCTTCCGCGAACTGCCGGGCGGCTGCCAGATGTTGGAGGAGCGCTACCCCCCGCTCAATCCCGACATCCCCCGACTGGCCGCATGTCCCCCCGGGAGCCTCGGACACGGCTATGCACGCCTGATCAAGACCCAGATCTACGACTCGACCTTCTTTCGTCAACGCGACCTGAGCAGTGACGGCCACTGGCTCACCCAGCGCATCGCCACCACCCACGACATCCATCACGTGGTGAGTGGATTCGGCACGCGCCCCGTGGGCGAAAGCGGTGTGGTGGCGATCACGGCCACCCAGATCGGCTTCCCCGCCTACGTGCTGCTGAACGCGGCCGCGGGATTCAGCCGCTTCCGCTTCAGACCCCAGGAGAGCGCCGCCATGGCCCGGGCGATCGCCCACGGCACGAGCATCGGCTTCAGCGCCGCCCCGCTCTGCACCGCTCGCTGGGAGGAAGGCTGGGAGCTGCCGGTGACCGAGTGGCGCCGGCGCCTCGGGATCCAGCACCCCGCCAACAACGAGGCCTACGGGCTGCAGCTGGCCGAGGGCTGAGCACCCCAGGGTTTCATCGTCCGAACCCGGCTCCCACCGGCTGGCAGGCTGGAGCCCATGAGCACCGATTCTTTAGTGACCGCGCCCATTGGCTCCGCGGCGAGCCCAGCCGACCCGGAGCGCGCCGCCCTGGCGGAAGCGGTGGCCCGTCGCCGCAACTTCGCGATCATTTCCCACCCCGACGCCGGCAAGACCACGCTCACCGAGAAACTGCTGCTTTACGGGGGCGCGATCCAACAGGCGGGCGCCGTGAAGGCCAAGGGGGAGCAGCGCAAGGTGACCTCGGACTGGATGGAGCTGGAGAAGCAGCGCGGCATCTCGATCACCTCCACCGTGCTGCAGTTCGACTACGCCGGCAGCACGATCAACCTGCTCGACACCCCCGGCCACCAGGACTTCTCCGAGGACACCTACCGCACCCTTGCCGCGGCCGACAACGCGGTGATGCTCGAGGACGCCGCCAAGGGCCTCGAACCCCAGACCCGCAAATTGTTCGAGGTCTGCCGGATGCGGCGGATCCCGATCTTCACCTTCATCAACAAAATGGATCGGCCCGGCCGGGAGCCGCTCGAACTGATTGATGAGATCGAGAAGGAACTGGGGCTCGCCTGCTGGCCGGTGAACTGGCCGATCGGCAGCGGCGATCGCTTCCGCGGCGTGATCGACCGCCGCAGCCACGAGGTGATCCTGTTCGAGCGGGCCGAGCGGGGCCGTCAGAGCGCCGAGAAGCACCTGGCCGGCGATGCTCCGGAGCTGGCCTCCCTCGTCGAGCCCGAACTGCTGGAGCAGGCCTTCGAGGAACTCGAGCTGCTGGAGGGAGCCGGCGCCGACCTCGATCTGGAGCTCGTGCACGCCGGTGAACTGAGCCCGGTGTTCTTCGGTTCGGCGATGACCAACTTTGGGGTGCGGCCCTTCCTCGATGCTTTTCTGGAGCTCGCCCAGCGGCCCATGGCCCGCACCAGCCGCGAGGGCCCGGTCGATCCGCTGCGGCCGGGGTTCAGCGGTTTCGTGTTCAAGCTCCAGGCCAACATGGATCCGCGCCACCGCGACCGGGTCGCCTTCGTGCGGGTCTGCAGCGGGCGGTTCGAGAAGGACATGAGCGTGCAACACGCCCGCAGCGGCCGCACCCTGCGGCTCTCGCGGCCTCAGAAGCTCTTCGGCCAGGAACGCGAGGTTGTGGAGGATGCCTACCCCGGCGATGTGATCGGCCTCAACAACCCCGGCATGTTCGCGATCGGCGATACCCTCTACCTCGGCCCACGGGTGGAATACGAGGGCATTCCCTGCTTTAGCCCGGAGATCTTCGCCTGGCTGCGCAACCCCAACCCGTCGGCCTTCAAGAGCTTCCGCAAAGGCGTCAATGAGCTGCGGGAGGAGGGGGCGGTGCAGGTGCTCTACGACACCGATGCCAGCAAACGCGATCCGATCCTGGCGGCGGTGGGCCAGCTGCAGCTGGAGGTGGTCCAATACCGCCTCGAGAACGAGTACGGCGTCAAGACCCGTCTCGAACCGATGGAGTTCAGCGTGGCTCGCTGGGTGAGCGGCGGCTGGCCCGCCCTGGAGGCGGTGGGCCGCATCTTCAACTGCAAGACGGTGCGGGACCCCTGGGACCGGCCCGTGCTCCTGTTCCGCAACGACTGGAACCTCAACCAGCTCCGGGAGGACCACCCCGATCTGGAGCTCGCCTCGGTGGCTCCCGTGGTGAGTGGCGTCGAGCCGATCGCCCTCTGACCCGGAGAAGCTCACCGTCCCCGGCGGCATCCGCTACCGCACCCGCCCCCAGCGGACGCCAGAATGGCGCAATAAATCGTCATGCCGACCCACGGTTGCCCGCGATGACGACAGCTGCGATGCCGAGCCCCCTCTCCCATGCCGCCCCAGCTTCCAGCCCCTGCTGGCTGGTTCGTCCCCGTAGCGATGGCGGTTGTGATTACGTGAGCTTCTCCCCCGCCCACGGGGCCGTGGAGATGCGGGAGGGTAGCCACCTGCCCCCCCAGATGCCCCTGCTCAAGCGCCGCCGGCGCCTCGCCGCCGACGAGGCCGACGCCTGCCGCCGCCTGCTCCAGCTCGAGGCCGGGTTCCGCCACAGCGACCCCCTGTTCTGACCCGGCCTGCCTACGCTCATTGCCATGAACCAAGGCATCCCCCCGGCACCGGGCTCCTCCGGTTTCTCCCCCGATGGCCCGGACCCTTACCAGCGCCTTGGGGTGGAACCCGACGCCTCTTTTGACGCGGTGCAAGTGGCCCGCACCGCCAGGCTCGAGGAGGTGGGGGACGATCCCCTGGCTCGGGCTGGCATTGAGGCCGCCTACGACACCGTGCTGATGGACCGGCTCAAGGAGCGCCAGCAGGGGAAGGTGAGCAGCGCCGCCCGAACGGCCTCCCAGCGTGAGCAGGCTGCACCACCCCCCTCAAGACCCGTTCTGTCCTCCCTGCCTTCCCTGCCGCAGCTTCCCGCCGGGCGGGTGACGGTCGCCAGGCCCAGCCTGCCAACCCTGGCCCTGGCCGAGGGCCGGGAGCGCTGGTTTCCTCTGGCAACCCATGGCGCCCTGCTGGTGCTCCTGGTGGCCCTGCCGTCCCTGCCCGCCGATCTGCTGCTGGCCCTGGCCACCAGTGCCACCGTGCTCAACCTGCAGCGACGCCATGGACGTTTCCTGGCCGCCGTGGGCTGGTCGGTGCTCCTCCTGGTGGTAGGGGTGGTGTTGGGAGCCCTGCTGCTCTCGGCCCTGGCACCCGCCCTACCTCCGGCCCTGCCCCTCACCCCCATTCAGATCGTGGCCGTTCCGGCCTTGCTGCTGCTGCTGCTCGGCGCCCTGTTCCTTGCCTGAAGCCACCCGCGCCGGCACACTCACCGGCCTCGGGCCCTCCACCCGGCTCGCGCCGGGGCCAGACCTCACACCACAGCGCCGGCCAGGTGCCCCACCAGGGCCGTGATGCCCATGGCCAGGGCCCCCCACACCAGCATCCGCAGCACGCTGCGCAGCACAGCAGCCCCCCCGGCCCGGGCCGAGAGGCCTCCGAGGATCGCCAAGGTCACCAGGGCGGCCCCGGTGGTCACCCCACCGATCCGGTTCTCAGGGGCCAGCCGAATCGCCAGAATCGGCACCAGGGCCCCGAGGATGAAGCTGGCCGCCGAGGCCAGAGCTGCCTGGATCGGCCGGGCCCGCAACGTTTCACTCAGCCCCAATTCATCGCGGGCGTGGGCCCCTAGGGCGTCGTGGAGGGTGAGCTGCTCCGCCACCTGCCGGGCTGTTTCGAAGCTGAGACCACGTCCCCGGTAGATCTCCACAAGTTCCGCCAGCTCCCCGGCAGGATCGTTGGCCAGTTCCCGGCGTTCCCGGGCCAGATCGGCCTGCTCCGTATCCGCCTGCGACTGCACCGAAACGAATTCCCCCGCGGCCATGGAAGCCGCCCCCGCCACCGAGATCGTGCCGTCATTGGCGCCCAGCACCACGGCCCGCAGCCAGCCGATGCGATGGCTGTTGTGTTGCTCCCCGTGGCGCCCGCCAGAGAAGCGGCGGCCCTGTCGCCCCTCCGGCCCAGCCGATCGGGAGGCCGGCATCCAGACACCGGAGCGGTGATCGCTTGGACTGGCCATCGGGCGCCTGGAATCGGACCCCAGCATGGACAAGGTCAGGATCCGCCGCCCGGCAAGGATCGGAAGCCACAAGCGACCCGTAGGTCCCAGGCAGCCAGGGTGCCTCAAACCAGCAGGGGGCGGCCCTGAGCCAGGCGGTGGTGGGGTTCAGGCCGCATCGAACTCGGCGATCAGGTCCTCGAGTTCCTCGGCCGCTACCCGGTAGATGGCGCTGCAGAAATGGCACACGAGTTCGGCCTGGCCGTCCTCGCGCAGCATCGCGCCGAGCTCCTCACGGCCCAGCAGCTTGAGGGCGCCCACGCTGCGGCTGCGGCTGCAGGGGCAGTGGAAGCGCAGGCTCTGGCGGGCCTCGGCCTGCTCCAGGGGCAGCGGATCAAGGTCGGGGAAGATGTCTTCCAGCAGGAGATGGAGCTGATCGGCGCTGGCGGCCAGGCGGCCAGCGAAGCCCTCGATCTCCCGGCAGCGCTCCTCCAGCAGGGCCACCAGGGCCGGCTCCTGGGCCGCCTTCGGCAGCACCTGCACCAGCACCCCGCCGGAGCAGCGCACGCCATCGCTGCCGATCTCCTCACCCACGAACAGGGCCGAAGGGGTCTGTTCGGAATGGAGCAGAAAGGAGGCCACGTCGTCACCGATGCCGCCGCTCACCAGTTCCACGGTGCTGCTGAAGGGCTCGCCCTGGCCGATGTCGCGCACCACGTGCAGGTAGCCGGTGCCGGTGGCGCGGCGGAAATCGAACTGGGGCACCCCGGCTGGATCGGCCACCAGATCCAGCTCAAGAGCCGGATTCCCCACATAACCGCGCACCGTGCCATCCCGGCCGGCATCCACCATCAGCCCCCGCAGGGGCCCATCGGAGCGGATCCGCAGGTTCACCCGCCCATGGGCCACCTTCATCGAGCTGGCCAGCAGCAGGCCGGCAGTCATGGCGCGGCCCAGCAACGCGGTGGTGAGAAACGAGAGGCCATGGCGCCGCTGTGCCTCCCTGCTGATGCCGGTGGTGTTCACCGCCACCATGCGGATGCCTCCCCCGGCAGCGGTGGCCCGCAGCAGCTCATCCGCCATCGCCAACTCCTTCTGGCGGCATCGTAAGGATCGGTGCGAGGGTCCGTTCCGTCAGCGGACGCAGGGCCCCCTGCTCGAGGAACCACCCCCCATCCACCACACCGGCGAATAGATCGGGCTCGTGGGTCACCACCAGCAGGGCCCGGTCCCGAGCGAGGGTGGCGAGGAGCTGGAGCACCTCATTGCGCACGGTCCAGTCGAGGCCGGCGGTGGGTTCATCGAGCAGCAGCACCTTCGGATCCCGAAGGAGCTGCACCGCCAAGGCCAGGCGCCGCTGCTGACCGCCACTGAGCCGCTCCGGCGCCTGTTGGAGGGAGATCGAAGCCAGACCGACCTGACCCAGCACCCGCTCCATGGCCTCGCCGCCGAGCCGGCGCTGACCGAGCCGCAGTTCCTGGCCGACGCTCAGGCCGAGGAAATGGCGCTCCGGGAACTGGAACACCAGGCCACACAGCCAGCGGCGCTGGCGGGCGTTCAGCACCTCGCCGTTCCAGAGGATCTGGCCGGCATCGGGATCGGCCAGGCCACCGATCAGTTCCAACAGGGTGGTCTTGCCCGAGCCGCTGCGACCCGCCACCAGCCGGGGTGCCCCCGCCGCCAGCTGCAGGGAAACGTCCCGCAGCACCGGCTGGCGCGCGGTGGCGGGCTGATAGCGGAGGCCACGGAGTTCGAGCATCCCCCCAGCTTGCCGGGGCAGGGTGGGCAGGGTGGTTGCATGGTGAGGCTTCTTTCCCATCGCTGCCCGAACCCATGGAGGTCCGCTTCCGCGAGGTCGACCCCTTCAACTGCTGGATCTGGCTGCGCTGCGGCCACCCGCCCGGTGCGGCGGAGCGGAGCTACCTGGAAACCGTGTTTGACAGCTGGTTCTTCCTCGGCAAGCTTGGAGGCTTTAACGCCGAGAACCTCCAGGCCCATGAGGAGGGGGCCGATCTGAACTGGCTGGTCTATGAGGCGGAGGAGGCGGAGCGGGCCCTACCGGCCCTGATGCACAACATGGGCCCGATGGAATACGAGGAGGAATGGGCGCGCTGCTGGCTGGATCTGGGCACCAGTGATGCCTTCGCCCTCGACGTGCTGATCAACACCCTCAGCCGGCTTAACAGCGATGTGCTGGAGATCGAGGAGGTGCTGATCGGCGGCATCAATGAAGACTGGCCGATCGAGGAGGCCCCCGACAGCCCCTTCAGCCTGGACGACTAAGCCACACCCCCGATGGCCCGAGAGCTACGCCGGCTGCTGATTCCTCCCGGGAGGCTTGAGGCGGCCGCGGCCCGGATCGGCTTGGAGCAGGCGGGATGGCTTGTGGAGCTTGAGCCGGAGGAATCCCATTACGTGGCGCGCGTGCTGCGCTTCCGCCATGGCGATCGGCTCGCCCTGATCGATGGCGAAGGGCAGCTGTGGACCGCCACCCTGGAGCAGCCGGCCGTGCTGAAGCTGGAGCAGCCCCTGGCCCGGCCCCTTGAGCGTTCCAGCCGCCCCAGTCCCACGATCACCTTGGCGATGGCGGTGCCGAAGCGGGATGCGGAGCTGGTGTGGCGCATGGCCACGGAACTGGGGGCCAGCCAACTGCAGCCCCTGCTGGCCAGCCGGGGGGTGCTGCGTGGCGATCTACCCCTGGAGCGCTGGCGCACGATCGTGCGGGAGGCCACCGAGCAATGCGAGCGCCTCTGGCTGCCGGGCCTGGCGGAACCGGTGGAGGCAATGGGCTGGTTCAAAGCCCGGCCGCCGGGGCCGGCCCTGCTGGCCACAACCCGTCACGAGCGACTGCCAACCCTGCCGGAGCTGCTGCCGGACCTCCACCACCAGGATCGATTACCGAACCTGAGCGATCAGAGCCCAGGAGAGCTGAGGCTGGCGATCGGGCCCGAGGGGGGATGGAGCACTGAAGAGGAGGCGGCGGCCCTGGCGGCCGGCTGGCAGCCGGTGAGCCTGGGGAGCGCCATCCTGCGCACCTCAACGGCGGCGGTGGCCGCCCTGGCCTGGCTGGCCCTGGGCTCGGAGCGGCAGGGGTGAAGGTAGGCCGATGCTCAGTTCTTCACGAACGAGCGGGCAATCTCCTTGAAACCGGCCAGGTTGGCTCCACCGCTGCGGCGACGCCGGGGGGTGGCCCCACCGGGAACCAGGGCTTCCGGCGCGAAGGTGGCCAGCGAGGGGGCAGGCCGGTTGGCCTGGGCGGCGGCGAGTTCGGCGGCGATCGACTCGGCGGTGGTGAGGGAGGCGCTGGGCGCGGGAGCTGCCGCGGCGACCGGGGCTTCGGCGGCGGCCTTGGCTGGCTCACTCGCCGCAGGGGCCTTGGCAATGGGGGCGACTCGGACCACGACCTCGGCCGGCTTGCTGGCCTGCGACTTGGCGGGAGTGGCCTTCTCCCTCACCGGGGCCACCACGGCGGGGGTTGCCGGCAGCTCATCCTTGCCGCCGGTCAGGTCGAGGAAGAATTTCGGTTTGAAGATCATGGGGGCAGCCGCGATGGGGCGATTATCCGCCGGCGGCGGCGAGTCAGCCCCCGGCGCTTAGACCAGTGCAACAGTCCCGCTCCCCTGCAGTGCCGCTCCCGCCGTCCGGTTCCAGCCGCAGCAGGGGCTGGCTCGGAGGGCAGCTGGTGGTCCCGCCCAGTCCCCTCTCCCCATGCTCTCCCTGCCGCCCCAGGATCCCGCCCACTGGCTGCTGGCCCTGGCCCTCAACGCTGGGCTGATCGCCCTGGCCCAGCGGGCTCCGGTGCTCACCCGATCCGGCTGGGTGCATGCCGGCATCCTCGGCACGATCCTGTGGGGCACCCTCGGCTGGCGGGGCTGGCTTGCGGTGGTGCTGTATCTCGCCCTTGGCTCCCTGGTCACCCGGCTGGGGCTGCGTGAGAAGCAACAGCGCGGCCTGGCCGAAGCCCGCGGCGGCCGGCGGGGCCCGGAGAACGTCTGGGGATCAGCTCTGGTGGGCGCCCTGCTGGCAATGCTTGCCGCCCGGGCGCCCCTCAGCTGGAGCGGCCCGCTGCTGGTGGCCTTTGCGGCCAGCTTCAGCGCCAAGCTCGCCGACACCTGCGGCAGTGAGATCGGCAAACGCTGGGGGCGCCACACCTTGCTGATCACCAGCCTGCGGCCGGTGCCCGCCGGCACCGAGGGGGCCGTAAGTCTGGAAGGAACCGCCGCCAGCCTGGCCGGCGGGCTGCTGATGGCCCTGGTGATGCTGGCTCTGGGCCTGATCCGCGGCCCGAGCACCTGGCTCCTGGTCGGAGCCGTGGCGCTGCTCGCCACCCTGGCCGAGAGCGTGATCGGCGCCACCTTGCAGCGCCGCTGGAGCTGGCTCAGCAATGAGCTGGTGAATGGGGTGCAAACCCTGGTGGCGGCGCTGCTGGCCCTGGCGGCGCTGGGTCTGCGGGGCGGCTGACCCCGGGAACCGGATGCTCGCTCCCCCCACGAACCCTGAGCCAACGCCTTCAGGCGATCCCAGCCCCGTCGCGGGAGGCCTGCCACCGTTCCGCCGCCAGCCGCAGCTCATGCAGGGTCGCGTCGCAGCGCCGCTGGGCCATGCGGGGATGGATGCCCAGTTGCCGCCCCAGTTCCACCCAGGTGCAGCCCAGCCGCAGGCGACCCTCCAGCAGCTGGCGGCGCATCGGATCCAGAGCCGCCATCTGCTGCTGGAACCAGGACCGCTCCGCCGCGAGCGCATCCACCCCGTCAGGCTCTGGGAGCTCACCCACCAGCGAACGCGGATCAGCAAGGCGATCCAGCAGCACCCCGGCGTCGCCGGCATCGCTCCCCGCCGGCCCCCGCTCGAGCGGCGCGTCGAGGCTGCGGGGTAGGGCCGCTGCCCGCAGGCCCTCGATCTCCAGCAACCGCTCCGGAGTACAGCCAAGGCTCACCGCCAGGGTGGATCGATCCAGGGCAGGCAGGCCCCGCCCCCGACGCTCCTCCTGGAGGCGGGCCGACTGCTGACGCAGTTCCCAGAGGGGCCGGGGGATCCGCACCATCGGCTGGCGATCGCGCAGCTCATGCAGCAGGGCCCCACGGATGTAGGGCACCGCAAAGCTGCTGAAGCTCACGCCGCGGCTGGGATCGAAGGCCTCCACGGCCCGGATCAGGCCCAGGCTGGCCACCTGAATCAGGTCCTCGTGGGGCAGCGGCGGCCTCGGGGAGAAGCGGGCCACCACGGCCCTGGCCAGTGGAAGGTTCGCCTCCACCAAGGCATTGCGGCGGCGCACCAAGGGATCGCTGGCCTGGAGTCGTCCGGGTGGTCGTGCCCGCACAGGTGCACGTCCGGGCCTAGGGGCTGGCGAGGAGGGTGCCAGGGAGGGGGGAGCACCAGCAACGGCCGTGGGTCGGGCAGCGGCAACGAAGGCGGCAGCCACAGCGATGGAGTCCTTGAAGTGGGTAGGACGACTGGGAATGGGTGGCAGGAAGGCGGCCATGGCCGGCATCAGCATCGGTGCTTCAACGATGCGAGCGGCCCGGGGAGCGCACTGTCACCGGATCTGCTGAACAACATTCACCCGATCGGGTGATGGCAAGGCTCCGCGCAGCCCCTAAAAGGTGCGCCTGAACTCAGAAACTGGATGTGGGCTGCAGCCGCATCTCCAGGCCAGCCCACTGCAGCAGGGCAGGCCAGGTCCGCACCCGCCCATAAACCTCCGCATGGCCGTCGCTGTTGAGATGCACCCCATCTGTATCCAGCCAACGCAGCCAGCGGGAATCGGCGAGCAGGGGCTCGAGCATCGGCAGAAAGGGCACATCGGCCTCCAGGCAGGCTTCCTCCAGGAGACCCTCGTAGCGCCGTACGGCCTCCAGCCCATACCAGAGCACCTCGGCATAGGGCATGGCGGCTCCATCCACGGGGGTGAGGCCCACCACCAGGGTGGGGGCCAGCTCCCGGGCCTGGCGCAGCAGCTGCTGGAAGCCGAAGAGAAAGCCCTCGGGATCGAGTTGATGGCGGCCGTCGGGCCGACCGACCCGAGCGGTGTCATTGAGGCCCACCGAGAGCAGGATGCCCTGGGGCCGCTGCCGCCGCAGCTCTCCCCGGCACAGCACCTCAGGGGAAAGACGGGCCGCCAGCCGCTCCAGCCCATCACCGCGAACGCCCAGGTTGTAAAGCACCGGTGCCCCTGGGGTGGCCATCCAGTGGCGCCGGAGCCGTTCACACCAGCCGCCCTGGTCGGGATCGCCCCAGCCGAACACGCCGCTGTCGCCAAGCACCACGAGCTTGCGGGGGAGATGAAGGCTCATGGAGCGCCGGGCTGGGGGACTGACCGGGAGCGATCTTCCCCGATCACGCGCTGAGGGGGCCACCTCCGTCGCCCTCCTAGAGCCGTCTAGCGTCAGCCCCAATCGCTCACGGGCTCCGGCGGATGGGCTTCACCTGGCTGCTGACCCTTTCGGAACACGCCGGCAGCGTGGCCTCCACCGCCACGGGCACGATCCTGCCGCGGGGATTCTTCCTGGCCACTGGCCTCCTCTACATCCTGGCGCTGGGACTCCATCGACTGGCCTGGCGGCTGGCGATCCCCTCGGCCCTGCCGATCCTGGCGCTGGCCTTGGTGGTGAACTGGCTGCACCACGGGCTGCATGCCGTGAGCCATGGCCAGGTGGAGACCCTGCACACCACCAGCCTGGCCCTGCTGCTGTTCTACGCGGGGCTGAACACCGATCTGGATCGGATCCGCGGCCGCCTCTCCCTGGCCCTAACCCTGCCCACGATCGGGATTCTGCTCTCCGGGCTGCTGCTGGGTCTGCTGCTCTGGGCCCTGGGCCACATTGGGCTTCCGTTCCTCCCCAGGGCCGGACTGGCTGCCCCCCTCCCCCTGGGAGTGGCCATGCTCACGGCCACCTGCCTGCTGCCCACGGACGGCTCCGCCAATGAGGAACTAGCCCATCAATGGGGGCACCATGCCCCTAGGCACGTGCAACCGGTTCTGGCCTTCGAGGCTGCCCTGGGCAGTGCCACCGCGATCCTTGGCTTCGGCCTTGTGGTCACGTTGTTCCTTGGCTTCCAGCACGGCGGCCAGGGTGATGTTCGTCTCGGTGCCGTGCAGGCGTTACCTAGCAGCCTGCTGGAGTTGGTGTGGCACCTGTTGGCGGGGCTGGCCGCAGGCCTGCTGGTGGGGCTGTTGGCCAACCGCCTGATTCCCCTGCTGGTGAGCCACAGCGAGCACCTGTTGATCCTGGCGGTCTCGGTGGCCTTTGTGGCCTACGCCATGGGCAACCTGCTGGGCGGCGGAGGCTTGATCAGCGTCTACACCGCGGGCTTGGTGCTGGCCAACCGGCCCCAGGCCCGCGGGCCCTTCGGTCATGAGGGGCTCCGCCAGGTGCTGCTCCCCTTCAACACCACAGCCGAATTCACGATGCTGCTGCTGCTGGGCCTGCTGGTGCATCCCGGCGTCATGGTGCAGATGCTTCCCCTGGGGATGGTGCTGGGTCTGCTGCTCGAACTGCTGGTGCGGCCGCTGGTGGTGCTGGGGCTGGGGGGAGCGCCACGGGGGCAGCGGCTTGAACGGCTGCTGATTACGGGCGGGGGCCTCCGGGGCGCGGTGCCCTTGGCCCTGTCCCTGGCACTGCTGGAACAGGTGCCGCGGCTGCGGGATGTGCATCCCCTTGAGGCCGTCGACCTGGCCACGCAGATGGAGGCCCTGGTGGCGGTGGCGGTGATCACCAGCCTGGTGCTGAAGGGGGTGGTGCTGCCGCGGCTGCTGCAGCGGTTGGTTTCCCCCGAGCCGCCCCCGGCCTAAGCGGCGAGCGGCGGCGGGGCCGGGGCGCCAGGCATCAGACCTGGGAGCGCCGGCGGGAAACCGCACCCAACCCCCCTTAACTCTCCCCTCAGGAGGAGAGTGGATGCTGAGATCACGGGGCGGTTCCGAGCGGATCCAGCCCCGTCCATACCAACCCAAGGAGAACCCCATGACCTGCAAGACCCCCAACAACCCGGCCGAGAATTGCTGCAGTGCACCCAATGACGCCCTGCGTTGCGGATGCGGATGCAGCTGCGAAAGTTCCTGCTCCTGCCTCCGCGGCGGTCCCTGTGGCTGCGGCTGCACACCCCCCGTTCGTTGAATCCAGGCGGGGGCGGCCCCTGTGGCCGCCCCCCACCCGCCTTCGCTCACCAGATCGGCTTCAGCAGCGGTTTCGGGTTCACCCCAACAGCTTTATCCCAACAGCCCCATCAGCGCCCCTGCTCCGCCCTCTTCCCCTCAACCTTCTTCCCAGCGGAAGCCCTGGTCGTCCCAGGATTTCGGATCCTCGATCGGTTCGAGGTGGGTGAGCACATGGGTGCGGGGGAGGGCGGCGGCGATCTGCTGCTCGAGCTGTTCACAGAGGTCGTGGCCGGCCTGCACGCTCCAGGCACCCGGCACCAGCACATGGAAGGCCACAAAGCGCCGCGATCCCGCCACCCGAGTGCGCAGGGCATGGAAACGGATCTGCTCACTCTCATGGGAGGCGAGCAGGGCCTCCAGCTCGGCGTGATCCTCCTCCGGCAGGGCGCGATCCAGCAGACCGGAGGCGGTTTCGTGGAGCAGCTTCCAGCCGGTCACCACAATGTTGAGAGCCACCGCGATGGCGATCAGCGGATCGAGCATCGTGAAGCCGGTGATCTTCACCAGCGCCACCCCCACCACCACCCCGAAGGAGGTCCACACATCGGTGAGCAGGTGGTGGGCATCGGCCCGCAGGGTGATCGAGTGGAAACGACGGGCGGCCCGCAGCAGCACCCAGGCCACCACACCATTGAGGGCGGTGGCCAGCAGCGAGAGAGCCAGCCCGATCCCCACCTGTTCCAGGGGAGCAGGTTGCTGGAGACGGCCGATCGCGGCATAGATGATGGCTAGGGCCGCCACCACGATCAGCACGCTCTCCAGGCCGCTCGAGAAATACTCCGCCTTGAAGTGGCCGTAGTGGTGCGTGCGGTCGGCGGGCTTGGCCGCCAGGGTGAGGGCCCAGAAGGCGGCCAGGGCCGCCACCAGGTTCACCACCGATTCGAGCGCGTCAGAGAGCAGCCCCACCGATCCGGTGAGGCGCCACGCCGCCGTCTTCAGGGCGATGGTGGCCACAGCCGCCGCAACTGAGAGCAGGGTGTAGGAGCGGGGGGAGGAGAAGGAAGCAGCGATCGGCATGGCGCCAGGGTCGGTAGAGGGATCCCGGGGAACTCCCCGACGAAGGCGAAGCGCCTGAGTTGCACTCCAGGTTTCAGGTTGCCATGGGTGGCCACCCTTGAGGTAAAGGTGCCAGGGGCAAAGCAGCCATGCTTGCCGGGGGGGCTTTCGATGACGGATCCCCGTATCCCAGGCAGCACCCCGATCAGCCTCGAACCCGGCAGGGTGGACCCATTGGAGGAGTCGAAGCCGCAGGTATGCGCGAGATCGTTTTTCTGGTCACGGCCGAGCAGCCCGGCCGGATCGAGGCCACGGCCCCGGAACGGGGGCTTGTGGTGGAAGCCCCGACCCTTGAGGAACTGCACCATGAGGCCCGCGATGCCCTGATTCGCCAGGTCGGGCCCTCCCATGGCACTTATCGGATCCGGATTAGCCGCGGCGGCCACGCAGCGCTACCCGCGAGCGGAGATCAACTCGCCCAGCGACATTCGTTGCCTAAGACACGGCCAGTCCCCACCGGGAAACCGGTCGGGGCTAGCCGGGGCATTATCCGGGCCTTTGGCGTGGAGTTAGACCACAACGGCGTCACCATGGTGCTCAACGACCCCCGTTCGCCGGAGCCCGCCGCTGAGGTGGTGGGCATGAGCACTGCGGCCGGCGGCAAGACAAGGAGCCTCTAGGCGGATGGGGCCTTGGAGGCAGATCACGCCGATCGGAAGGCGGTGCTGGTGGTCAAAGGACGTCTCGATGTGCGGTTCATTAACGCCGGCATCAGCCGCAACAGCACCGCAGGGGTCACGAACCAAGGCGTCATGCAGACATGACGCAGCATGCTGCAGCAGGTAAAATAATTCCGGTTACCAAATCTTCTGCATGAAGCGTCGCGGCTATCTAGGCCTATCCGGGTCTGTTGCCCTCTTGGTGGCCGCTATCGCATTCCATCTGAGTAAAGGGCTGCGCATGGTCCGGGTCGACCACCCGGATGAGATCTGGAGCCTCGCGGCGATGAACCGCAGCTTCGATCAGATCCTCATTTTTGTGTTGAAAGAGGATAACCATCCCCCCCTATATTACCTTGTTGCCAAGGCTTGGTCCACTTTAGTGGGCCTGTCGATTCCGCAGGTGCGGCTGCTTTCTTATGGCTTCGCCTTGCTGGCGGTTGCCTGTTTCGTGGTGTTCCACACTCGCTACCGGTTGTTCTCGCTATTCGTGCCGCTGCTGCTGCTGGGCACCAACCCGTTGTTCACCTATTTCGCCGCCACAATTCGGCCCTACACCATGATGGTGGCCTTGGCGTCGATCGTGACCCTCAGTGCACTGCTGCTTCGCGAACGGGGTTCCGCCAGCTCCCGGCCAGAGGATCAAACACAGGTCCAAGGCGATCTGCCGATGATCCGCTGGATCTTTTATGGCACAGGATTGCTTCTGGGGTTGACCCATTACTACGGCACCCTCTATGTGGTCATCCTGCTAGCGATCGATACTGTCGAGCGCAGGATCAGCCGCTCGCGACTGCCGGGTATCGGACTGTTTTCTCTGTTGCTGATCTGGCCGCTGTTTCAGAAGCTGTTTGGTTCACTTGAGATGCAGGCTGAGTCGAATCAATGGGTCGAGGTGTTGCCTTTCATCAGCACGTTGAATAACTTTCTCATGGGGAATTTTCCCGTTTTTCTGGTCTCTCGACAGCCTGCCTATCTCTTTGCCCCCCCCGTGTTCGCAGCCCTGGTCGTTGCCGCATGGCGATCGACACAAATCCATCACGCCGGCGCTTCCCACTCATCGCCGCCACCGTTCAAAGATTTATCCTGGAAGCGGACTGAGTCCCAAGGCTTCATCTTGATGCAGCCCCTCCATGAGCTCCTGGCCAACCGCAGTTTCTATCTTGCCCTGATTGTCGGGTTGGTCTACATCTTCTCAGCGCTGGTCGACGTCGCTATACCATTCTCCACACCCTACTACTTCCTCGTCTGCCTGCCAGCCACTGTCCTCCTGTTCGAGGCCCTCTGCAAGGCGCTCGAACGTCGGCTCGGCATCTGGCCCACCATTCTTGTCACAGGCGGTGTAGTTGTTTGTCAGTTGATTCTGTCCCACCAGAGGCTGTCCCTGCCCTGATCCCCCTAGCGGCCTTGTTCCGGATAACGGACTTCCCAATCTCCTCCCACAGCCGGATCTTCTTCAGCAGCCTGATCAGCCGGCTTCGAGCCGCTGGCATCGTTTCAACGAGTTGCCGTGTGGGAAACTAACCAATGCTGTCCGCTAGAGCGCCCCCTCCCCATGGCCAAGCTGATCCGGTTCTCCGATGCCTCCCGCGATTCCCTGGAACGGGGCGTCAACGCCCTGGCGGATGCTGTGAAGGTCACCATCGGTCCGAAGGGACGCAACGTGGTGCTGGAGAAGAAATTCGGTGCTCCGGACATCGTGAACGACGGTGTGACCATCGCCAAGGAGATCGAACTGGAGGATCCCTTCGAGAACCTCGGCGCCAAGCTGATCCAGCAGGTGGCCTCCAAAACGAAGGACACCGCCGGCGATGGCACCACCACCGCCACGGTGCTGGCCCAGGCGATGGTGAGGGACGGTCTGCGCAACGTGGCCGCCGGCGCCAACCCCGTGCAGTTGCGCCGCGGCATGGAACGGGCCGTGGCCCAGGTGGTGGCAGGAATCGCCCAGCGCTCCAGCCCCGTGGCCGGTGATGCCATCCGCCAGGTGGCCACGGTGAGTTCAGGCAATGACGAGGAGATCGGCCGGATGATCGCTGAGGCGATGGACAAGGTGAGCGCCGATGGGGTGATCACGGTGGAGGAATCGAAATCCCTCGCCACCGAACTGGAGATCACCGAAGGGATGGCCTTCGACCGCGGCTATTCCTCCCCCTACTTCGTGACCGACAACGAGCGGCGCGAGTGCGTGTTCAGCAATCCACTCCTGCTGATCACCGACCGCAAGATCGGTGCCGTGGCCGATCTGGTGCCCGTGCTGGAGGCGGTCTCCCGCAGCGGCCGCCCCTTGGTGATCCTGGCCGAGGAGGTGGAGGGCGAAGCGCTGGCCACCCTGGTGGTGAACAAGACTCGAGGCGTACTCCAGGTGGCGGCCGTGCGCGCCCCCGGCTTCGGCGATCGCCGCAAGGCGATGCTCGAGGACATCGCCATCCTCACCGGCGCCACAGTGATTAGCGAAGACAGGGCGATGACCCTGGAGAAGGCCACCCTGGCTGATCTGGGCAGCGCCGAGCGGATCACCATCCGTAAGGACGCAACCACCATCCTCGCCAGCGACGATCGCAAGGCTGCTGTGGCCGGCCGGGTGGCGGCGATCAAGCAGCAACTGGACTCCACCGATTCCGACTACGACCGCGAGAAGCTCTCGGAGCGGATCGCCAAGTTGGCGGGCGGGGTGGCCGTGATCAAGGTGGGAGCCCCCACCGAAACCGAACTTCGCAACCGCAAACTGCGCATTGAGGATGCCCTCAACGCCACTCGCGCCGCGGTTGAGGAGGGCATCATCGCCGGGGGTGGCAGCACCCTGCTGCAGCTGGCTGAGGGCCTTAACACCCTGATCGCTTCCAGCAGTGGTGATGAGCGCACCGGCATCAGCATCGTGCAGCGCGCCCTGGAGGCCCCGGTGAAGCAGATCGCCTTCAATGCCGGCAGCGATGGTGATGTGGTGGTGGAGGAGATCCGCCGTGGCGGTCTGGGCTTCAACGCCCTCACCGGCACCTACGAGGATCTCCTGGCCGCCGGCATCCTCGATGCCGCCAAGGTGGTGAGACTCGGCCTGCAGGATGCTGTGTCGATCGCATCGCTACTCATCACCACCGAAGCGGTGATCGCCGACAAACCTGAACCCCCCGCTCCTCCCGCCGGTGATGGCGGGATGGGAGGCATGGGCGGCATGGGAGGTATGGGTGGCATGGGCATGCCCGGCATGATGTGATCCCCTGTTGAAGTCCCGGCTGTTGAGCGGCCTCACAGGCTGCTCAACAGCCGGGCATGGAGACGGCAGACGTTGTGCGCCTGGGGAGGCGGCTGGGAACACATCTTGCCCAGTTCCCGGTTGAGGGCTTCGAACTGGGAGAGATGATTGGCGCTGAAGGGAAGGCCCAGCAGGGCCACCCCGAACATCACCACACCACCAAAACCAGGAATCAGCCTTGTGGTGAGGAGTGGAAGCCATCCCTTCGCAGGCCACGACGTCCATGTCTCTCCCTTGCGGCCCTGGGTCGCCATGGGTCCCTCCTGTCCCGTTCTCGTTCTGCTTCCATGGTGTCCAAACCACACCACCCAGTCGCCTCAGCTACAAAAAAAGTTGAGCCCATTCGGGTAGCCGGTAGCCCCCGGCTCCCATCCGCCGCATTGCTGGCGATTCAACGGCTGCGCCTGTCCCCCAGGGCCCGGTGGTAGGCGGCCACCTGGAGGTCGACGCCGGTGATCGCGGTGCCCACCACCACGGCATCGGCTCCCTCCGCCACCGCCCGTACCGCCTGCTCGGTCGAGGCGATGCCGCCCTCACAGATCAGGGGCACCGCCTCCGGTAATGACCGCCTCAGAACGGGCAACAACTCCCAGCCAGGCGGACGAAGGGTGGCGGTGGCTTCGGTGTAGCCATAGAGGGTGGTTCCCACCCAGGCGCAACCCAGCTCGGCGGCCCGCAGCCCATTGGCCACACCATCCACATCCGCCATCAACGGAGCGCCCAGTTCGTCGCGGCAGCGGCTGATCAGCGCCCCGAGATCCTGATCATCGGGGCGGTGGCGTTCCGTGGCATCAAGGGCCACCAGATCCGCTCCCGCCGCCCAGACCGCCCGGATCTCCTCCCATCCCGGGGTGATGTAGACCGGACTACCGGGGTAGGAGCGCTTCCACAGACCCACGATCAGGGCATTGGGGCAGCGCCGCCGCACCGCACCGATGTGCTCAGGACTCTCAAGCCTGACACCGAGGGCTCCCTGCCGCAGGCTGGCCTCCGCCATCGCCGCGATCACCTGGGGATCCCGCAGGGGAGACCCGTCCGGAGCCTGCACCGAAACGATCAGACCTCCCGCCAGCGCAGCGCGATCGGGAAACGATGGAGCGGCAGAACCCATGGGGAGAGCGAGCGAGGGCAGGATGACGTGGGACGTGGGACTCGGTTGCACGGCCCCTCTCAACTGGCTCGCGGCAGGGAGGAATCCGGAAGCCAGGCCCGCAAATCCGCCAGGGCTGTCGGAGCCGGGGCGGCATCCTCCCGGATTTTGGGGCCACTCTGGCGCTCGGCCAGTCGGACCACAACGGCCAGCGGATCAGGGGGTTGGGGGAGGCTCCCGGCACCGCTGAGGTGATCCTGGGCAAGAACAGGGGTGGCCCCAGCAGGTGACGGGGACGCCACAGCCCCCTGCAACTCCTCAGGAACAGGGGGCTGCAATCTCGGCGCAACGGCCGGATCCGGGGCCTGCAGGGCCCGACCCCGATCTGTGCGGATGCGAGCCAGGCTCCTCCATTCGCTGCGAGAAAGTCGGCGCAGCAGGCGGGACTGCAGAGCGGCACCGATCTCGGCCGCACTCCGCTGCCCTGGCGCAGCGGAATCGGCTGGTGACCCTTCAAATGGGGCAAGACCATCGATGATCTCAGCGGATCCAGACGGCTCGGGATCGGGGAGACCGTCCTTGCCATTCTCTTCGGCCACTTCGCCTGACAGGGTCACCAGTGGAAACCCGGCTGCCTGCATGGGTTCAAGGTCAAAGGAACCAGTGATGGAGAAGACCGGTGGCGGCGTTCTTCCCGGCAGCACTTCCGGCACGGGCTGGACCCGCGGAACCAGTTCGGGGAATTCCGCCAACATCGAAGCGATCGCCCCGTCGACCGCGGCGGTGGCCTGTTGCTCGATCCAGGCCTGTTTCTCGCCGACGCCTAGGCGATCGGCGTGCATCGACAGGGACCCATGCCCAAGCAGGGCCTCCAACCATGCCGCAGCCTCCGGGCCCTCCAGGGCCGGGAGCGTGAGGGTCTGGAACTGCTGGAGCCAATCCAGGCCCCTGCGGTGCACGCAGCGCTGAAGCCGCTCCAGGCTCTCGTGGCCACGGCGGTGACGCACCGCCTCGAGCAACAGGGCCTCCGCATCAGGGCCGGAATGATCGGCCGTTGCTCCTGAGGGCTGGCGGGGCGGATTCAGGGACACAGCAGGGCAGGCTCAGGTGAGTTTTCGATCCAGCAGCGGACGGATGGCCAGAAACAACCCCAGGGCGAGGGTTGCCAGGATGGACAGGCAGCCCACGGCGGTGAGAGAGCCGTAAGGAGCCTGGAGAACCACATCAGTCGCGATGTGATTGAGCTGGAAGGTGCCGGCGTAGGCGGCGCGGATCGGTTCAATCGCGAAGGTAAGGGGATTCAAGGCCGCTAGCCACCCCAGCCAGGCCGGCATGAAGGAAAGGGGGGCCAGGGCGGTGCTGGCAAACAGAAGCGGCAGGTTGGCCACGAAGATCACCGCGATCAGCTCGATGTGGCCTGGCAGCGCAAAAGCCAGGGCCAGGCTCAGGGCGGTGACCGCAAACACCAGCAGCAGCAGGGTGATGAGCACGAGCACCAGACCGGCCCCCCCCGGCCAGCCATAGCCCAGCAGGGCAGCGGTGGCCACGATCGCCAGGCTCTGCACCAGGCTGAGGCTGGTGATGTAGAGCACAGAAGCCAGCACGATCGAACTGCGGGAGCGCAAGGGCGCTACCAGCAGGCGGTTGAGAAAGCCGAATTCCCGGTCGAACATCACGGGCAAGCCGGCATTGAGGGCGGCGCTGAAGGCGGTGAACACGATCACCCCGGCCCCTAGGAATCGGCCATAACTCCCGCCCCCCGGCAGGAGGCCCTCGGGTGCCTTGGCGAACAATGCCCCGAACAGGACGAGCCAGATCAGGGGTTGCAGAACCCCGGCCACCAAGGTGGAAGGACGCCGGAACAGCTGCAGGAAGAGTCGCCGGGTGAGGGCCAGGGTTTCCTGGCCGATCTCGGCAAGGGCCGAGGGTTCGGTCGCCAGCTCGGGCTGGGGGGCAAGGCTGGGGGAGGCGCTGGTCATGGCACAGGCTGCGGTTCTTGGAAGGGCTGGAATCCGGGGATTGGAGATGTCAGCGATCAACGCATGGCCAGCTTGCGCTCCGCCTTGGGATCCCGCTGGCCCGCCACGGCCAGCTCGGCGTCCATGAGGGTGCGGCCGGTGGCCTGCAGATACACATCATCGAGACTGGCGCGGCTCTGGGCGAGCGCAAAGACCGGCAACTGGGCCGCCTCCAGCTGGTTCCGCAGCCGCTCCACCACGGCGGCGTTCTCAACCACAAGATTCAGGGAGTGCCCTTGGGCCCGGTTGATCACCACCTGCCGGACACCCTCACAGTGCTCCAACAGGTCTCTAACCCGCCTGGCCTCCGCCTCATCGCTGAACTCGCGCACCCTCAGCGTCACGCGGTCACCGCCGAGGGCTCCCTTCAGCTCAGAGGGGCTGCCTTCGGCGATCACACGGCCTGCCTCGAGAATCGCCAGCCTGTCGGCCAGGGCATCCACCTCCTCGAGGTAGTGGCTGCTGAGCAGCACGGTGGTTCCCTGATCACGGAGTTGGCGAAGCACCTGCCAGATGGCGCTGCGGCTCTCGATGTCGAGGCCGACGGTGGGTTCATCGAGCACCAGCACCCGCGGGCGATGCAGCAGCCCGGCGGCCAGGTCGAGTCGGCGCCGCATGCCCCCGGAATAGCCACCGCAGCGTCGGTCAATCCACTCGGCCATGCCTAGCAGGTCGATCAGTTCGGCGATGCGGCCATCCCGCTCGGAGCGATTGAGGTGATAGAGGTCGCCCTGGAGGGCCAGGAGTTCCCGGCCAGTGAGGATCTTGTCGATCGCTACCTCCTGGGCCACATAACCCAAGAGCCGCCTCACCCCGCGGGGATTGATTAGGGCATCGAGGCCCGCCACCCGCACGCTGCCCGCATCGGGAGCCAGCAGGGTGGCCAGGATGCGCAGGGCCGTGGTCTTGCCGGCCCCGTTGGGACCGAGAAGGCCATAGAGGCACCCGCCGGGAACCTTCAAGGAGAACTGATCCAAAGCCCGGACAGGCGCGGACCTGCGTCCGGTTCCATAGCTCTTGCTGAGATGCTGCAGCTCGATCAAGCCTGGCTCTCTCCCGATGAACTATGGGTTGGAATCTAGGCAAGGCCCCCCAACCTCCGCTGGGGGAGAACCGTCCGGCAGGAGAGCGGTAGCAGCTCAGGCTGGGTTACGACACCTGGGAAGGCGCCACACAGAGGGCGGAACGCCGTGAGACTCTCAGGCGAGCTGCGTGAGAATCCGCACGAAGGGGTCCGAGGCGATGGCCTGTGGGGTGCGGGCCAGCACGAGGAGCAAGCAGATCCCGAAGAGATAAAGAATCGACCAGCGGAACAGGCTGCGGGCCCGCTGCGGGTCGTCGGGGTTGTCCCTCAAGGCACCACTCAGCTGCAGCAGCCGGCCGTTGAAGGGCAGCAACAACACTCCATAGAGCCAGCCGCCGCTGGGAAGGGCGAGCACCCCGAGGCCGCTGAGCAACACGGTGAGCCAGCTGTAGCGAGCGATCGCCCGGCCGGTGACCTCCGTTCCCCGGACGACCGGAAGCATGGGAATCCCCACGGAGCGGTAGTCCTCCCGCAGCAGGAGGGCGAGCGACCAGAAGTGGGCCGGGGTCCAGACCATCACCAGAGCGAACAGCCACCATCCGGCCCAGCCCAGGTGGCCGCTGGCGGCCGCTGCCCCCACCAGGGGTGGAATGGCCCCGGCCACCCCACCGATCACGATGTTGAGGGAGGTGCGGGGCTTGAGCAGGGCGGTGTAAAGCAGCACGTAGCTGCATAGGCCCATCAGGCTGAGGGAGGCGGCAAGGGGATTCACCCCCACCACGAGCACGAGGGTGGCCGCCGAGGTGAGCAGCACGGCCAGGGCGAAGGCCTGGCGCCTGGCCAGGCGTCCTGATGGCAGAGCACGGCGGCTGGTGCGCTGCATGCGCCCATCAAGCTCCTCCTCCCAGAGGCAATTGAGCACACCGGCGGCGGCCGAAGCCATCGCCCCACCCGTGAGGGTGGCTGCCATGGTGATGACATCGAGGGGCCAACCCGCCGTGAGGGCCATGCCGCCGATGGTGGTGGCCAGCAACAGAGGAATAAGCCTGGGCTTGGCCACCTCCAGCCAGGCCGGAAGCCTCACTGAGGGTCGAACCGAGGCCGGGGCCGCAACGATCGGAGGCTCGCTGCTCCCCTTCGCTAGGGGGTGAGGAGACAGTGTGGGAACACTAACCATGGGCCATCTCCAAAGAGGGTGGACAAGAAACGACCTGGGCCGAGGAACGGGCCGCCAAGGTGATGCCCCATAGAGCGCCGAACAGGGCCACCAGCAGGGCCGCGATCAACTGATGCGCCACGGTGACGAGGGGCTGTTGCAGCTGGAGCCGCAGGGTGAAGACCCCCAGCGCCACCTGAAGGGGAACCAGAAGGGCTGGTCCGAGGGAGAAGCGCCGCAGCACCGGCGGGATGCCGGGCAACAGATGGGCCAGCACAGCCGGCAGCAACAGGGCGGCGAGGGCCGCCCAGGCCCCGAGGCGGTGGGTGAGCAGCCAGCGGCATTCCTCTCCAGCCTGTAGGCAGAGCGAGGAAGCCCAGCGGCTGGCCATGGCACCTCCAAGGGCGCACTGGCCGAACAGCACCAAGCTGCTGAAGGCCAGGAGAAAGGTCCACCAGAGAGGCAGCGCAGCGGCGGAGGCAGAGGGGAGACATCCGCTGGAGGAGTGCCGCAGGGCCTGATGCATGGCGCTGACGAGCAGGACCAACAGCAGGGCCGTGATCAAGTGGGCGGTCACCGTGGAGGCCGCCAGCAGGCCCAGCACGGTCAGGGCACCGAGAGCTCCCTGCAAGGCCACCAGCAGCAGGCCTGCCGCGGCCGCCCACGGCAGCCAGCGGGGCAGGAGGGCTCGACGCAACAGGGACAGGGAAGCCAGCACCAGCAGGGCGATGCCAACCAAAAAGGCATCGAGGCGGTGAAACCATTCCAGGAACACCTGGAGGTTCATCTGGCGGCCGGGAAGGAGAGAGCCGTAACAGAGGGGCCAATCGGGACATGCCAGTCCGGCCTGCATGACGCGGGTCGCCCCGCCGATGCCGACGAGGGCGACCAAGGCCACAACCAGGTGGGCCAGCAGCCAGTCGACAGCCCCGTGAAGCCAGAGCCTCCCGGGGAGGGACAAGTCAGGGCCGAACGGCGGATCGGAAATGGAGGGAGCTTCAGAGGCCCGGGAAGCGAAGGGCTTGCCGTCCATGGCCGCACCTACAGCTGGGCGCACAAGTTAGCGAGTTCACGGCGATGAGCGATCCCGCACATCTCAGGGGTAAATGTGAATCAAATCTGAACTTTTTGCCAGAAGAGGCTTTCGAATCCGTTGTCACTTCCCTCCCAGCGTTGATCTCCATAGGCTGGGCAGGCTTTGATCCGTGTCCAGCAGCGCCCCCCGTGCCGATCCCTTCAGCCCTGATCACCCTCCTGCTGGGCATGGCACTTGTGCTTGCCGGACTGTGGGTGGGTTACAACGTTTCCCTGCTGCCCCTGGATGCCAGCAGCAACGCCCCTGTTTACGACGCCCTGTTTAAGGTCTTGTTCAGCATCGGCACGATTCTTTTCATCGGAATCGTGGGGCTGTTGATCTTCAGCCTGGTGCGCTTCCGCCGTCGCAGTGGCGACAGCGGCGACGGTGCGGCCATTGAGGGCAACCTCCCTCTAGAGATCGTTTGGACCGCCATCCCCGCGGTTGTGGTGCTGTTTGTGGGCATCTACAGCTACGACATCTATGAGCGGATGGGAGGCATGACACCACTGAATGATCACGGTGCCATGCATGCCTCCCAGCCCGCCGGTGATCATCAACATCACTCCGACAGCCATGGCTCGAACCAGGCGGTTCTGGCCTCCTCGTCTTCAGCGCCGGCGGCAGCAGAGGATCAGGAACTCGGCAGGGTCTGGGGTGGCATCGGAGTGAGCACTGATGAGGATGAAACCCTGACGGTGGATGTTACCGCCATGCAGTTTGCCTTCATCTTTCATTATCCCGATGGCAACATCGTCAGCGGCGAGTTGCACATCCCAGCTGATCGCCCGGTGTCTCTGCACATGGAAGCCCGGGATGTGATCCATGCCTTCTGGGTTCCGCAGTTTCGCCTCAAGCAGGATGTGATTCCAGGGCAACCCACCCTGCTCAGCTTCACAGCCACCAGGCCCGGGACTTACCCGATCGTCTGTGCCGAGCTCTGTGGTCCTTACCACGGCGGAATGCGTTCCAGCGTGGTGGTACATGAACCCGCTGAATTCGATGCCTGGCTCAGCAAGAACACTCCACCAGCGCCGGCCACCGTGGCCAGCTCCGGATCCACACCAACGGCCTGATCCACGATGACCCTTGCTTCCCCAAGTGATTTCCAGGCTCCCCAGCAGAGTTCACCGGATCAGGGAGGACCTCGGGGGCTTCAGCCGGAAGGCTGGCTGCGCTACCTGAGCTTCAGCCTTGACCACAAGGTGATCGGCCTCCAATACATGGTATGCGGCTTTCTGTTTTATTTCCTGGGCGGTGCCTTAGCCGGCGTGATCCGCACCGAGCTGGCAAGCCCGATTAGTGACTTCGTGAGCCGGGAAACCTACAACGAAGTGCTCACACTCCATGGCACGGTGATGATCTTTCTGTGGATCGTGCCCGTGGTGAATGGTGCGTTCGGTAATTATCTGATTCCATTCTACGTGGGAGCCAGAGATATGGCCTTCCCAAGGCTGAACGCCGTGGCCTTCTGGTTGATCCCTCCAGCTGGCATTCTGCTGATCAGTAGCTATTTCATCAAAGGCGGAGCCGCCCAGTCAGGATGGACTGCCTATCCACCCCTCAGCCTCACCACTCCAGCCCTGGGCCAGGTGATCTGGATTATTAGCGTGTTGCTCTTGGGCGGTAGCTCGATCTTCGGTGGCATCAATTTCATCGCCACCATTTTGAAGCTGCGCAGGCCTGGGCTGAAAATGATGCAACTGCCCATGTATTGCTGGGCCATGTTGGGCACCAGCATTCTGGTGGTTCTCTCCACGCCCGTTCTGGCTGGGACCTTGATTCTGCTGAGCTTCGACATCATTGCCCACACCGGTTTCTTCAATCCCGCACTGGGGGGCAATGTGGTTGTTTATCAGCACCTCTTCTGGTTCTACTCCCATCCTGCCGTTTATATCATGGTTCTACCAGCTTTCGGCTTGGTGAGCGAGATTCTTCCGGTGCATGCCCGTAAACCGCTGTTCGGCTACACCACAATGGTGTATTCGATTATCGCCATTGTCGTACTGGGCTTGGTCGTGTGGGCTCATCACATGTTCACCAGCGGCACACCCCCCTGGATGCGCTTGTTCTTCACGATTGCCACCTCGTTCATCGCCGTGCCCACCGGGATTAAATTCTTCAACTGGTTGGCCACCCTCTGGCAAGGCAAGATCGCTCTCAACAGCGCCATCTTGTTTGCCTGTGCCTTCATTGTGAATTTCGTGTTCGGCGGCATCACCGGGGTGGCGCTGGCTCAGGTTCCCTTCGACATCCACGTGCACGACACATACTTCGTTGTGGGTCATTTCCACTACATTGTTTATGGAGGAACCGTATTTATTATCTTCAGCGCCGTCTACCACTGGTACCCAAAATTCACCGGCCGGATGCTCGATGAACACCTGGGTCGCCTCCACTTCCTGCTCACCTTCATCGGCTTCAACCTCTGCTTCGCTCCCCAGCACTGGCTCGGACTCAACGGCATGCCCCGTCGGGTGGCGGAATATGACCCCTCCTTCACCACCCTCAATCAGGTGAGCAGCGTCGGAGCCCTGATGATGGCCGTGAGCACCTTGCCCTTCCTGATCAATGTGGTGGTGAGTGCCTTTCGGGGTGAGGTGGCCGGCGACAACCCCTGGAAGGCCCTTACGCCGGAATGGCTTACGTCTTCGCCGCCGCCGGTGGAGAACTGGATCGGCGAAGCCCCCCTGGTGACTCACCCCTATGGCTATGGGGTCCCGGCCGATCGTCTTGATCTCCAGATGGTGACCGCCGAACAGATCTGGAGCGACCCCAAGCCCTGATCCATCCTTCTTCCCTGCGCCGAACCGTGCTCGATTCGCCATGACCAGCCTCACCTCAGAAACCGGTGACCTCGCCCAGATTTCAGGCGAAGTCGACATCGCTGGTCAGGGCCATGGGGAGCCTGAGCATGGCGGCCACGCTGATGCTCGCCTCTTCGGGCTGGCCACTTTTCTGGTGGCCGACGGCATGACCTTCGCGGGTTTCTTCGCCGCCTACCTCACCTTCCGGGCGGTGAACCCACTCCCGGAAAACTCCAGCTATGAACTGGAACTCCTCCTGCCGAGCATCAACACCCTCCTGCTGGTGCTGAGCAGCTTCACGTTCCACCGGGCGGGCCGGGGTCTGCTGCGGGGCGAGGGCCTGGCCTGTCGCCGCTGGCTGGTGATCACTGCAGCTCTCGGCCTGGCCTTCCTGGCCGGTCAGATGGTGGAGTATTTCAACCTCCCCTTCGGCCTCACCGACAACCTCTTCGCCAGCACCTTCTACGCCCTCACCGGTTTTCACGGGCTGCACGTGACCCTTGGGGTGATCTGCATCCTGATCGTGTGGTGGCAGACCCGCTCGGCGGGCCGGATCAAGGCCTCCGCCCCCTTCGGCTTGGAGGCGGCTGAGCTCTATTGGCATTTTGTCGATGGCATCTGGCTGGTTCTCTACGGAATCCTCTATCTGCTCTGATTTCTTTTCCAGTGGAAGACTTGCCGAATCCTCTCCGGATTGGCCACAATCGAGATCAGGACCAGGCTCCTTGAAGCCAATCTCATCTCGCATAGCTCAATTCGATGGCTGCCAACAGGTTTTCGACCGGCTCCGAGGGTGCACAGGGCAACGGTGAAGTTCCCCTAGAAGGCAAGGCCCTACTGGATCGGGCCCGCTCCCTGAGCAACCGCCCCGAGGACCAGATCGCCCGGGCCTGCGGCTATGTCGGTCCGAGTGGCCGGATTCTCAAGAAGAGCTTCTACAGGGCCCTGGTGGCCGCCAAGGGCTACGTGCTCCCTTCGGCCCTTCATGCTGGAACGGCAGCGGCCAAGGGGCGACAGGCGGTGTTCCGCACCCGGGTGCACGGCAACGGCAACCTGTTGATCGGCCAGGCCTACACCCGCCGTATGGGATTGGAACCAGGACAGGAATTCCGGATTGAACTCCATAAGGAGACAGGTTCCATCTGGCTCCTGCCGTTGGGCACCACCGGCAGCGAGGACAGCATCGGTTGAAGAAGCCCCAGACGCCAGAGTGCCTGGAGCGGGTCTGACGGACTGGGCCATTCTTTTGTTGCTGTCCGTTCAGGCAGGGTCGGCTCGATCCTCGGCTCGGAGCCTGCGAAGGCCGATCTGTCGTTACGACGATCTGTCGTTACGTATCGGGTGGAAGCTGGCGCTGAAGGTGAGCAGGTCGAGGCCGCTGAACAGAAAACTGATCCCCACCAAAGTGCCCAGTACCCAGAGCAGGCTCAGAGACTTCATGGTGAGGATCATCAGGCCCAGCACCAGGGTCACCACTCCATTGGTGAGGCCCCAGCCCCAACCCTTGATCTGGCGATGGGTGAGGGCCACCACCGTGGCCACCGCCCCCTCGATCAGAAACACCACGCCGATGGCGAGTGCCAGGGAGGCCACCTGGG
>Ga0209298_10000349_pt1 | contig 31027 bp, 31 predicted proteins | sample S_140806_EF_Meta_FD_187325 | JGI IMG/M metagenome (GOLD analysis project Ga0209298, IMG submission 187325) | Freshwater microbial communities from Lake Simoncouche, Canada to study carbon cycling - S_140806_EF_MetaG (SPAdes) (version 2) | ecosystem: Environmental > Aquatic > Freshwater > Lake ... | reverse complement strand
CTGGCCGTCTGCGGCGACTATGACGCCGATGGCATGACCAGCACGGCCCTGCTGGTGGGCGTGCTCCAGCGGCTCGGGGCACGGCCGCGGGCCGCCATCCCCAGCCGGGCCAACGATGGCTACGGCCTCAACGCCGGCATGGTCGAGGCTCTGGCGGCCGATGGTGTGGGCCTGATCATCACGGTGGATAACGGCGTGGCGGCCGGAGAGGCCCTGGAGAGGGCGGCCGCCCTGGCGGTGGATGTGATCCTTACTGATCACCACACCCTGCCGGCCGAACGGCCGCCCCACCTGGCCCTGATCCATCCGGCCGTCACCCCGCTGGATTCCCCCTACAGAGGCCTGGCCGGTGTGGGCCTGGCCCATGTGCTGGCCAGCGCCCTCTGCCGCCGGGTGGGCCGCCAGGACGGCGAAGCGATCGCCCTCGACCTGTTCTGCATCGGCACCATCGCCGACATGGCCCCGCTGGTGGGGGTGAACCGGCGCTGGCTGCTCGACGGCCTGCCCCGCCTGGGCCGAACCCGGCTGGAGGGACTGCGGGCCCTGCAGCGCCTGGCGGGCTTGGAGGCTCCGCAGCTCAATGCCGAAGCCGTGGGCTTCCAGCTGGCCCCGCGAATCAACGCCGTGGGACGGCTGGGCGATCCCCTGCTGGTGGTGGACCTGCTCACCACCGACGAACCGGAGCGGGCGCTCGAACTGGCGCGGCAATGCGATGGGCTGAACCGGCAACGGCGCGAGCTTTGCAGCGCCATCGAGGCGGAGGCGGTGGCCCTGCTGGAGGCCGATGGCCGACCGACGCCGCCCTTCGTGCTGCTGGCCCAAACCCATTGGCACCATGGCGTGATCGGCATCGTGGCCGCCCGGCTGATGGAGCGCTGCGGTCGTCCGGTAGCGCTCCTGGCCGATGAAGGGAACGGAAGGCTGAGGGCTTCGGTGCGGGCGCCGCGCGGCTTCGCCGTGGACCAGGCCCTCCAGGCCTGCGCTGATCTGCTGCTGCGCCACGGCGGCCATCCGGCCGCCGGCGGCTTCACCGTGTTAGCGGAACGGGTGGGGGAGCTTCAGGAACGCCTTGAAGAGCTCGCCCAGGCCTGGCTCGACGGGGGCGGCCAGGCCGTGGCGGTGGAGCCCGAAGCCCTGCTGCGCTTCGAGAGGATCGACCGCGAGTTCTGGGAACAGCTCCGGCGATTGGAGCCCTTCGGGATCGGCCATCCGGCCCCCGTGTTCTGGAGCAGCGGCTGCCGGGTGGTGGAGCAGCGGCTGCTGAGGGGTGGCCATTTGCAGCTCCAGCTCGAGCAGAGCGGGCTGCAGCGCCGCGCCATGGCCTGGCGCTGGCAAGGGGCGGCGGAGCTGCCTGCCGAGGTGGATGTGGCCTACCGCCTCCGGATGGATCGCTGGCAGGGGGAGGAGAGGCTGCAGCTTGAGCTGGTTGGCGTGCGGCCTGCCGGCAGCTCAGGAGTGGTTCTGCGGCGACGCGATCGCACCTACTGGTGCTGCCGACACGCCGATGGGCTGATGATCCGCAATGCCGCCGGCGAGGAGGTGCGCAGCGGCCTCGACGACGACCATTCCCACCCCTACCTACGGGCCTTGGTGCGGGAGGCCGCCATGGCCCTGGGCCTGACGGCCTGATGGGACAAACCGCTCGCGCCCAGGCCGGCAAGGACGGGGCCGGCTTGCTCCTTCAGGGCGGCGCCATGGCGGGAGTCGGCCTGGCCGTGGGTCTGGCCTGCTGGCCCCTCAATGCCATCGACCGGCTTCAGGACAGCCTGATCGGCCGGTTTCCGGCCTACGGCGGCGGCTGGACGGGCCCTGCCGTAGTCCTGGCCCTGGCACCGATCGTGACCGTGCCTCTGCTGCTGGCGCTCCAGGCCGGTGTCCTGCGCCGTTCCGCAGGGTCGGGTCTGCCCCAGCTCCTCGAGGCCCTCCAACGGCCGGTACGGCGGGATCACCAGCTGGCGGCCGGAACCACAGCCGGACGACTGGCACTCTGGGGCGCGGCCAGCCTGGCCCTGCTGCCGATCGGCAGAGAAGGTCCCGCCGCCCAGCTCGGGGCCGCTGTGGCCCACGGGCTGGGCCGGGGCCGCCTGCCCACTGAACTGCTGGCCGCCGCCGCCGGTGCAGGCCTGGCCGGCGCGTTCAACACCCCCCTGATGGGGGTGATCTTCGTGGCGGAGGAGCTGAGCCGCCGCTTCCAGCCGAACCTGATCTGGCCCTCGCTGCTGATGGCCGGCTTGGCGGCCGAGGTGGCCGGCCTGGGCGGCCAACCCCTGTTCGCGCTCGGTATCCAGGCCACGCCGTGGGCGGAACTGCTCCAGGCCTTTTGGTCCCTTCCGGTAGGGCTGGGGGCAGGACTCCTCGGGGCCCTGATGGCCCGGTTGCTGGTGCTCGGCACTGCCCGGATCCTGCCCCTGGCCCGGGCCCATCCCCTGCCCACGGGGCTGGCGGTGGGCACGGCTCTCACCACCCTCACCCTGATCAGTGGCGGGGAAAGCTGTGGGGATGGAGAAACCCTGCTGCGCCACCTGCTGAGCCCGGCGGGCCTCGATGGATCCTCAGCTGATTCCCAGGGCTGGTCGGGCGCCGCTCGCTGGAGCGCCCTTGTGGTGATACGCCTGATGGGCCCCGTGCTCACCCTGGCGGCCGGAATCCCTGGAGGGGTGATCGATCCAGCCTTCGCCGTGGGTGGCAGTTTCGGTGGAGGTCTGCTGCACCTCCTGGGAGGACCGAGCGGGCTGGGGGTATTGCTAGGTATGGCGGCGGGGCTGGCCGGCGCCACCCAGCTTCCGGTGATGAGCCTGGCCTTCGCGATCAGGATCACCGGAGCGCAACAACTACTGCCTGGCCTGCTCCTGGCTGCCCTGCTGGGGGCGGTGGTGGGCCGATGGCTGATGCCACTACCCCTCTACCGGGCGCTGGACAAACTCGCTGCCGATCAGGAGATCCTCAGAGCCAAGCGACAGTTGAGCATCAGGACATCGGAGAGCGAGGAGTGACCGGAGTCACGCAGTTGGAAGCTTTGCGAAGCTCGACTCTCCCGCCACCAATGGAGAGCGCTGATTGGACGAGGTCCGCGGAAGCATCCTTAGCCTGGGCAGGAAGCCTCAGAGGGCGCCGCGACGATAGAAGAGGATGAAGATCACCGCCGGGCCCGCCAGGGTAATCAAGGCCAGGGCAGCGAAATTGGAGATCAGGTGGAAATCGATGCCCATGGACGGCCTTCTCAGATGTCATTCGCTAGCTGATGTTAAGCGCAAGGGGATGGGATTCCGGGCCGCCGGGATGCCACTGTGATGGCTTGTCATGAGCGAATGCCATGACCAGGTGTGGCAACTCCAGCGAAAGCGGCCTTGATGGCCCCACGAATGGCGCCTCCCTCAGGGAAGTGTGGCGCTGCATCCCGGGCTGCGGCTCCTGCTGCCGCCTCGATCCAGCCCTGCGCTCTGAGGCCCTTGAAGCCCTCAGCCCCCAGCAGCGGAGCACCTATCTGGCCATGGTGGGCAGCGATGGCTGGTGCATCCATTTCGACACCGGCGGCTGCCGTTGCCGGATCTACGAAGAGCGTCCTGACTTCTGCCGCATCAGCTCCCTGGTCGGCCTTTTCGGCGACGACGGGGAATCGGGCGATGCCCTGGCAATCGCCTGCTGCAAACAACAGATCCGCAGTGAGCATGGGGGACGTGGCAGGGTGTTGCGACGCTTTCTGCGGGCGATCCGGAGGCCACGATGAGCAGCCCCACCGATCCAGGGAGCGATCCCGCGATCACTCCCGAACCATTGGGCTCCAACGGTGGTAGCAGCACCTCAGCGTCTCCATCCACCGCCGCCCATAGCCGCCAGGCCCCAGCGGCGGAGGCCGGAGCGTCCGCCTCCTGGCTCGGGGTGTTCTTCACCACCGCCACCACAGTCTTTCTCGCCGAACTCGGCGACAAGACCCAGCTCGCCGCCTTGCTGCTCTCAGCGGAGTCAGGACGGCCGGTGGTGGTGTTCGTGGGGGCTTCCCTGGCCCTGATCTGCTCCAGCCTGGTGGGGGTATTGCTGGGGCGTTGGCTCTCCACGGTGATGGCGCCGGAACAACTGGAGCGGGCCGCCGGCCTGCTGATGGTGGCCCTCGGCCTCTGGCTCGGCCGCCAGGCCGTGCTCAGCCTGGCCCCCCTGCACCTGCTTGAACCCGGCCTGACCGGTCTCGTCCGTTAGAACACTTTTCTCTGTCTCCCATGCTGGCGCTGCTCGGATCCACGTTCATCACCGTGTTCCTGGCCGAACTGGGGGATAAAACCCAGCTGGCGATCGTGAGCATCAGCGGCACCACCAGCAGACCCGGCGCGGTCTTCGCCGGCAGTGCTGCGGCCCTGGTGCTGGCGAGCCTGGTCGGGGCCGCGGCGGGGGGATCCCTCTCCAGCCTGATCCCACCGGACGCCCTGCAGCTGCTGGCCTCTGTGGGCTTCCTGATCCTGGGGAGCCGGCTGATCCTGCGGTCCTCCCGCAGTGGCGATGGCGAGGAAGGGGAGACCCCCACTCCCTAGAGTGAAGGGAGATTCGGCAGGGGGGCCACCTGGGCCTGGACGCCGAATCCCCACACCGCCGGTACCCGGTCTGCCCGTTTCCAGGCACCCCCCCACACCAGGCACCTGTTCCCCTATCCGACCGATCGCCGCCTCGGACACCCTTGGCTGTGCCTCCCCGGTGCCTGCCAGGCCTACGGAACCGGCCCGTGGACGGGCTCCTAACCCTGGCCCGGGATCTCCACCGCCAGGGCCCTCGTCAGGTCGTCCTTCCATCCCGCACCCCACGCGCGTGCGCACGCTCCCCGCATCCACCCCACGATGAAGTTCACGGTCGCTGACCTGCTTGACCAGCTGTCGAACACGGAGCCCCTGCCCCTCCAAGACCTGGAAAAGGCCCTCACCCTGGACAGCGAGGAGGAGCGCCAGCAGTTGCGCATCGGCCTTGATGCTCTGGTGCGCCTGGCGGTGGTGGCGGAATCGGACTCCGGACTCCAGCGGCTGGAGCACTCCGATCTGGTGCCTGCCCGACTGCGCTGCTCCAGCAAAGGCTTCTGTTTCGCCCTCCGGGACGACGGTGGCGAAGACATCTACATCCGCGACCACCAGCTCAATCACGCCTGGAACGGCGACCGGGTGCTCGTGAAGGTCACCCGCGAGGGGGGCCGCCGCCGCTCCCCCGAAGGAGGGGTTCAGTGCATCCTGGCCCGGGACACCACGAGCCTGCTGGCCCAAGTGGAAGCGCGCGACGAAGACCGCCTGCTGGCCATTCCCCTCGACGACCGGCTGCTCACCAGCATCGAACTGCCGTCCGAGGATCGCAGCCATGCGGACACTGCCGGGGAGACTGTGGTGGAGGTCAGCATCGACCGCTTCCCAGTGGGTCAGTTCGCCGCCCGTGGGCATGTGGCCCGCAACCTCCCCGTGCGGGGTGGTCCCGATGCCGACCGGGATCTGCTGCTAACGAAACATCACCTCCATGGACGGCCACCGGCACCCCGCGCCAGCCTCCGCCACCTGGAGGAGAAGCAACGCACCGATCTCACGGCCTTGGCGGTGCTGCTGCCGGAGAACTGGAGCGGCGTGAATGCGCCCTCCCTACCGGGCCTCTCCCTCGAAGCCCGGGAAGAAGGGGGCTGGCGCCTCTGGGTCCATGCCCCGGCGGTGGCCGAGCGCATCAGCCATGGAAGCGCCCTGGACACCTGGCTGAACCAGCAAGCCGAGGCCATCTGTGCCGGAACCCAATGGCTCCCCCTGCTGCCCCCCGCCCTCGACAAGGCTTCGGCATTGCGGGTCGGAGAACGGAGTGAGGCCGTTTCCGTGGCCCTGGAGCTCAGCAGCGAAGGGGTGCTGGAGCACTTCCGCTTCTGCCTGAGTTTGATCAAACCCTCTGCCCGCCTCGATTCAGCCGCCCTGGTGGCGCTGGCGGAACGGAAGCCCAAGGCCCGCACGGTGCCGGCTGCCCTCAAACCGCTGAAGGAGCATCTACCGCTGGTGGAGACCCTGCTCACGGTGGTGGGCCTGCTGCGCTGCCGCCGGCTTGAGGCAGGATCTCCGGATCTGGATCTTGCCGCTCCGGCCATCGAGAGCCTCGGCGATCTGCGGATCCCCCTCCCCGATGCCTCCAGGGAGGGCTGGCTGGTGCAGCTTCCCGAGAGCGAGCCCGTGGGCCTGTTGCGGGAGGCCGTGATGGTGGCCCACCGCGCCCTGGGGCGCCACCTCGCCGCCCTGCAGCTGCCGGGGCTGTTTGCCCGCAACAACGCGGCTGAAGCCGATGACCTCAATGAGGTCGCCAAGGCGGCACTCGCCCTCGAGATCCCCCTGGAGCTGAGTGCTGAAGGCAACGCCGATGCCGCCGAACTCGCCGCCGCCTTCGCCGCGACGGACCGCAGCCGCGCCCTTCAGAACCTGCTCCGAGGCAGCCTGCAACCCGTGGAGCTCGACAGCCAAAGCGGAGCTCATGCCCTGGCGGGCGAAGCCGAGGCCTATGCCTCTTGGTGCTGCCCCAGCCTCCACTACGCCGACCTCTGGAACCAGCAGCTGCTGGCCACCCTGCTCTCCCAAGGGAAGGACCGGCCCAGCGTGCGTCACAAGAGTGGCGTCGATCTGGCCAGCGACGCCTGCCATGGCAGCACCGACTGGCCGATTCTCACCCCTTCCCAGCTGGCCCCCTTCCAGGAAGCCCTTGCCCATGGGCTGGCCAAACGTCTCAACGCCCGCAACCGATTCCTGCTTGAGTTCCAGGCGGATGTGCTGGCCATGGCCCAGTCCCGCTATGCCGAACCCCTGGTGGGCCAGACCCTGACCGGCGTGATCAGCGGGGTGCAGAGCTACGGCTTCTTCGTGGAGGTTCCACCCTCCCAGGTGGAGGGGCTGGTGCACGTGAGCTCCCTCAAGGACGACTGGTACGAATACCGTTCGCGCCAAAATCGCCTGGTGGGGAGGAAAAACCGCCGCGTCTACATGGTGGGCGACCGGGTTGAGGTGGAGATCCAGAAGGTGGACGCCCTGCGTCACCAGATCGATCTTGCTGTGGTGCTGCCCGAGTCGGGTGAGGAAGCCCACGCCGCAGCGAACGGCGTGAAAGATGGCGCGGAAGCGCTGGTTCTTGCACCCCTCTGACCGGGCGCCCCAGCCCCCACCTTCCGGCATGCCTACCTTCAACCCAGCTCCAGCACCGGTGGTCCTGGCCGTCTCCGGTGCGTCGGCCCAACCGTTGGCCCAACGGGCCCTGCAGCTGCTCCTGGAAGCGGATGTGGCGGTGGAAATGGTCACCAGCCGTGGTGCCATCGGTGTCTGGCAGGCGGAACTGGGTTTGAGGGTTCCCTCGGAACCGGAGGCCCAGGAGCAGTTCTGGCGTGAACGCACCGGCTGCGGCAGCGGTCAGCTGCGCTGTCATCGCTGGAACGACCAGGCGGCCGCGATCGCCAGCGGCAGCCACCGCACCCGGGGCATGGTGATCCTCCCCGCCAGCATGGGAACGGTGGGCCGCATCGCCTCCGGCGTGGCGCTGGATCTGATTGAACGCGCCGCCGATGTGCACCTCAAGGAGGGCCGCCCCTTGGTGATCGCCCCGCGGGAGCTGCCCTGGAATCTCGTGCATCTGCGCAATCTCACCCGGTTGGCCGAAGCCGGTGCCCGCATCGCGCCACCGGTGCCGGCCTGGTATCACCAGCCCCGCACAATCGAGGAGATGGTGGACTTTCTGGTGATCCGCGTCTTCGATGGCCTCGACCTCGAACTGGGCTCGCTGAACCGCTGGCAGGGGGCTCCCCGGGGAGCCCACCCCACGGGCCAGGATCGGCAGCAGCCAAGCTCTCTGCCCCCCGCCGAGCCCTGAACCTGATCAGACGCCTGCTGCTGCTGCCACTGCTGGCGCCCCTGCTCGCCCTGCTGGTGACCGGTGCACTCAACACCAGGCCCAAGGTGGCGTTGCGGCTGCTCACCTGGCAGAGCCCTTCGCTGCCCCTCGGGGCCTGGATCGCGGCGGCGGCGGCCGGGGGCAGCGTTCTCAGCGCCGGGGGCACCGCCCTGGCCCTGCGAGATCCGGGCCCGGGACTGCGACGCCGGGTGCGTCGGGAGCCAGAGCGAGAGGAACCATGGGAAGGCTCCGCTGGCATCCCCTGGGGACGGGCCTGGGGCGAAGAGCGGCCTGAATCGGCGAGCCGGCGAGTCGGCAACGACCAGCGCAGCCGGTCCGTGGGATCCAAAGGAAACAAGAACCCCCGCGAGAGCGAGCAACCGCAGGCTTGGCGGCAGGCAGCCTCAGCCGGTCCCGACAGGGCACCCGGTGAGCCACCGCCCACCCTCTCGGTTCCCTACCGGGTGATCCGGCGCGGCCGGCCGGAATCCCCCTCCGAACCGATGGGCTCCGAGGCGGCGGAGCGTCAGGATCAACGCAAAGATCGCGGCGGCTGGTCCCGGCAAGGAGAGGAGGGGCGCCGCGCCGAACCCGTGCCCGCTGTCGATGACTGGGGAAGCGACACGCTGGAGGATTGGTGAGCGAACCCCGCGCGAACATGGTCTCCGGAATCCCTAGAGTTCGCTCCAGCAACCGCCGAGCAGCGAACCGGTGACCGAGAGCCCCAGCCCCGCCAACCCCGGCCCCGGCACCCCCCCGCCGGCATCCGCAGCCACAGCCAGCGAAAGCGCGGCTCCTGTCAGCGCTGACGCGGGCACCGCCCCAAAGACGGCTTCCCCTGCGCCTGCCGCCGATGCCAAGCCAGCCGCCAAGGCGAAGCCACCGGCACCGGAGGACCAGCCGTTCGATCGCTTCGTGCCCGATCTGCTGCTGCCCGCCATCGCCGCGGAATGCCGCACCTACGGCGGTCCCGCACCGGAGCTGAGCTTCCTTCAGGGTCCGATGCCGGTAGTGGGAAGCGATTGCTGGATGGTGGAGGGCCAGCTACCCGGAGAGCGCCGCTTCTGGCTTTGTTTCACCAACCCCGACATCCAGGCGCCTAAGACCGTGGCCGTGGCGGAAGCGGGAGCTGAGCCGAGCCTGCTCGAATCCTTCCTGATCGATGAGCGCAAGACGACCCTGGCGCTACTGGTGTCGCGGCTGGTGCAACGACTGAACGGTCAGAAATGGCTGGGGCCCAACTGAGGCAGGCCTTCACATCCCAGCGCAAACGCTGGGGCGCCCCCTACGATGGGTTGATCAGTTGTTTGTAGTCGAGCGATGGTGCCTCCCGCCGCCACAGCCTCAACCAGCGTCCAGGGCTCGCCCCAAACCCCAGCGTCGGTTGGCAGCCCGTCGGCTCCCGCCGTGAAGGATCCCGCCAAGGACACGATCCTTACGCCGCGCTTCTACACCACTGATTTCGACGCCATGGCGGCGATGGATCTGCGCCCGAACGAAGCAGAGCTGGAGGCGATCTGCGAGGAATTCCGCAAAGATTACAACCGTCACCACTTCGTTCGCAACGAAGAATTTGAAGGGGCCGCCGACAAACTCGATCCCCAGACCCGCAGAGTGTTTGTCGAGTTTCTTGAGCAGAGCTGCACCTCCGAGTTTTCCGGTTTTCTGCTCTACAAGGAGCTGAGCCGCAGGATCAAGCAGAAAAACCCGCTCCTCGCCGAGTGCTTCGCCCACATGGCCCGCGACGAAGCCCGCCACGCCGGCTTTCTCAACAAGTCGATGGCCGATTTCGGTCTGCAACTCGACCTGGGATTCCTGACCGCCAACAAGGCCTACACCTACTTCAAGCCTAAATTTATCTTTTACGCCACCTATCTATCCGAAAAAATCGGCTACTGGCGCTATATCGCCATTTACCGCCACCTCGAGAAGCATCCCGAAAGCAAGATTTTTCCGATTTTCAACTTCTTCGAGAACTGGTGCCAAGATGAGAATCGCCACGGTGATTTCTTCGATGCCCTGATGAAGGCCCAACCCGACACCGTGCGGGGCTTCACCGCCAGGCTGTGGTGTCGCTTCTTCCTGTTAGCCGTGTTCGCCACAATGTATGTGCGCGATGTGGCGCGGAAGGAGTTCTATGAAGCCCTCGGCCTCGATGCCCGCGAGTACGACAAAGAGGTGATCATCAAGACCAACGAAACGTCGGCCCGCGTCTTCCCCGTGGTGCTTGATGTGGAGAATCCCCGCTTCTGGATCCGCCTGGAACGGCTCGTCCGCAACAACGACTCCCTCAGCGCCGTCGATGCTGCCGATGGCCCCGCCCCGATCAAGGCCCTGCGCAAGTTGCCCTTCTGGGGAGCCAATGCGCTCGAAATGGCCAAACTCTTCCTGATGGCGCCGATCCGCAGCGAAGCGTTCCAGCCTGCGGTGCGCTGAGCTTTGGCGCCCTCAACCCTCAGCCCGGCCGCTCCCTTCCAGGACGAAGGCTGGATCCGACGCCTCGAACCTCTTCTCGCCGCCGGCCGGGCCGCCGGTGCCGACTTGGTGGAGGTGTTTCTTGAACGCACCGACCACCTCGGTGTATTGGCCGAACAGGACACCATCACCAGCGTGAGCCCTGCCTTCGGCATGGGAGCGGGCTTGCGTGTGTTCCGGGGCGGCCGTGACGGCTTTGTTTCCACCAACGACTTAGGCGAAAGCGCCCTCCTTGCCGCCCTCGATGAGGCCCTGGCGATGCTGGAATTGCGCCGCAGCGCCCCGGAAGGCCCTGGATCATTCGAAGGCCTGGGCAGTCTGCGGGATTTCGCGGTGGCCAAACAACCCTGGCTGGAAAGCTGCCCGGGTCTCACCGAGGCCACAGCCCGGCTGCTGCAGGGCACCCATCATCTTGAGCACCACGGCAGCCATCTGCAGGCCCGCCGCGGTAGCTACGCCCGCAACTGGCAGGAGGTGCTGGTCGTCGCCAGCGACGGCACCCACGCCCGCGACATCCGGCTGCATCAAACGGTTGGCCTCACGGTCCTTGCTGCCGATGGCGACCATCGCGCCAGTCTGAGCCGTCGCTACGGCACCACCGACAACCCCAACGATCTGCGCCACTGGGATCTTGAGTCTTCCGCCATCGACCTCTGCACTAGTGCCGCTTCGATGCTGTATGCCGATTACGTCGAAGCGGGACAGTTCCCGGTGGTATTAGCAAATCGTTTCGGCGGGGTGATCTTCCACGAAGCCTGCGGCCACCTGTTGGAAACCACCCAGGTGGAACGGGGCACCACCCCCTTCGCCGAGAAGGTGGGCGAGATAATCGCCCATCCCTCCGTGACCGCGATCGACGAAGGATCCAGCAACGAAGCCTTCGGATCCCTGGCCATGGACGATGAGGGCATGGAGCCCCAGCGCAGCGTGCTCATCGAGAACGGCGTTCTCAAACACTTCCTCAGTGACCGGGCCGGCGAATTGCGCACCGGTCATCGGCGCACCGGCAGCGGACGCCGCCAGAGCCATGCGTTCGCAGCGGCCAGCCGCATGCGCAACACCTACATCGCCGCCGGGCCGCACACTCCGGAGGAGCTGATCGGCTCCGTCGATCGGGGGCTTTATTGCAAATCGATGGGTGGCGGCAGCGTTGGTCCCACCGGCCAGTTCAACTTCGCGGTCGAAGAGGGCTATCTGATTGAAGACGGCCAGCTCACCCGACCGGTGAAGGGTGCCACCCTGATCGGTGAGGCTAAGGAAGTAATGCCCCGAATCTCGATGTGCGCCAACGACCTCGAACTCGCGGCCGGATTCTGTGGCTCTGTGAGTGGGAGCGTCAATGTCACGGTGGGACAGCCCCACATCAAAGTCGATTCGATCACGGTGGGCGGACGCTGACCATGGAGACGAACAGCTCAAGCCTCGACAGGGCGCCCGCCATCCGCAATGAACTCACCGGAGAACAGCCGGCTGGAGAGCAGGAGGAGAGCCGCCTCGAAGCCCCCCGGTTGCAGGAGACCGTGGCAGCCATGGCACGCCGGGCCGGTGTCCGCCAGTGGGATCTTGGCGCCGCCTGCAGCAGCGACCGCTCCGTGCAGGTGGATCGCGGTGAAGCCAAACAGCTCAAGGCCGCCCAGCGTCGTTCGATCACCGTGCGGGTGTGGAACGAGGCGAACCGCATCGGCATCACCAGCACCTCCGACCTCTCCGAGGCTGGCCTGGCGCGCGCCCTGGAGGGGGCAAAAGCCGCCAGTGCCTTCGGCAACCAGGACGAGACCCCGGCCTTCTCTCCCTTGGCAACGGCTCCCCTGCCACCTTTGGAGCAGCCCCTTCACCCCTCCCTCGGCATCCTGAAGCTGCTGGCCACCCTGAAAGAGGCGGAGGCCAATCTGCTCGGCCGCCACCCCGCCATCACCACTGTTCCCTATAACGGCCTCGGAGAGCGGAGCAGCGAGCGGATCTATCTCAACAGCGAAGGAGCCTGCCGCCAGCAGAGACTCACCACCGCCAGCGTTTACCTCTACGCACGGGCCGAGGAAACCGGCCGCAAGCCCCGCAGCAGTGGTGCGGTCAGACTGGCTTACGGCGCCGATTCGCTGGATGTGGCTGGCTGTATCGAGGAAGCGGCGGAGCGCACGATCGCCCACCTCGACTATGGCCCAATCCCTACGGGTCATTATACCTGCGTGTTCAGCCCCGAAGCCTTTCTCGACCTGATCGGCGCCTTCAGCAGCCTGTTTAATGCCCGCGCCGTGCTGGATGGCGTGAGCCTCTCAGGCCGCGATTCCCTCGGCCAGGCCCTGGCTGTTCCCTTCCTGGACATCCACGACAACGGCCTGCATCCCGGCAACATCGGAGCGTCGGGTTTCGATGGCGAAGGCACACCCACCCGGCGCCTGAGTCTGGTGGAGGGTGGTGTGCTCAGGCATTTCCTCCACTCCGAAGCCAGTGCCCGGGCCTTTGGGGTCGAACCCACGGGCCATGCAGGCATGGGAGCCAAGGCGAGCGTGGGGCCGAACTGGTTCGAAGTGGGGCCCTCACCCGAGAACGGTGGCGGAGCCGGCGGCCTCGACCGCTTCCTGGCCAGCCGAAACGGTGGCCAGGGCCTTGTGGTGATCGACTCCCTCTCCGCGCTCCATGCCGGTGTGAAAGCCAGTCAGGGATCCTTTTCGCTGCCCTTCGACGGCTGGTGGATTCGCGATGGTGAGCAGCGCTCCATCGATGCCGCCACAGTGGCCGGCGATATCCGCACCGTGCTGCAGTCCCTGCTGGGCTTTGAGGGAGAAGCAAAGATCACCCCCGATGGCCTCTGCCCGTGGGTCTGGGTGGAAGGGCTCGCCGTGACCGGCGACGCCTGAGGTGACGGCCAGCGTCCCCGAGGGGCCGCGGAAATCTCGGCTCAATCACTCGCCAGGCTGCACCCTGGACCCAACATCAAGGCGTCCATGAAGATCCTGTTCTGGGGCACTCCCGCTTACGCCCTACCGAGCCTGGAGGCCCTGCTGGTGGCGGGCCATCAGGTGGTGGGGGTGGTGAGCCAGCCCGACCGGCGCCGCGGACGGGGCAAGGCCTTGGTGGCCTCGCCGGTGAAGGCCCGGGCCCTGGAACTGGACCTGCCGGTGTTCACGCCGGAGCGGATCCGCAGGGAACCCGATTGCCAGGGCGAGCTGGCCGCCCTCGGAGCCGACCTCTCCGTGGTCGTGGCCTTTGGTCAGATCCTGCCGCCCCAGGTGCTGAACCAGCCACCTCTGGGCTGCTGGAATGCCCATGGCTCCCTGCTGCCCCGCTGGCGGGGAGCGGCTCCGATTCAGTGGTGTCTCCTGGAAGGGGACCCCGAAACCGGGGTGGGAATCATGGCCATGGAGGAGGGCCTCGACACGGGCCCCGTGCTGCTGGAGCGGCGCCTTGCCGTGGGCCTGCTGGAGAATGCTGCCCAGGTGGGGGAACGGCTGGCCAGGCTCAGCGGCGATCTGCTGGTGGAAGCCATGGATGGCATCGCCGCGGTGGGCGAAGGCCCTCAGGCCGAACGGCTGACACGCCTGGGCGTGCGGAACCAGCCCAACGAAGGAACCACCTACGCCCGCCTGCTGACCAAGGAGGACGCCATCGTCGACTGGAGCGCCCCGGCCTTGGCGGTGCATCGCCGCGTGATGGGGCTCTATCCCGGCGCCCAAACCCGCTGGCGAGGCCAGAGGCTGAAACTCCTGGTCACCGAGCCCCTGGTGCAGCGGCTGCGTGAGCAGCTCACCCCCGAGGGCCGCAGCATGGCGGATCTCTGGGGCGGTCCCCAGGACCAGGAGCCGGGCACACTGCTGGCTCTGGCTGAAGGGGTTGGGGCGGTGGTGGCCACCGGCGGCTGTCCGGTGCTTGTCAGGAAAGGACAGCTGGAAGGCAAGGCAGCGGTGGAGGGTACGGGCCTTCTCCAGCAGCTCAATCTTCGCGTCGGCGATAGCCTCGGACCTTGAACCGAGCAGCCGGCGCAGCCTAGGAAAGCTGACCCGTGGCCCTGGCCAGGCAGTCGGCTGAGCGCTGAACCGCTTCAACGCGATCGGCAAGGAACAGCGCTGACGTTGTGTGGTGTCAGGGGCTGGGATGCCGTGCTGCTGCGGCAGACGACCTCAGAGGGCTGAGACGCCCACAACGGAGCCCTGGCCCTGGCGACGGTGCAGCTCATGGAGCCCCTCAAGCTGGTTGTAGACAGCCACCAACTGGTCCCGGATGTGGCGACTGTTGTCGATTTTCTCGAGGGAAAGAAGCATGGTTTCGATCTGACCCTTGCAATCGATCAGCACGCGGCATTCGGGGGAACCGGGTTCGTAGGGCATGGCATGAGTGGATGCGAAGTGAGTTCAATCGAGCCTTGATCTCCAAACTGTCGCTTTCACTGCCATTCGGCAGGGTCGCAGCGGGTTGCCGCAGAAGCGATCAGCGGGAGCGGGGGCGGCGGCCCGGGGTCCGCTGGGGTTGCCCCGGTCCGTCGCGGCGGCGGCCGCGGCCACCGCTGAGGTCGAGGGGAGGAGCGGAGAGCACGGTGGGCTCGAAGCCGGGCACCTCCTGCCGGGGCAGGGGCGAAGCGACCAGCCGCTCGATTGCGCGCAGAAGCTCATGCTCTTCGGCCGCCACCAGGGAGATGGCGTGGCCATTCTGGCCGGCCCGGCCGGTGCGGCCGATGCGGTGCACGTAGTCCTCCGCCACGTTGGGCAGGTCGAGGTTCACCACATGGGGCAGCTGGTGGATATCAATGCCACGGGCGGCGATGTCGGTGGCCACCAGCACGCGCACCTCGCCGCTCTTGAAGCCTGCCAGGGCTCGGGTTCGAGCTCCCTGGCTCTTGTTGCCATGGATGGCGGCGGCGGAGAGGCCCTCCTTCTCGAGCCGTTCGGCAACCTTGTTAGCGCCGTGCTTGGTGCGGGAAAACACCAGCACCTGCTGCCAGTCATTGCTGCGGATCAGGTGGCTGAGCAGATCCGCCTTGCGGGCCATGTCGCAGGGATGGAGAACCTGCTCCACCAGCGGCGCCGCCTGGTTCTCCGGGGTGGCCTGCAACTGCACCGGATTGTGGAGCAGACCCTGGGCCAGCCTGCGGATCTCGGGGGAGAAGGTGGCTGAGAAGAGCAAGTTCTGACGCTTGGCCGGCAGCAGGCTGAGGATGCGGCGGATGTCGCGGATGAAGCCCATGTCGAGCATCCGATCGGCCTCATCCAGCACCAGGATCTCCACCTGATCAAGCCGAAGCGCACGCTGCTGATGGAGATCCATGAGGCGGCCTGGCGTGGCCACCAGCACATCGGTGCCGTGGCGCAGGCGATTGATCTGGGGGTTGGGGCTGACGCCGCCGAACACCACATCGGAGCGCAGATCGAGATAGCGGCCATAGGCCACCACGCTCTCGGCCACCTGGGCAGCCAGTTCGCGGGTGGGGGTGAGCACCAGGGCCCTCACCTGGCCTGCGCGAGCCTTGGGTCCATGCCGGAGGCGCTCCAGCATCGGCAGGGTGAAGCCGGCCGTCTTACCGGTGCCGGTCTGGGCTGCCGCCATCACATCGTGGCCCTCAAGCACCGCCGGGATGCAGGTCAGCTGGATGGGGGAAGGGGTGCGGTAGCCCTTGGCTGCCACGGCCTTAAGCAAGGGTTCGGATAGGCCGAGCTGCTCGAACTCCAAGGCGAGGGCCGCCACCGGAGCGGTGAGGCTGGTGGGCGCATCGGGGGCTCCGCTCCTCCCTTGGGGTCCTGCACCGGATCCGGAGCGGCTCTCGGCGACGGCGGCCAGCCCCACTCCAGGGGCGCCGGGATCGAGGGTCGCGCCTGCGCTGCGCGGTGCGGCTCGCCGACGGCGAACGGATTCGGAAGAGGAGGAAGTGATCGCGATACGGCATCAGAATGCCCACCCTAGGCAGGGGCCGCGACACGACTCGCCGCCCCTGCTCCTCAGGGCCTAACAGTGGCCTGGATCAGACGCGCGGAGCGGCGCAGAGGCCTCAGCGCGGTTGGTGGGAGCCGCAGCGCTCACACGGCCCTTCCGGAAGCACGGCGCAGCGCAGCAGGGGGGACAGGGCATTGAAGCGGCAGGAGGGATCGCCGATCACCCAGCCCCCCTTCCAGGGTCGGGCATCGGCGGGCCGCTGCTGGGGCTTCACGTCGAGGGCCACGGCAACGAGCTCATAGCGACCATCCCGGAGGCGGTAGCGATGGGAGCGCTGCAGCACGAGGAAGCTGCGCCCACCGTGCTCGAGCCAGCGGCCGGGCTGGGGAGCGTCGGCCAGATCATCAAGATCGAGTTCCTCGAGCAGAACCCGGCTGTGGGGATCGCGCAGCTGAACCCGCATCAATCAGCCTGGGAGACTTCAGCCACAGCGCCTGTCCCTGGCACTGGCGGGGCGCCCTGAGCAGGCCCCGCCGGGGTGACGGCAGAGCCTGCCAACGGCACCGCAGGGGTCGGTGGGACGATGCGGGCGGAGAATCCCCAAGCGAAGATCACGGCGACGCTGAGCAGCACAGCCCACTCCGGAAGCACCAGGTCCGGATTGATCACTCGGACCAGCAGGCGGATGCCCACCAGGGCCACAGCCAGATAGCCCGAGGTTTCCAGGTGGCGGAACTCCTCCAGCCAGCGGATGAACAGTTCGGCGGTGAGGCGCAGGGCTACCACCCCGATCACCCCGCCGGCCATCACCAGCGCCAGCCGGTCGGTGACGGCCACCGCGGCCGCCACGCTGTCGAGGGAGAAGGCCAGATCGGTGAGCCCGAGGGTGACCACCACCCCCGCCAGCCTGCGGATCTGGCCGCTGGCAGCGGGAACCTCCGCCGGGGGCGGCGAAATCTGGCCGTCAGCGACGGCGGCGGCCGGGGGGTCACCGGTCGCCGGTTCGCTCCCGGGGGCCTCGTCCGCGGCCAGGAGCTGCGAGCCGGACAACCAGAGCAGGTAGGCGGCGGCCAGCAGCTGGAGGGGCCAAAAGCGCAGCACCCAGCGGGCCGCGATGATCAGCAGGATCCGGAAGCCCAGGGCCAGCAGCAGGCCGAAATTCAGGGCCTGGCGCTGTTTCTGCGGGTCATGCAGCCGCCTAGAGATCGCCGCCAGAGCGATCGCGTTGTCGGCGGAGAGCACCACCTCCAGCACCACCAGCAGGGGCAGCACCACCAGCACCTCCCCCCACTGATCGACGCCTTGGAGGAGGGTTGTTAGGGAAGGCAGCGTCTCCGCTTCCATGGGCACCGTTGATGGGGGTAAGGGCCTCGGCGCGACCAGGCCGGGGGCGAAGGGTCGGCCCTCCGGACCATCCACGAACCCGGTGGCTGGAATCGGGAGTCGCGGACGGGACAATGGATTGAACCTAGGAAAGCCGGATCGCTGCCTGTGTTCCCACCGATCCAGTTCCAGGTGCGCCTTGTCCACGCCGAGTCCGGCAACCGGGTGGTGGAGGTGAGGGCACTACGGGGAAGCACCCCCCTCGGTAGTGCCCTCGGGGAGGCCGCCAATGCTGAGGAGGCAGAGCAACGCGCCCTGGATCGGTTGCTGAGCCGGCTGGGGCCCCTCGAGGAGCCGCCGGCCTCCAACACCCCGATCCAGGCCCCGATCCTGGCGGACGCGGGTCCGCCCTTGTATCGGCCCGCCAATCCACCTGCGCATCCGCCAGTGCCAGCAACAGTGACGACGCCTGAGCAGACGCCTGTGACGCCACCAGCGGCCGAGGCCCCAGCCGGCCGAGCGGAACCCAAGCTGCCGCCCGCGGCAGCCGACCCCCCCGCAGATCCGGAGGATTGGAGCAGCGAACTGGCGCGCCTGGATCTGGAACTGCGCCGGCTGGGCTGGTCCCGCGAGCAGGAGGGAGAGTATCTGCAACGGGCCTTCGGCCACCCCAGCCGCAGCCGGCTCACCAGCTACGCCGATCTGAAGGCCTATCTCGGTGCCCTGGAGGGTCTGCCCCCCGGCGCCGAGCCGACCAGCTGCCCCGTGCCGCTGCGGCGGCGGGATCTGCTGGCCCAGTCCGACCAGCTGCTGGTGGCCCTGGGCTGGAAGGGTGAGCAGGCCCGCCGGTTCCTGGAGCAACAACTGGGGGCTACCAGCCGTCAGCAGCTAGCGGACAGCCAGTTGCTGCACTTCAATATGCTCCTGGAAAGTGAGCTCCTTGCAAGAGACCCCGCCGATGGGAGGATGATCAGCCCTCCCGCACCACCTCCATGACGATCAGGGTCGGCATCAATGGTTTCGGCCGCATCGGCCGCCTCGTCTTCCGCCGCGCCGTGAGCCAGGAGGGCATCGAGGTGGTGGCGATCAACGACCTGATCGATGTCGATTACATCGCCTACATGCTGCGCCACGATTCCACCCACGGCCGCTTTCAGGGCACGGTGGAGGTGAATAACGGCGCCCTGGTGGTGAATGGCAAGCCGATCCGCATCAGCGCCCAACGCAGTCCGGCCGATCTGCGCTGGGATGAGGTGGGGGTGGACACGGTGCTCGAATCCACCGGCTTCTTCCTCACCGACGACACCGCCCGCCAGCACCTCCAGGCCGGGGCCCGCAAGGTGGTGATCTCGGCCCCCTCCAAGGACGACACGCCGATGTTCGTGATGGGGGTGAACCACAGCAGCTACGCCGGCCAGGAGATCGTTTCGAACGCCTCCTGCACCACCAACTGTCTGGCCCCGATGGCGAAGGTGCTGCATGACAACTTCGGCATCAGCAGCGGCCTGATGACCACCGTGCATGCCACCACCGCCACCCAGAAGACGGTGGATGGCCCTTCGGTGAAGGACTGGCGCGGCGGCCGGGGTGCCGCCCAGAACATCATTCCCTCTTCCACAGGCGCCGCCAAGGCCGTGGGCAAGGTGATCCCGGCCCTCAACGGCAAGCTCACCGGCATGGCCTTCCGGGTGCCCACCCCCGATGTGTCGGTGGTGGATCTCACCGTGAACCTGGAGCGGCCCACCAGCTACGAGGCTGTCAAGGCCGCGATGAAGGCCGCCTCCGAGGGCGCCATGCAGGGCATCCTCGGCTACACGGAAGCTGAGGTGGTGTCCACGGATTTCTTGGGCGAATCCTGCACCTCGATCTTCGATGCGGGGGCCGGCATCGCCCTCACGGACACCTTCATGAAACTGGTGGCCTGGTACGACAACGAGTGGGGATACTCCTGCAAGTGCGTGGATCTGATCCGCTACATCAACAGCGCCGGCTGAAGTCGGCGCCCCCGGTCTTAGCTCCGCAGGGGGCAATGGCGGCCCAGCAGCGCCGCCCCAACCCCCAGCCGGTTCTGGTTGGCATAGGCCTCGGCCTCCAGGGCCCGCTCCGACTCTGAGGCCTCCGCATAAGTGGGCGCATTGAGCTGGGCGGCCAGCTCTGGTGTGAGCTGGTCGTCGATGCCGAGCCGTTTCGGAGCAGCCCGCAGGCCCCCGCCGAAACAGCTCTGGGCCACGTGGATGGCCTCGTGGTTGAGCACCCGGGCAAAATCGAGGGTGCCGTGGGCCACCACGGAGGGATCGATCCTGAGGGTGCGGGAACCGGCATCCCATTCCGCCGCCGCCGCCCGTTTGCGGGGCTTTGTGAGATCGAGCTGCACTCCCACGTCCTGCAAGCTGCGCAACAGCTCCACCACCGCCTCCCGCTCTTTGTCGAAGCTGGGCGGAAGGTCGACCAGGGCACGGATCTGGTCGAGGCTCAGGGGGAGCTCCCCCGGGCGACGATGGTAGAAATAACGGGTGCCTCCATCGCTGAGGTATTCCACCCGGGGAGTCCAGCGGGCATCGCCCTCGGCCAACTGCTGCAGCAGGCCCTGTCGCAGCAGCACCAGGGGACGGCGGTGGGGTTCGGGGGGAGGGTCGAACTGCTCTATCAATCCAGGGGCCAGGGGGTATCGCACGGCGAGGGTTGCCACACCCCTGAGCAGATCCGGTGCCGCCGCTAGCAGCAGGGTGGCGGTGGCCACGCCAAGGGCGATGGCGCTACCGGCGGGGAGCAGGCTCGCCGGCCGCAGCAACTGGCCGCAGCGGCGACAACGGGGCCGGCGCTCCAGAGGATCCGACAGTCGGATCACGGCACCACGGCAATCGGGGCAGCGATAACGGGCCAAGAACTCGCCAGAACCTGCCCACAGCATGGGTCGGGATCGCCCCGGCTGGTTGCCCCACCACACGGGCCGAAAGGTCAAGCGAAAGACACCGCTGCAGAACGGGACGGGGGGATCCATGGTGGGGATGCGGTCCGCCTCGAGCCGCACACCCGCGACTGCTCAGATGAAGACTCGATGGATCGGGGCCCTGCTCACTCTCCCGATCGCCGTGCTGGCCAGTGAAGCCGCCTACCGGATCGCCGAGCCGTCAGCTCAGTCCTACCCCTCCGGGAATTGCCTGGTCCTGGCCCTGGGAGCGCCGTCGCGGGCCGATGGCACCGCTTCCGCCCTCCAGCGCTTCCGGGTGGAGACCGCCGTCGACACCCTGCGGCAGCGGCGCTGCCGTGGGCTGCTGCTCTCAGGCGGAGCGGTTCGCAACGAACGGATCGAGGCGGTGACGATGGCCAATCTGGCGAAGACCCTTGGGGTGCCTGCCGACCAGCTGGTGATCGAGCCCACGGCCCGCAACACCTGGCAAAACGTGGGCTGTCTCCACTCCCGGCTGCTCAAAGTGGAGCGGGTGTTCGTGGTGTCCGACAGCCTGCATGCCCAACGCGCGGTGCGCTATGCCTGCCGCCAGGATGCGCGTCTGTGCCAGCGAGTGGTGAACGCCGGAGTGGTGCCGCCGATCGACCAGCTCTGGTGGAGCCTCACCGCCGCCGCCTGGCAGGGGGCCGCCTTCCTGCGGGATCGGCTCCAATTTGAGCGCAATGCAAGCGCGAATGGCCCCCTGTGCGGGCAGCGCCTGCCGATGAGCAGCAGCCACCAGCCACGGCTTTGGTGAGCCAACAGGCCACTGCCGCCCTGCGGAGGCGGTCAATGTCACTACTGCAGATATCATAGAAATAGGCACTGTTGCATCTCACTTGAAGAAGCTTGTTGGACCACTTCGCAGAGCAACAATCTATGGCCTGCTTAGTTATGGCGGTCTTGTTCTGATCAACAACTCAGAGCTGGCCCTCCCCAACATGTGGATCGCCTATCTGCCGATGTTCATCGGTGTCTATGTGGTGACGCAGTGGCTCGACAAAAAGCTTGGGGATTGAGTACCCGCGGATCCAGTAGGGCTGCTTCTTCCCGTTGGGACCATGGTTATTGCTAATCATCAGCAACCGCTCCGGGGTCATCGGCGTGGCCATGGCGGCAAGGAGGTTCGCTCCACCAAGCAGGCGCAGAAGGACGCCCGCAAGCTCGCTGCCGCCTCACCCGCCCTCAAGGCCAAGGACGAACAATCACGGGCTCGTCTACCAGGTGCTCCGCGAGGCTTTCGCCAACCTCATGGGCTGATGCTTCAACGTTAGACGGCATTCCGGTCTCGGCTTGATGCTGACGGCACCACCTGGCTGGGCAAGGTCAGGCATGGAAACGGTGAGCACGACAAAGCCCGGTGACGAGGCCACCGGGCTCTGAAGGATTCTGGTTGGTGGGGCGGAGCTGCTGACGCTGGCACCTGGGGCCAGGGTTCCAGTGGGACTTCCCCATGGGTCCGGGGCACCTGAGGCGAGGCCGTTAACGGTGCAGTGGACGGCGGCGGAGCACACACACAGCGGTGTCGCACGCCAGGGAAGCCAGAGATCCGATGAGAGTGTTGGAGCAGGGGCCGGATCGTCAGCGCGCTCCTGACGCCTGACCCGGGGGAGTGTCATCCATCGAAGGGCCTCCGAATCCGATGGATCAACAATCGGATGGCTTGCCGGCCAGGGCAATAGGGCTTTATGCCTGGGCGGGTCGGGGCGGAGCGATCCAAGGCCAGCCGCAGGGCTGAATCTCGCTGGCACTGCCAAGCTCAGGGGCACAGGGATCGTCTCATCACCATGCCGCGCCAGCGCTATCGGCAGAACCCTCTGCCGCTCGGTCCTGATACCCCGCCGGTGGAGCTGTTCGGGCCGGAGCAGCCCAACCCACCCGGACTGCAGGTGGCGCCGCCAGGGGGCGGAGCCAGCCTCCATCAGCTCGATCAAGGAGGCGACGATTTTCTCCTCGGCTGTGGGGCCATCGAAGGTTTTGCGAGAGCGGGACTGGGACGCGGCCATGAACGGCAGAGCGCGGGCCGCCCGAGTGGCGCCCTGCGACGGCAAGGGCGGCGACGGCGCCTGTCGCCGAGCCGCTTGCGTCAGCCCTTGCCCGTGGGGCGACCATGAGGAAGCCCGCGCGACCCATCCCCAGGGGAATCAGTCCCCCATGGCCCTTCTGGTCATTCACGGGGCACCGTCAGCCGAGGAGGGTGCCAACGTTGGAAAGCGAGTGGAAGCTTCCATGGCGATCGCGATCGAACTCAGCGACCACCAGGCCCAGGCGCTGAGCGAGGCTGCTACACGGCTTCAGGACCCAGAGGCGGAGTTGGCCGCTGCAGCCGTACGGGATCTGCTGGCTCACCAGTCCGCCGATTTCGATGTTGCTGCGCAACTGGTGCGTGAGAAGAACCAGGAGCTCTACCAACGCCTGACTTGATGCGTTGGCTGATTCAGCAAAGTGAAGGCATGAAGGGCGCACGTGATTTTGACCATCTGTGAAACCTGATGATCAAATCACCGAAGAAAAGTGCTCCAGACGAGCGGCGAACCCTGGAAGCCCTTGCTGGTTGAGCGTCGCGAGATAGTCCAGAACAGACTTGGGCGGAGAACGCAGGCTGGCCCGATGCAGCCTTGCCGCCAAGCAGACCGTCTGCGGATCGAGATCAAGCTGATCCACCAGGAACGGATCGGGATGGCAGGCTTCGATCCCATAGGGCGTCAACAACTCGGCCGGAAAATCCTTGATGTTGAAGGTGAGAATCAGATCGGCAGATGTGCGAATGGCGGCAGCCAGCACATGACGATCATCGGGGTCCGGCAAGACCAGAGACGGGATGAGATCTTCGAAGTTGGTGACCAAGGCGTCGCGAACGTGTGCGTTCATCAGCTGGCGGGTGCGATCCAGCTGCTCCTGTTTGAGATCAGGGCGATCGCGGAGCACCCCACGGATCCATTCGTCATGGATTCGATCGCTCCAACGGGCCCTGTACAGATCGGTCAGGGCGATCCGCATCAGCAGATCGCGCAGGGGTGCTGGATAGAGAACTCAGGCGTCGTAAAGGACGGTGAACGGGTTCACCTCAGTAGCCCATCCCCAGCTCCTGGGCCTGAGCGGCCAACGCATCGAGGGCTTCACTGCGGTTCTGGTCCATCTGCTGCTTGTAGGCCAGAAGATCACTCAGGCGGATCCGCCGGTGGGTGCCCACGTTGCGGAAGGGAAGCAAGCCTTTCTTGAGTTGATCGATCAGGAACGGACGAGACACATTCAGCAGATCGGCGCCCTGCTGGGTGGTGAGCTCGGCATGTACCGGCATCAAGGTGACTGCATGGCCCTTGGCCATCTGGCTGAGGATTTCCTGCAGCAGAGCCAGTGCTGCAGGAGGCAGGGCGATCGTGTCTTTCTCCGCCCCTTCCAGCTGCAGAGAAACGGTCGGCAAGCTTGTGGGCAGCGTGGCGCGGACCCTGGCTAAATGCTCCAGGCTCCTGGCCGCCAGCTGGATGGCCTCCGGAGTGGGAGCCACAGGCTCCAGAAAATCAGGGATAGCGAGCGCCATGGATCCACCGCAGCCAACTGACCCTAGCGCTTAAACGAAGCAATCGAAACATTCGCAGCAATCGATTCGTTTCTTCGTTTCCGCCCTGGCGACTTGATGGTGGCCTATTGCTCGCTGCGTCAGCCCTTGCCCGTGGGGCGACCATGGGTCATCCCGCGCTACCCATCCCCAGGGGAGTCAGTCCCGCAGTAGATCACCGCTGCTGCAGCCACCAGTAAGCCGCGCCCGTAACGGGCGTGACAGGGTGCTTCTGGTCATCTGCCGATCGAAGCTGCCCCGCGCGGGGGCCAAAGCGACGGAGGAGGCAACGCCCGGTGCGCCGAGCACCTGCTGCTGCCAGATGCCGGTGCGGGGCTTGGCGTGGACCCTGGCGATCTGAGCCGGGGCCTTCATCGATCTGGCGCTGATCATCGTGGCGGGCATGGCTGAGTTCCTTGTGTTCAGGCTCCATTGCCAGGCCACGGTTGCCGCTGGCAAGGGGTGTTGACGTCCTGCTACTGCGCTGATGCCTCCTGCTGCTCGTGGCTCTGCCACTGGCGCTGTCACAGGTGATCTGCCTGGCTCGGTGCTTGGTGAGCAGCCCATGCCGTCAGACCCAACGGGCCCCTGGCGCGTGACGGCCAGGGCCACTGGCGGCCTGGCGCAGATCAGCAACAACCACGAGGCACGGGTGATCCGCAAGGCGAAATTGGAGACCTACCTGCGCAAGGGCAAGCCCTGGTGACAGACGGGGCCTGAGGGGGCATAAAGGGGGGGGACTGCGCGCTGCCTTACGCCGTCGGCACCGAGTTATCAACATGCCTCATTGGCAGCCTCCTGCGCCGCATCACTTGTTGGATGCGGGCCAGGAACTGCTCCATCGCGGGAATCAGCTCTTCCTCCAGCAAGGTGATCTCCTCCTCTCCAGGTGGCTGGAGTGGACGAGGGCAACGGGATCCTCGCGGCAGAGGGAATCGAGCCAGAGGGACATGGGATCTGCCGCCGTGGCGCAGCGATGGGACGCCAGCAGCACCGCTGGATCAGGCAAGGGGCGCGCAGCGCCTCGCGCAGCCCTTGCCCCGGCGGATGATGGGCGATCACACCGCCAACCCCAAAGGGGATAGCCCTCAAGCCAGCTCGGCCCTGAGGGCGGCGAGGCCTGCCTGCCGGCGCCGCTGCACTGACATGGCGCTGATGCCGAGCTGTGCTGGCCGCGCCGAGCTGTGGCGGTTGCGCCTCCATCCCCAGGGCGGCCTGGCGCTGCTGCCCTCGCCGGTGGATGGCAAGCCAGCGCTGGTGATGATGAATGGCTCCGGCGCTGCCAGCCGCGCCACCCGCTGGTATGCGGGTCCCGGAATCATCGGTGCAGTAGCAGGCCCCGAAGCCGGCCACAGCGAAGGGAGGGGACTTGCGAGGATCGAAGTCCTCAACCGAGCCACGATGCCCCTCTCCCCCCTGGTGCGCCAACTGCAGCAGGTGCCGCTCACCCGGGAGGTGCTGGCCCGCACTGAGCGGCCGGAGCGGCTGCGGCTGGGGGGCGCTGGCCGGGCCGGCCGGGCCCTGATCACCAGTGCCCTGGCAAGGGTGGCCGAAGCACCGTTGCTGGTGGTGGTGCCCACCCTGGAGGAGGCAGGCCGCATGGCGGCCCTGCTGGAGTTGATGGGCTGGCAGAGCTGCCAGCTGTATCCCACCAGCGAGGGGTCGCCCTACGAACCGTTCGATCCCACCACCGAGATCACCTGGGGGCAGCTGCAGGTGCTGGCCGAATTGCTCGATCCGGAGGCCGGCGGCAAACGACTGGCGATCGTGGCCACGGAGCGGGCCCTCCAGCCCCATCTGCCCCCACCGGATGTACTCGCCGGCCGCTGCCTTACCCTGCGGCGCGGCGACACGCTGGACATCGAAGAGCTGGGCGCCAGCCTGGCGCGCCTGGGCTACGAGAGGGTGCCCAGCATCGAGCAGGAGGGCACCTGGAGCCGCCGCGGCGACATCATCGACCTCTTTCCTGTCAGCGCCGAGCTGCCGGTGCGCCTGGAGTTGTTCGGCGAGGAGCTGGAGAAGCTGCGGGAATTCGATCCGGCCAGCCAGCGCTCCCTCGATGCGATCGAGCGGGTGCGGCTCACCCCCACCAGCCACGCGCCGCTGATCGCCGAAGCCCTGCGGGAGCAGATGCCGGAGGGGTTGGAAGCCCTGCTCAGCCCCGAAGCCCTCGATCAGCTGCTGGAGGGGGGCACGCCAGAAGGGATGAGACGGCTGCTTGGTCTGGCCTGGCAGGAGCCGGCCTCCCTGCTCGACTATCTGCCCGCAGGCACCCTGATCGCCCTGGAGGAGCGGCGCCATTGTCTGGCCCACGGGCAGCAGTGGTTCGACCACGCCGCCTCCCACCACCAGGAGGTGCTGCAGAGCCTGGATCTGGAAGCCGCCGAAGCCACCGCCCCATCGGCATCCCCCTCCCTGCTCCCACCGAGCCTCCACCGCCGACCCGCCGAGGCACTGGCGGCCCTGGAGGCGTTCCGCGGCTTCGATCTGGCTGAACTGCAGGAGAGCGACCGTCACCCCAACAGCTTCGATCTGGCCAGCCGGGCGGTGCCGGCCCACCCCAACGCCTTCGGCCGCCTGGCGGGCCTGGTGAAGGGGTATCAGGCCGGGAAGGTCCGGGTATGGCTGGTGTCGGCCCAGCCCAGCCGGGCCGTGGCCCTTTTGGAGGAGCACGACTGCATCGCCCGCTTCGTGCCCAATTCCCAGGACAGCCCGGCGATCGAACGGCTGATCGAGCAGAACACGCCGGTGGCTCTCAAGAGTCGCGGCACCGCCGAACTGGAGGGCCTGGAGCTGCCCGCCTGGAAGTTCGTGCTGCTCACCGACCGGGAGTTCTTTGGCCAGCACAGCCTGGCCGCCAGTGGCTATGTGCGCCGCCGCCGCCGCGCCGCCAGCCGCACGGTGGATCCGCTGCGGATGGTGCCCGGCGACTTCGTGGTGCACCGCAACCACGGCATCGGCCGCTTCCTGAAGCTCGAGAAGCTGGCGATCGGCGGCGAAGCGCGCGACTACCTGGTGGTTCAGTACGCCGACGGCCTGCTACGGGTGGCCGCCGACCAGCTGGGCAGTCTGGGCCGCTACCGCGCCAGCAGCGAAAGCCCGCCCGAGCTCAACCGCATGGGCGGCAGCGCCTGGACCAAAGCCAAGGAGCGGGCCCGCAAGGCTGTGGCCCGGGTGGCGATGGACCTCGTGAAGCTCTATGCCGAGCGCCACAAGGCGCCGGGCTTCGCCTTCCCCCCCGACGGCCCCTGGCAAAACGAACTGGAGGATTCCTTCCCCTACGAACCGACCCCCGACCAGCTCAAGTCGATCGCCGAGGTGAAGCGCGACATGGAGCAGCCCCAGCCGATGGACCGGCTGGTGTGCGGCGATGTGGGCTTCGGCAAAACCGAAGTGGCGATCCGGGCGATCTTCAAGGCGGTCACCGCCGGCAAGCAATGCGCCCTGCTGGCGCCCACCACGGTGCTGGCCCAGCAGCACTGGCGCACCCTGAGCGAACGCTTCGCCCCCTACCCGCTCAAGGTGGCCCTGCTCAACCGCTTCCGCACCGCGGCCGAACGCAAGACGATCCTCGATGGGCTGGCCGCCGGCAACGTGGATGTGGTGGTGGGCACCCACCAGCTGCTGGGCAAGGGCACCGGCTTCAAACAGCTAGGGCTGCTGGTGGTGGATGAGGAGCAGCGCTTCGGCGTGAATCAGAAAGAGAAGATCAAGGCACTCCGCAAGGACGTGGACGTCCTTACCCTCTCGGCCACCCCCATCCCCCGCACCCTCTACATGAGCCTCTCGGGGGTGCGGGAGATGAGCCTGATCACCACCCCGCCGCCCCTGCGCCGCCCGATCAAGACCCACCTGGCCTCCCGCGACGAGGAGGCGGTGCGCAGCGCCATCCGCCAGGAGCTCGACCGCGGCGGCCAGGTGTTCTATGTGGTGCCGAGGGTGGAGGGGATCGAGGAGGTGGCCGAGCAACTGCGCCAGATGCTGCCGGGCCTGAAGCTCCTGGTGGCCCATGGCCAGATGGCCGAAGGCGAACTGGAGAGCGCCATGGTGGCCTTCAACGCCGGCGAAGCCGACCTGATGCTCTGCACCACGATCATCGAATCGGGCCTCGATATCCCCCGGGTGAACACGATCCTGGTGGAGGACGCCCACAAATTCGGCCTGGCCCAGCTGTACCAGCTCCGGGGCCGGGTGGGCCGCAGCGGCATCCAGGCCCATGCCTGGCTCTTCTATCCCGGGGATGCCTCCCTCAGCGAGGCGGCACGGCAGCGGCTGCGGGCGATCCAGGAGTTCGCCCAGCTGGGGTCCGGCTACCAACTGGCCATGCGCGACATGGAGATCCGCGGCGTGGGCAACCTGCTGGGGGTGGAGCAGAGCGGACAGATGGAGGCCATCGGCTTCGACCTCTATATGGAGATGCTGCAGGAGTGCCTAGCCGAGATCCAGGGCCAGGACATCCCGGCGGTGGAAGACACCCAGATCGACCTGCCGCTCACCGCCTTCATCCCAGCCGAGTGGATCCCGGAGAACGAGGAGAAAATGGCCGCCTACCGGGCCGCCGCCGACTGCACCAGCAAGGAGGCCCTGGTGGAGCTGGCCGCCGGCTGGACCGATCGCTACGGCGCGATCCCGGCGCCGGTTCAGAGCCTGCTGCAGCTGCTGGAACTGAAACTCGTTGCCAGGCGCTGCGGCTTCTCGCGCATCAAGCCGGAGAAACCCAACATCGCCCTGGAAACACCGATGGAGGAGCCGGCCTTCCGACTGCTGCGCCAGGGTATGCCCCAGCACCTGCATGGGCGGCTGGTGTACCAGGGCGGGGCCGGCAGCACGGCGAAGGTGCTCGCACGCGGTCTGGGGGTGCTGCCGATCGAACGGCAGGTGGAGGAGCTGATGGGCTGGCTGCGGGCTATGGCCGACCAGATTCCAGGTTCCGATGGCCTCCGTGATGCCCAGCGGGCCGAGGAGGCCACAGCGCGAAATGCGGCGGTGCTGACGGTCTGAGCGACGGGCTCGGGTGGAGAGGCGCGGGGAACGGAAGGTGTGGCGCTGCAGCCTTCACGAAACTTCGTTAAGATCATGAGAACGTTTGTTACGTGCTGCCATGGCTGGCTACCTCGGAGAGGTGATGGACGTCGGTGGCGGCTTCGACATTGCCTCTCTCTCCACGGCACTCCTCTGCCTCGGCGCACTGGGCCTTGTGGTGCTGCTGCGTGATAAACCCAGCAACGACGACGACGACTCCTCCCCCGGCGGCGGCCTGATGCAGCCCGTGGCCTGAGCCTGCCGGAGCCCGGACCAGCCCAAACCCAGCCAGATCGTCTACAAGGCTTCCCCCTCCTCGCTGCTGATCACCGACCCGCGCCAGCATCAAGCGATGGCCCGGGCGAAGATGCGACCGCTGCCGCCTGGGCCTCCTGGCGCCAGGCGGCGGGCACGAGCACCAGGAACAGCCCCCACCAGATCAGCACCGCGATCGCAACCACCACGCTCAGCCACCAGCGACCGACGAGAAGCCAACTGATGGTCACCACGGCCAAGCCGGTGAGCAGGATCGACCAGGGTTGACACCACCAGGGCTTGTGGGACCAGATCGAGAGGACCCGGTCCTCCGTCATGGCCCCGGCCCCGGGCTGCGGCTCACTGGACACCGACCGCCGCGGGCACGTTGGCACTACCCGGCTTGTAGGCCCGCTGCAGGGTGGCGCCGGTCTGGATCCCGCGGATCAGGGTGATTTCGGCCACACGGTACTGGGGATCCTTGCGGGTGCCGAGATCCTCGATGGTGAGAGCCTTGGCATCCTCTTCGGTGAGCTTGGCCGTTACATCGGGAACGATGCCGCGGTGGTGGATGTCGTGGTTGGCGGGGGTGAGGTACTTGGCGATGGTCACGGTCATGCCGGAACCATCGGAGAGCCCCCGCACCGACTGCACCAAGCCCTTGCCGAAGGTCTTCTGACCAACCAGGAGCGCACGATTGTTCTCCTGGAGAGCGCCGGAGAGGATCTCGCTGGCGCTGGCGGAGCCCTCATTCACCAGCACCACCAAAGGCTTGGAGGTGATCGCTTTGCCCGTGGCCCGCTTCACATCCTGGATGCCGTCGCGGGTCTTGGTGGATACGATCACCCCTTCGTCTAGCCACTGGCGGGCGATCTCCACGCTGGCCACAAGCAGCCCACCGGGGTTGCTGCGTAGATCCAGCACATAGCCCTTCACCCCCTGAGCCTCCAGATCCTGGAGGGCAGCACGCATATCGCCTGCGGCATTGGCATTGAACTGCTTGAGGCGGATGTAGCCCAGCTTCTCGCCGCTGGGGCCGGTGTTCACCTGGTGCTGAACAGCGTGGAGCTCAATCAGTTCGCGCACCAGCGAGAGCTGGATCACTTCGCTCTTGCGCCGCAGGGTGAGCTTCACCGGCGTGCCCGATTTGCCGCGGATCAGTTTCACGGCGTCCTCGGTGGTCATGCCCTTGGTGCTCTTGCCGTCGATGGCGGTGATCACATCCTTGGGTTTCACTCCGGCGCGGGAGGCGGGGGATCCCTCGATCGGGGCGATCACCACCAGTTCCTTCGTATCCTTATCGAGGCTCAACTGGATGCCCACCCCGGAAAGCTCACCGGAGGTGTCGATCTGCATCTCCTTGAACTCACGCGGATCCAGGAAGCGCGTGTAAGGGTCATCCAAGGTGCCCAGCATGCCGCGGATCGCGACATAGGCCTCCTTGGGGTTGTCATAGCTTTTGGCGAGCAGATCACGCCGCAGCTTGCGCCAGCGCTCCTGGGTGTACTTGCCGGTGGTGTCCAGGTAATCGCGGAACACGATCTGCCACACCTGGTCCATCACCTCCTTCGGACTGTCGGTGATGGCCAGACTTCCGGGGGCCAACCCCATATCGCGGGCCATCACCGCCGTGGCGGCACAGGCTCCCAGACCGAGAAGCACCACGAAGGTGGTGCGACCGCTGCGCATGCGGGGAATCCTTGAAGGGGACAGAAACT
>Ga0209298_10000346_pt1 | contig 31249 bp, 28 predicted proteins | sample S_140806_EF_Meta_FD_187325 | JGI IMG/M metagenome (GOLD analysis project Ga0209298, IMG submission 187325) | Freshwater microbial communities from Lake Simoncouche, Canada to study carbon cycling - S_140806_EF_MetaG (SPAdes) (version 2) | ecosystem: Environmental > Aquatic > Freshwater > Lake ... | reverse complement strand
GCCCTGGAGGCCGCCGGCTGGCCCCGGCCCCCCGGCGAGGGTCCGATCCTTTCGGTTCTGCTCGGTGCTGATGCCGCCGCCCTCGCCGCCCAGGAGCGGCTGGAGGCGGCGGGCCTGCTGGCCCTGGCGATTCGGCCGCCCACCGTGCCGGAGGGCACCGCCCGATTGCGGCTGGTGCTGCGGGCTGGCCTTCCTTCCGGCACCCTGGAGAAGCTTTTGGAGGCCTTGGGCCCCGGACCCCTGTTCTCGCCGGCCTCGCCCTGAACCGGAGGGCTCTGCGGCCCTCTTAGCCTCCAAGTCTTCTCCATGGGAGCGGCCAAGTCGCGCCTCGTTGCAGAGCCGCTTCGGCTCAGCCTCGGCTCCGCCTATCGCTTGGGGGCAGTGGACGACCGCCGTGGCCCTCCGCTAGACCCCCCGCGTCTCCTCCACGCCACCCCCCAGCGCGCCACCGTGCACACCCCGCCGGCCAGCCCCCTCCAGGTGATCGCCATGCACGGCTGGAGCGGCACCGCCGCCGGCTGGGAGCCCTGGCGGCAGGAGGCGCAGGCCCGCGGCTGGCAGTGGCGCAGTGCTGAGCGGGGCTACGGCGCCGCGCCACCCTTCTTGCCGGCCTGGGGGCCGGATGGGCTGAAGGTGCTGATCACCCACTCGATGGGGGCCCACCTGCTGCCCCCCTCCCTGCTGGCGGAGGCCGAGCGGGTGGTGCTGCTGGCCGGCTTCGGCCGCTTCGTGCCCCCCGGTCGCGAGGGGCGCCAGCTGCGCACGGCCCTGGCGGGTATGGCCGAGGCCCTCGCCGAGGGCCCCGATCCCGAGGAAACCGCCCGGCGGGCCCAGGCCTTGCTGCATGCCTTCCTGGTTCAGGCCGCCGCCCCCGATCCCGCCACCCTGATGCCCCCAGGCCCCGCCGACCAGCCGGTGGGACCCGAGGCCCGCCGGCGCCTTCGCGATGACCTGGCCCTGCTGGAGGTCACGGCCGACCTGCCCGAGGGGTTTCCGGAGCAGGTGCCGGTGCTGCTGGTGGAGGCCGGTGACGACAAGATCGTGGTGCCCCCGATGCGGGAGCTCCTGCGTCAGCGGCTGCCGGCGGCGGAGCGGATCCTGCTGCCAGGCGCCGGCCATGCCTTTCTCACCAGCCCGCCGCTGGCCGCCGTGCTGCAGTGGTTGGAGCGGACTGGCCCGTCATGACGCTGCCATCCCGGATTCCTGAACCGCCCGCGGCCCTCGCCAACCCCCGCCTGCCGCCCCCTGATGACGCGGCCGGGGGGAAGACCGTTCAGGAGCCGCTTCCCGCTGATTTGCTGATCGGCGAGCCGCGGACCCCGCTGCAGCTCGCGGATCCCGGCTTGGCCGCCTTCACCGGCCGGGTGCGGCAAGGCTTCGGGCGTGGCGCCGCCAGCTACGAGGCCCAGGCCCGCCTGCAGCAGGGCGTGGCCTGGCGGCTCGGCCGTCTTTGCCGCGACCTTCCCCTCCCGGCCGGCCCCTGCGCGGACCTCGGTGCCGGCAGCGGCCTGCTTAGCCGGGCCCTGCTTGCCCAGCGACCCTCCCTGGACCAGCCGCCCCTCCAGCTCGACCTCTGCCCCGAACTGCTGGCCCGCAATCCCTTCGCCGCTCCCGCCAGCACCCCCTGGGACCTCAACCGTGGCCTGCCGCCCCAGCTCCAGGAAGCCGGCCTGCTGCTCTCCAGCTTCGCCCTGCAGTGGCTGGAGGATCCCGCCGCCCAGCTGGCCCACTGGGCCGGCCGGCTCGCCCCTGGCGGCTGGCTGGCCCTGGCGGTGCCGGTGGCCGGCAGCTTCGACACCTGGCGGGCGGCCGCCCGTGCCGCCTCCGTGCCCTGCACGGCCCTGCCCCTTCCCGAGGCGGACGGGCTGATCGAGGCGGCGATCCGCGCTGGCCTGGAACGCCTGCAGACCCAGCGGCTGCGCTTCAGCTGCAGGCCCCGCGATGGCCTCGCCACCCTGCGGCTGCTGCGCTCCCTCGGTGCCACCGCCAGCCGTCAGCCACCCCTGGAGGCGGGCCAGCTGCGCCGCCTGCTGGCCCACTGGCCCTCAGGGCCGCTGCGCTGGGAAGTGCTGGTGTTGCTGGGGCAGAGGTCTAGGGCCGCGCCGCTTCCCTGAGGCCATGCCGGCCTGGTTGCCAGCGCACGCCAGCCCCCCCCCGCGGCCCGCCATGCTGAGTCCGATCCCCTCGCGGCCGACCCAAGTCATGCGCCTGGTGGTCTGCGGCACCGACACCGATGTGGGCAAGACGGTGGTGAGTGCCCTGTTGGTGGAGGGTCTGGGGGCCCGCTATTGGAAGCCGGTGCAGAGCGGCGTGGAGGGCGGCGGCGACCGCGACCGGGTGGCGGCATTGCTGGATCTGCCGGCTGAACTGATCGTGCCGGAGGCCTACCGGCTGGCGGCGCCCGTGTCCCCCCACTGGGCCGCTGAACGGGAGGGCGTGGCGATCGACCCGGAGCGGCTTGCCCTGCCGCCGGGCGACGGGCCGCTGGTGGTGGAGTGCGCTGGCGGGCTGCTGGTGCCCCTGCGCCGCGACTGGCTGCAGATCGAGCAGATCGCCCGCTGGGGGCTGCCGGTGGTGCTGGTGGCCCGCAGCGGCCTCGGCACCCTCAACCACACCCTCCTCTCGCTGGAGGCCCTGCGCCAGCGCCGCATTCCCGTGCTGGGGCTGGTGCTCAACGGCGACCCTCACCCCGACAACCCCCGCACCCTGGCGGAGCTCGGTGGGGTGCCTGTGCTGGCCGAACTGCCGCCGATTGAACCGCTCAATCGGGCTGGCCTGCGCCGGCATTGGCTGCGCTGCGAAGGATTCCGTAGCCTGGAGCGATGAGCAAGCGTCACCTTCTGGTGAGCGTCCTGGTGGCCGCCCTCTGCAGCGGCATCCTGGTGCTGTTCACCAACATCGAGAAGACGGTGGGCGGCCTGCTGCGCTGCGGCACCCTGGTCACGCTTCCGAAGGGCGGAAGCTGCCGCTGACCCCGGGCGCCGGTCCAACATGACGGGTATCCCCGGCCCTGAGCGCCCCATGCCGATCGGCGCCGCCGCCCCATCGGGCTGGCATCCCCACCTCTGGCATCCCACCACCCAGGTGGCCACCGCCGCGCCGCCCGAGCAGGTGGTGCGGGGAGAGGGGGCCGAGTTGATCACCGCCGACGGCCGCCGCCTGATCGATGCGATCGGCAGCTGGTGGGTCACCCTCCATGGCCACGGTGAACCCAGCATCGCCGCTGCGATCGCCGATCAGGCCCGCCGCCTCGAGCAGGTGATCTTCGCCGATTTCAGCCATCCGCCCGCGGAGCAGCTCGCCACCCGCCTGAGCCGGCTGAGCGGCCTGGAGCGGCTCTTCTTCTCCGATAACGGCTCCACCGCGGTGGAGGTGGCCCTGAAGATGGCCTGGCAGTGGTGGCGCAACCGCGGCAGCGAGCGCCGTCAGCTGGTGGCCTTCGCTGGGGCGTATCACGGCGATACCTTCGGGGCGATGGCCGTGGGGGAGCGCTCCCTCTTCACCGACGCCTTCGAGCCCCTGTTGTTCGATGTGGCCCGGGTTCCCTGGCCTGCCACCCACTGGCAGGACGACGGGGCGGTTGAGCGGGAGGCGGAAGCCCTGGCGGTGCTGGAGCGGCTCCTCGAGACCCCCACCGCCGCGGTGATCCTCGAACCGCTCGTGCAGGGCGCCAGCGGCATGCGCATGGTGCGCGAATCCTTTCTGCGGGAGGTGGAGCGGCGGGTGCGACAGGCGGGAGCCCTGCTGATCGCCGATGAGGTGCTCACCGGTTTCGGCCGCACAGGCGAGCTGTTCGCCAGTCGGCGCGCCGGCATCCAGCCCGATCTGATGGCCCTCTCCAAGGGGCTCACCGGCGGCTTCCTGCCCATGGGGGTGACCCTGGCCAGCGAGGCGCTCTTCCAGGGCTTCGTGGATCCGGACCCCACCCGCACCCTGTATCACGGCCATAGCTTCACCGCCAATCCGCTCGGCTGTGCCGCAGCCCTGGCCAGCCTCGACCTGCTGGAGGGCTTCCCCGAGCGGCACCGGGGGATGGAGGCGCGGCACCGGCCGCACCTGGAGCGCCTGGCCGGCCACCGCGGTGTGCGCCAGCCCCGCCTGATCGGTGGCATCGCCGCCTTCGACCTGGTGGTGGAATCCCCCGGCTACCTCAATCCGGCCGGAAAGCGGCTGCAGGCCCTGGCGCGCTGTGAGGGGGTGTTCCTGCGCCCCTTGGGCCAGGTGATCTACCTGCTCCCTCCCCTCTGCATCGACGACGACCAGCTGGAGAGTTGCTACCGGGCAATCGCGAAGGCTCTCGATGCGCTCTGAGAGGCGCTCTGATCCGATCCATCCGATTCATCGAGACGTTTCAGCTTTCCAGGCTCAGATCCACGGCTCGGCGCGAAGACTCAAACCCACGCCTCCGGATCCAGAGGCTCGGTTCCATCGCTCAGATCCATCGCTCGAATCCGCAGTCCCGCTCCAGAGTCCCGCATTCATCGTCGGAAGCCTCGGAGGGGGACCCTCGGCTGGCTTGGTTCTTCCTGAAGTCCCGCCGATCTCCGGGCCAGCGGGATCCCAGCATCGGTCACGGCGGCCACCCCTGCCAGGCCTCGCTGACCTCAGGGACCCGCCAGGATCGCCGCCTCCACGTCGGCGCGGGTGAGGCCATAGGGGAAACGCCGCTGGCATTCCCTCCCTTCCCCATGCCATCTCACCGCCAGATCCTCGCTCTCCAGCGTGATCCGGGCACTCCAATCGGGCCGGTGCAGATCCCAGTGCACCGCCTGGGAACCCTCCTGGCGGGCACCGAGCTGGCGCAGCCAGGCCTCCAGGGCCGGCAGGGGGTGGTTGTAGAGCGGGGTCCGCTCAGGGGGCAGGGTCGGCATTGGCAAGGGGTGAGTCCGGGAGCGGATCGGGGGATGGAGCCGCGGCCACGGCTTCCGGCCACCAGCTGGGGGTGCGCACCAGGGCCGCCCCCCGCGCCCAGGCCACCCCCAGGCCCAGCACCAGACTGAGCACCAGGGCCACACCGAGGAGCAACAGGGCGAACCATTCGCCCCCCGAGAGCGCCCGCCGCACCCCCACCGGCCGGGGTGGTGATGTCCGCGGCAGGGGCTGGGCCGGAACCCCCGGCGCCGAGGTCAGCCCGGGCGGCTGCAGCAGCTGGCTGTCGTAGCGGTTCCGGCTGATCGGATCGCTGAGCACCGCATAGGCCTGCTGCAGCTGCCGGAACGACTCCTGCGCCTGGGCCTGGGGCAGGGTGGTGGTGTCCGGGTGGTAGCGCTTGCTGAGCTGGCGGAAGGCCTGCCGCAGCTCCGCCACGCTGGCGGTGCTTGTCACCTCCAGCAGGTCGTAGTGGGTGGGGCCCGGGGCGGAGGGGTTCTGGGTGGGGGGCATGGCCCGGCAGACGACGACCCGGCACGGTGTGCAGGATCCTAGGGAGAGCAGACCGGCCCACGGTGATGGAAGCGGCTTCGATGTCTTTGGCGGAGCTCTGGCGGGCCCTGGCCTGGCAACCGGCCCCGCAGCAGGAGGAGCGGTTCCAGCAGCTCCAGGATCTGCTGCGCCACTGGAATGGCCGCCTCAACCTCACCCGCCTGGTGGAGGGCGACGACTACTGGGTGGCCCAGGTGTTCGACAGCCTCTGGCCCCTGCGGCGGCTGCTGCAGGAGGAGCCGGAGGCCTCCCCGGAGGTGATCGATGTGGGCACCGGCGGCGGTTTCCCCGGGCTGGCGGTGGCGATCGCCCTGCCCCAGGCTCGCCTCACCCTGGTGGATTCCGTGGGCCGCAAGGTGGAGGCGGTGGGGGCCATGGCCGCCGAGCTCGATCTGGCCTCCCGGGTCCAGCTGCGCTGCGAGCGGATCGAGCGCACCGGCCAGGGGGGCTCCACCCGCGGCCGCTTCGACTGGGCCCTGGCCCGGGCGGTGGCCCGGGCACCCGTGGTGGCCGAATACCTGGTGCCCCTGCTGCGGCCCGAGGGGCGGGCTCTCCTCTACCGCGGCCAGTGGAGCCCCGAGGACCAGGCCGAGCTGGAACGGGCCCTGGTGCCCCTGCGCGCCCGGCTGGAGGGGGTAGAGCGGCTGGACCTACCAGCTGAGCGGGGGGTGCGTCATGCCCTGCTGCTGCGGCCCACGGGGCCCTGCCCCAAGGCCTACCCCCGCGCGGTGGGGGTGCCCGCCCGCCAGCCCCTGGGGGAGATCGCCCCAGAGGGGGAGGCCGCGATCTAGACCGGCCGCCAGCTGCTGGGGCGATCGCGCTGGGTGCGAGGCCCAGGCACCGCCAATCCCCTGAATCTAGGCCCCTCCAGCTCTCCTGGCGCGTCGTCTCTTGAAGGGTCAGTTCTGTTGGAGCCGTTGCACCGCCTGGCCGCCAACCCGCTCCCGCAGCCGCCGCAGCAGGCCAGGGATCTGCTCCGCCCAGGGGCTCTCCCCCAGCACGGCCCGCAGGGCCGCCTCGGGCACCTCGCCATCGAGGGCATCGGCGTTGGCCCCGGGGAACCAGTGGCCCCCATGGCCCAGCAGGCCGTAGCGCGCCCGGCAAAAGTCCTCGAGATCGAAGGCCTCGAGGAGTTCGTGGAGCCACAGCAGCACCGGCAGATTGATCTCCCCCGGCGTGTCTTCCCAGCGGGGCAGTCCCTGCTTCTCATGCCCCAGCCAGTCCTCCCCAAGGGCGGAGCGGCGGGCGGCGTGCAGCCGCTCCAGGATCGGCGGCAGCAGCTCGCCGGCCCGGGGGAGCAGGGCTACGGCCTCCAAGTGGAGATCCAGGTCTTCGGGGCGGGCCGCTCCCACGCTGATCGTGTGGATGCCGGGGGCGCTGAGGCAGAAGAGATCGTTGAACACGATCGGGTGGAGCGGCGCGCACAGCTCAATCAGTCGCTGCGAGGGCGTGTGGAGGTGGCCACCCTTGTCGGTGGGGCTGATCACGAACACGCCCATGTCGTGGGCGGTGGCGGCCTCGATGGCGGCCTGGTTTTGCTGTTGGATGTAATACCAGTGCAGGTTGACGTAATCGAAGCGTTCGGAGTCGATCGCCTCCAGGATCACGGGCAGCGGCGCATGGGTCGAGAAGCCGATGGCACCGATGCGGCCCTCCTCCCGCCAGCGCTGGGCCACCGCCAGACAGCCCTCCGGCCTCAGGGTCTGCTCGAGCAGCTCGGCGGTGTTCACTCCGTGGATGGAGAGCAGGTCGAGGCGATCGCGATCGGGATCGAGGCCCAGCCTCGAGAAGCTGGTGGCCAGTTCGGCCTCGAAGGCGGCCGGGTCTGGGTTGGGCGGCACCTTGCTCTGCAGGATCCGCCGGGGATCGGGCAGCTCCTGGAGGAGGGGAGCCAACTGCCGCTCGGAGCTGCCGTAGTGGCGGGCGGTCTCGATGTGGTGGAGGCCGGCGGCGATCGCCTTCTCCAGCAGGCGGCGCAGGTTGACCTGGCTGGACTCCTCAATGGCGCCGGCTTCGAGATCCTTCCAGCTCTGCTGAAAGCGCATGCCGCCGAGGGAGAGCACCGGCATCGCCACACCGGTCCGGCCGAAACGCCGGCTGGGCACCATCCCCGTGCCCGTGGTGGAAGCGGAAGCTGGGGTCACGTGGGGGTACCCGGGGCCGTCGAGGGAACCGTGGCCCGCGGCAACGTGCGCCGCAGGCGAGCTGGGTTGGGAAGCCCGAGAGGAAGGATCTCCTGCTGTTGCAGCTGGGACTCCAGGGCCGGTAACTCCTCGTAGCTCACCCAGTGGATGCAGTCCACCGGACAGGTGTCGATCGCTTCCTGGATCCGTTCGGTGCTATCCCCGTCCTGCCGGAGGGCGCGGGAGCGGCCCCAGTCGGGTTCCACCACAAAGGTGTGGGTGGCCACGTGCGCGCAGTAGCGGCAGCCGATGCAGACCGCCTCATCCACCCACACCGCCTTTTGCCGCAGGGCTCCTCCAAGCAGCGGCTCAAATCCCGTGGCTGCTCCCGGGGCGTCGGGGTTGACCCGGAAGGCGAGAGCCGGATCGGCACCGGCGGCGGGCGGGAGTTCCATGGGCGCGTGGCCCAACGTGCTCAGCCGTCCCAGCGGCTAACGACCAGCTCGATGCTGCCGTCCAGCTGACTGGTTTGCTCGGTCACTTGAAAGCCCTCCTCGGCACTCGCCGCCAAGATGGTGCGCAGGGCATAGCGCTGGGTGAGGCGGGCTAGGAAACGTTCCACGGGGATGGGCTGCTTCCAGAGATCAAGGTCGGCCACCAGCTCGTAGCTTCCGATGGCCTCGTTCCAGCGGAAGCCGATGTCCGCTCCCTGCTCCTGGGGCACCGCCAGGTCGGCCAAGACGGTCTGGCCGCGGTAGCCCCGCACCGGCTGGCTTCCCTCCAGGGGGGGATGGCCTAGGTCACCGAGGGCTTCGATCAGGGCCTGGCGATCGCGGAGCTCGGTCCGCACGGTGCTGAAGTGCGACATCGATCAAGGGGGCAGCGTGGATGAAAGAATTCGGAATCGGCGGCTCTGGATCAGCCAACCGGTTGGTTGGCCGAGAGGGGCTGTTGAAGGTCGGTGGAGCGTTGTCCGGCCTGGTAAGCCTCACTCGTCTCCTGCCGTTGCTGCACCGTGCCGAGCCTGGATTCGATCCGTTCGGTGAGCTCCTGGCAGCCCTGGCCCTCCACGCCATCCACAGTCTCCTCAACACGGCCGTCGGGCCGGATGCGGAAACGGATCGTGCGCTGGGCCATCCCGGGGTGGGAAAGGTTCGGTGATGCTAGCCGCGTTTCCGATCGGGCGGTCATTACGGCCCTCTTCGTTGACCGGTGCTTCCCGGGCCGTCTTCAGCTGATCAGTCCCTCATCCACCAAGGTCTGGAGCCGGTCGAGCACATCCGGCTGCTCCAGCTGCTCCAGGGCCAGCCGGGCCTCATCCCGCACCGTTGGGTCACCGTCGTGCAGGAGGGTGTGGAGCAGGGCTTCCACCACGTTCTCCTGGCGGGGTTCGACCAAGTCGGGATAGAGGCGCCCCAGGGACCAGGCGCTGTTGCTGCGCACCGCCGGCTCGCTGTCGATCCTCAGACTCAGCAGAAGCTGGGCGGCAGCCGGATCAGCCTTGGCTGCTCCGGTGGCACCGGCATCGGCCAAGGAGCTGGCGGCCCAGAGCCGCACGGCGGCCACATCCAGCTGCAGGGAGCGGATCAGCGGGTTGAGGATCGGGGCATCCGGGTAGTTGCCCAGGCTCCAGGCCACCGCCTTGCGCACGTAACCGTTGTCCTCGGCCTGCAGGAGGCCCAGCAGGGGTTCCACCGCCAGGGGATGGGGGTTGCGGCCGAGGGCGTACACCGCGCTCATCCGCAGCACCGGGCAGGGGGACTGCAGCAGGGGCAGCAGCAGGGGGATGGCCCGAGGATCGCGGTGTTCACAGAAGATGCGCAGTCCCTGCATGCGCTGCTCTTGATCACCCTTTAGGAGGGAGAGGCCGAGGTCGCATTCGGCGGCCACATCGACCTCGGCGGGTTCGAGGGCCTCGATCTCATCGAGGGGATCGCCGAGCAGTTCAGCCGCCAACTCCCTCGCCAGCACCTCGGGATCGAGGGCCAGCTCCGCCGGACTGTCGGGGAAGGGTTCAGGGAAGGGCAGGGCCGCGTCGTACATGGGGCGGACAGCGTGGCCCGATCGTAGAAGTCGACCGGCCGGCGGGGCCGCGGCTGGGCCCAACGCCGCTAGCTGATCGGTGCGGGGGCGGCCATGTCGCCCGGCAGCCAGATGCGGGCGCTCACGGCGAAGAGGGCCAGGCCGAAGATCAGCACGATGGCGGCGGGCAGCAGGGTGGATCGGAAGAACGACATGACAGCGGGCGCAATACACCCATTCTCTCCTGCTCTGCTGCCTGGCCGACGAGCTGCCCGTTCTGGCCCCCACCCCTAGGGTGCCCCCACCCTGCCCGGTGCCAGTGGCTCCCAGTTCCCACGCTGTTTCCGTCGCCCCCTGGCGGCGTCTTCTGGCGGTGGGAGCGGAGGGTGTGGCGAGTGGCACTCCCTACATGGTGGGCAGCAAGCTGCTGCAGGGCTGGCTCACGGCCAGCGGCATCCCCCTGGGCATGATCGGCCTGCTGAGCCTCGCCGAACTTCCCTACACCCTCAAGCTGTTCTGGGCTCCGCTCCTCGATCGCTGGCCCATCCCCTGGCCGGATCGCCGCCGCGGCTGGCTGCTGGTGCTGCAGCTCGCTCTGGTGGTGGTGATCGGAGGCATGGCCCTGCTGCGGCCCCAGGCTGATCCCTCCCAGCTCACCGTGGTGGGCATCGTGGCGGTTCTCCTGGCGGTGGTGAGCGCCAGCCAGGATGTGATGGTGGATGCCTACCGCACCGATCTGCTCCCCGAGTCTGAGCGGGGCGGCGGAGCGGCGGCCGGGGCATTGGGTTACCGGGCCGCGATGTTGGCGGTGGGTGCCGGGGGCTTCATGCTCGCGGGCTGGCTGGGCTGGCCAGCCGCCTTCCTGGGTTCGGCCCTGTTACTGGCCTCCGTGGTGCCCTTCACCCTCACGGCCCCGGCCCTGCAGCCCCTGGCCCATCCCCCCCGCAGCCTGCGGGAGGCGATCGTGGGCCCGGCGAAGGAATTTCTGGGCCGAACCGGTGGCCGCCGCGCCCTGCTGATCCTGATCCTGGTGATGTTCTATCGCTGGCCCGATGGACTGCTCAATGGGATGGCGGTGCCCTTCATGCTCCAGGCCGGCTTCAGTGCGGCCGAGATCGGCGCGGTGAACGGGGGCTGGGGGATCGCCGCCACCATGGCCGGTACGGCCTTCGGAGGCGTGCTGTTCAAGCCCCTGGGTCTCAACCGCTCCCTCTGGGTGTTCGGGATCATCGGCAGCCTCACCAACCTCGCCTACTGGGCCCTGGCGAAGTTCGGGGGTGGACTCAGCGGCCTGATCGCCACGGTGACTGTGGAGAATTTCGCCAGCGGCTTGGTCACTGCAGCCTTCCTGGCCCTGCTGATGAGTCTGTGCAATCCCCGCTTCTCCGCCACCCAATACGCGCTGTTTTCGGGCGTCTATGCCCTGAGCCGCTCACTGCTGGCCGCCCCGGCGGGTTTTGTTGCTGCGGCGGTGGGCTGGAGCACCTTCTTCGCCCTCACCATCGCGGCCGCCGTTCCCTCCTTTCTGCTGCTCTCCGTGTTGGCACCCTGGCGGGAGACGGTGCCCCGCGGTGCCTTTGAGGCGGATCGGGATCCAACCTGAACCCGCAGGATCGCGCGACCCTGAAGCTCTTCAGGCCAGGGCCAGGGCCACCAGGGTCTGGTTGTGGAATCCACCGGCACCATGGGTGCGGGCAATTTCGCCGTAGGTGTAGAAGCCGGCTACGGGCAAGGGGCCCAGCAGCTCCTGCACGCACTCGAATTCCCCGTCGGCTGAGGCGCTCTCCAATACCGAGCGGCGCGCCACGCAGTCGAAGAGGAGCATGCCGATCGGCGCGGCGCCGGCCAGCCCATCGCAGGCCTCCCGGCAGGCGTTTTCGGTGGCTCCCAGCACCGACTCACTGTCGCCTTGCATAAACATCGTCATCCCACCCTGGGGAAGGCCGGCGATGCAGGTGAGGCTGCGGGTCTCCAGATCGGCGCCGGCCACGTAGCGGATCTCGATACGGTCGCGCCTTGGAATGCCTAAGGGATGGGTGGCTGCGAAGGCGGCAAAAGCTTCCGGGCTGGCGCTCGCCTCAGGCGGCGCCTTCAGGGTTTCCAGGTAGACGTCGAGGGCAGGACGGTCATCAAGGCTCATCACACTCACCCCCGAACTACCGGTGACCAGCATCGGCTCTCCCACCGGTTGCCAGCCATGGGAGACACCGATGCCGATCGGGCTGTCGGATCCGATGGCGGCGGCCACCACGGCCTGGTTGAGCACCCTCGCTCCGAAGATCTGGGAGGTGGAGCGCATCGCCATGTCATCGCCTGCGCATCCCCCCACTAGGGGCACCGCGGCTCCTGCCACTTCGTAGGCCCCTCGCACCACCTCCATCTGGTCGCCACAGAGGCCATCGGCCAGGATCACCAGGGCGCGATGGGGATGGGGGGGAAGGCCATCAAGGCAGCCGGCCGCCTGGCGGGAGGCCAGCCGCAGGCTGCCCGATTCCCCCTGCCCCATACCCACCCGCACGGAGAACCCCGCACCGCCAAGGGCCCAGAGCACGAGGCTGTGGCGCAGGGAGCGGCCATCGGTGAGCTCGCCGGAGGTGCTGCAGCCGATCAGGGGAACGGATCCCAGGGCGGCCTGGAGCTCCCCAGCCATCGCTTCCACCGGGTAGGCCGGGGAGAGGAAGGCGATCACCAGCGCTGGTGTCGCGACCGCGGCGAGGCCCTTCGGAAAGAGGGCGGTCAGCGCTTCGTCGATCGCCCCGGCCGCATCGGGGTTGCTGGAACTGCCGCAGCGCACCCAGCGGGGGCGGGGACCGCTGGATTCCCCCAGGTTTGTGGTTTGTGGCACCAGAGCGGCGCCGGGGGAGGGATCGGTCATAGCAGCCACGGGTGCCGAAGCCTCTCCAACTTATGGGGGAGGCTGGAAACACGCGATGGCGGAACCTGCAGAGCTCCGCGCCTGAGGCCGCGTGCATCACCCCGGCTCAGCCCAGCCGACGCCTGAGCTGGCCGCAGGCGGCGTCCTGGTCCAGGCCACGGCTGGCGCGCACGCTCACGGCGGTGTGGCGGCGGGCCAGGGCGGTGCGGAAGGCCTCCACTGCGGCGGGGGAGGGGCGCTGGAACTCCTCCTCCTCGATGGGGTTGTAGGGGATGAGGTTCACGTGGCTCTGGAAGCCACGCAGCAGGGCGGCCAGCGCCGCGGCGTGGCGCGGCTGGTCGTTCAGCCCCCCCAGCAGGATGTACTCAAAGCTCACCCTCCGGCCCGTGATCGCCACGTAGTGGCGGCAATCCTCCAGCAGCTCCTCGATCGGATAGGTGTGGGCGGTGGGGATCAGCTCCTCCCGCAGCCGCTGATCCGGAGCATGGAGGCTCACCGCCAGGGTGAACTGGGCGCGGCCTAGCCGATCGAGGGCCCGCTCGGCCAGGGTGGGCAGGGTTCTCGGCACGCCCACGGTGCTCACCGTGATCTGGCGCTGGGCCATGCCCAGGTCGCGGCAGAGGCAGTCGATCGCGGCGAGCACCACCTCGCTGTTGAGCAGGGGTTCGCCCATGCCCATGAACACCACATGGCTGGGGCGGCGGCCCATGGCCTCGCGCACGCTCAGCACCTGGTCCACGATCTCGTGCACGGCAAGGGAGCGCTGCAACCCTCCCTTGCCGGTGGCGCAGAAGCGGCAGGCCATCGGACAGCCCACCTGGCTACTCACGCACACGGTGAGCCGCTCGCCGCTGGGAATCCCTACGGTTTCGATGCTCAAACCATCGACGGTGCCAAGCAGCAGCTTGCAGGTGCCATCGCGGGCGTCACTGCGGTGTAGCAACCTGGAGCGGCCCAGCAGGGACTGGCCGGGTTCTGAATCCCCTGGGGTGATCCCTTGCTCTCTGGGGGGCTCGGGACTCCCATGCGGTGGTGGCCAACGGGCCTCCACCTCGGGCCCGGTGACCCCTGGCCCGGCCGGGATCACCGGCAGCTCCTGCAGTCGCTGACGCCAGGCCTTGGGAAGCACCGAGATCGTTTCCAAGCTGCGGGCTCCGCGGTTGTACAGCCAGTCATGCAGTTGGCGGCCACGGAAAGCCGGCTGTCCCTGGGCCTGAGCCCAGGCTTCCAGCTCGGCCACCCCGAGTCCCAACAGGGGCGTCAACTGCTGAGGGAGCCGATCGGTGGACGCCACAGCGGCATCCGGGTTTGCGCGTGATCCCGTGGTGGTCACGGACCCTGCAGCCTCCGTACTTGAAGGCTCCTGGGGGCTGGTTCGCGCCGCCGTGGCGGCCATCAGGGCCGGATCAAGAGGCCGTGGCCAAGCTTCCATTCCACAACCACCAAGGCCACGAACCCCAACATGGCGAGGCGGCCATTCAGCAGCTCGGTGTGGCCGTGAAAGCCCCAGCGCGGCAGGCGTTGAACCGGGATGGGGGTGCCCAGGTCGGTGGTCCCGCCGGCAGGAGCGGCTGATCGGCCCGCGGGCCTGGCACCGCTGCGGGGGGCGGTTTTCTCAGGGAGGTCAGTCATCACTGAGCAGCCCCTCCTCCTGCAGGCCCTCGAGGGCTGCAGGATCAGCGATCAGTTCCTCGTCGAGGCCCTCCTCGACTCCCGGGCGGGTGAAGGCGGCGAAGCTGCTAGCCGTGGCCTCGATGCCATGGCGGCTGCGGGTTGCTTCGAGATCCTCATCGGAGGGATCGTCCAGCACCGCCGCCGAGGCGGCAGGAGCAGGCATCTCCACCGTGTAATCGGGGCGGAGGTTCTGCACCCGGCGGTAGCTGGCCGCCTCTTCCTCGAGGATGTCGGGGTGGGGACCGGCCTCGGCCCGCAGCTCTTCCTCGAAGCCCCCGAAGCCGGTGCCGGCGGGGATCAAGCGGCCGATGATCACGTTCTCCTTGAGGCCCCGCAGCCAGTCGCTCTTGCCCTCGATGGCCGCTTCGGTGAGCACCCGGGTGGTTTCCTGGAACGAGGCGGCCGAGATGAAGCTGTCGGTGTTGAGGGAGGCCTTGGTGATCCCCAGCAGCACCGGCGTGAATTCAGCCGGAGCGCCGCCGGTGATCGCCATGGCGGCGTTGCCCTTCTCCACCTGACGCAGCTCGATTAGCTCACCGGGCAGCAGGGTGGTGTCGCCCGCATCCTCAACGCGCACCTTGCTGGTCATCTGGCGCACGATGACCTCGATGTGCTTGTCGCTGATCGAAACGCCCTGGGATTTGTAGACATTCTGCACCTCCTGCACCATCTGGAACTGCAGCTTCGAGATCGATTCCTGGGCGGCATCCATGGTGGGCTTGCGCAGGCGCAGGTCCTCGAAGAAGCACTCCAGGAGTTCGTGCGGGTTGATCGGACCATCGGTGAGTAGTTCGCCGGCGCTGACCTGCTGGCCATCGCTCACCATCACGTTGCGACCCAGCAGGATCGGGTAATCGGTGATCGCGTCGTCACCTTCGATCACCGACACCGTGATCGAGTCGTCGTCTTCGCCCTGTTTGATCTGCACCGTGCCGGCTTTGCGGCAGAGCACGGCCGATTCTCGGGGGCGGCGGGCCTCCAGTAGTTCCTCGATGCGGGGCAGGCCCTGCACGATGTCACCGGTCTTCTGGCGCTCGAACACCAGGAGGGCCAGGCCATCACCGCGTTGCACCAGCTCACCATCACGCACGTGCAGCACGGAGTCGGGCGACACCATGTACGGGCGGGCGAGACGAATCGTGACGGTCTTGCCCTCGATCGCCTCCACCTGGCCGCAGCAGGGAGCCGTGACGCCCTCGGCGAGGGGATCGCCATCCACAACCCGGTCGCCGACCGCCACCGAAGCGGTGCCGGAGAGTTCCAGACTGCGGGTGTCGCCGGCGCGCTCCACAAGCAGGCGTCGGATCGGATCACCGCTCACGGATTCAGGCAGCTGCACCACGCCATCCTCCTTGCAGAGGATCTGGGTGGTGGCCACCACGTCGCCCCGCTTCACGCTGATCCCATCTTCCACCTGAAGTTCGGTGTGGGTGGAGCCGTGGCTGGCATCGGAGAGGGTGTCGCGCCGCACCAATAGGGTCTCAAGGATTACCAGCTGGAGGCGATCGATCGTCTTGGCCCGCTTGTCGGCCACCGCTTCCACATCCACCGTCATCTGGGGGGTGGTGTCGAAGGTTTCCATAATCAGTTGGGTGCGCAGCAGCTCGACCCCTTCCACCGATTTGATCAGCTCCCCGTCCTTGTAGGTGAGCCGTTGGGTCGCCTTGAGGCCGAGGGAGGGACCACCGCTCTGCTTCACCGAGGCCAGTTCAGGCAGGTGGGCGGCATCGGGGATCGTGTATTCCTCCACGGGCCGCAGCAGGAGCGCCCCACCCTCCGGAGTGTCGACCGCCTCGACGAAGTGCATCGCCTCGGCCACCAGCCCGGGGGCGATCTCCTCCCCGGGGTTCACGATGCGTCCATCGCCGCTGTAGCGGCTGAGCACCTTGGCGTCACTGATCTGACGCAGATCGCCGGAGCGAACGATGATCTCCCGCAGGATGTCGTTCTTCTGGGTCACGGACACGATGCCGGCGGTCTGGCTGAAGATGTCCTTCACGACCTCCGTGCCGGCCTCGATCCACTGGCCGTCCTCGATCATTAACAGGGAGATGTCTTTGTTGATTTCATGGGTTTCCTGCGGGATCCAGAGCAGGGTGCCACCCTTGCTCACCTCGTAGCCATGCTTAGCGGAGCGGGCTTTCTTGATCGCTAGGCCGGGGGCGAATTTCACGATGCCGCCGGTCTGGGTCCGGAAGCGGTTGTCGTGGAGTTCGGCAATCACCTCACCGGAACCGATCTTGGTGCCGGGATGGGTGATCAGCCGATAGCGGCTGCCATCCTTCTCCTCAAGGAACCAGTTCTCGCCGCTGTGGGTGGATTCGCCCTGCAGCTTGCAGTCCTTGAGGGTGATGCTGGCGGTGACGATTTGCACCTCGCGCGAATCGCCGGCCGATTCCCGTAGCCGCACCGCGCCGCCGTATTCGCTGGCCAGCCGGCTCTCGGCGAGCACATCGCCGACGTGAACCGGTTTGTTGCCCTGCACCACCGGCTGGGCATTCGGGGGAAGGTTGTACACATCGCCGCTGAACACCCAAAGGCGGCCAAGGCGCTGGGCCTTATGGGTGATGTTGCCCTGGCGGTCGGTGACCTCGCGGGGCTGAATCACATCTTCGAAGCGCACCTGACCCGCCAGGTCACAGATCACATCCTTGGTGGCCTTCTCAACGCTCTTTTTGACCTGAGCGCCAGCGGAGATCTGGGCCAGCATCGTGTCGGAGGGCACATGCCCACCATCGTTCACGAACAGGATTGAGCCGGAGCTGATGCTCAGTTTCTGGGATTTACCCTTCGAACTTTTCACCTCCAGAACGAAATCAGTTTCCGCCAGGTGGGCTTCCACCCCGTGGGGTGTCCGGTGCGGGCGCACCCGTGCCTTGGCACCGAACTCCACGGTGCCTTCGATCGAGGAGCGCACCACACCGGTTTCGGCCGTGGATACACCGCCGGTGTGAAAGGTGCGCATCGTGAGCTGGGTGCCGGGCTCGCCGATCGACTGGGCGGCGATGATGCCCACCGCTTCGCCGAGATCCACCAATTCGTTGTGGGCCAGGGCCCAGCCGTAGCACTTGCGACAGACCGAACGGGAGGCCTCGCAGGTGAGCGGCGAGCGCACCACCACGGTGCGCACCCCGGCCGCCTCGATGCGGAGGGAGAGGGGGGGATCGATCTCGCCGTTGCGGTCGACGATCACCGTGCCATCGGTGTCGAGCACTGGCTCACCGGCCAGCCGGCCCACCAGCTTGGCGGCGTACTTGCCCTTGTCGTCGGCATCGATCGGAATGCCGCGGGTGGTGCCGCAGTCTTCCTCGCGCACGATCACATCCTGGGCCACGTCCACCAGACGGCGGGTGAGGTAGCCCGAGTCGGCGGTGCGCAGGGCCGTATCCACCAGACCCTTACGGGCGCCGTAGGAGGAGATCACGTATTCGGTGACCGTGAGCCCCTCGCGGAAGTTGGTGCGGATCGGTATGTCGATAATCTCGCCTTGGGGGTTGGCCATCAGGCCCCGCATCCCCACGAGCTGACGCACCTGGGACATGTTGCCCCGGGCGCCGGAGTTGGCCATCATCCACACCGAGTTGAGCGGGTCGTTGTCGTTGAAGTTCTTTTTGACTTCTTCGACCAGACGCTCGTTGGTTTCTGTCCAGGTGTCGATCACCTTGGTGTGCCGTTCCACCTCAGTGATCTCCCCGAGCCGGTAACGCTCCTCGGTGTCGGTGATCTGCTGTTCTGCCTCCTGCAGCAGGCGCACCTTTTCGCCCGGGATGCGTAGGTCGTCCACCGAGATCGACACCGCCGCCTGGGTGGCGTAGTGGAAGCCCAGATCCTTGAGTTCGTCGGCCATGGAGGCGGTGGCCGCCGTTCCATGGTGCTTGAAGGCCCAGGACACCAGGTTGCGCAGGGCCTTCTTGTCGATCACCCGGTTGCGGAAGGGGGGAGCCTCCCGGCTGAAGGCGGGAGTGGTTTCGGGCACGGCCGGGGCGGGAGCGGCCTTGCTGCTCTTCTTGCTCGACTTCTTGGCGGGCGTGGCGGTCATGGCGTGATCGGCGGTGTCAGCGCGGAGAGGAAAAGCTGGTGGGAAGGGAGGGATGGCGGTGTGCCGTGGGCTGCTCTCGGGCGGGGCAAGCCAGTGGAGAGGGCAGCGGCCTCCCCAGAGGGATTAGGCGGCGGCTACGGCGGCGATGATCGTGTGGTTGATCACGACCCGGCCCACGGTGGTCAGCAGGTAGCGGCTGATCAGGGCGCCGTCCTCGTCGAAGCGGTCGCGGCGGTACTTCCACTGCTCCACGCGGGTGCCGTCGCTGAGGGTCTCGCTCGACTGGGGCTCCCGGTCCTCGTCGTCGCTCTCAACCTCACCGTTGAAGCGCACCCAGATCCAGTCGTGGAGATGGAGGTGCTTCTCCTCGAAGGCATGGATCACATCCTCGAGGCCCGCGTAGGTGAGGGAACGGTCGCCGAAGGCGGGCCTGGCTGCACCGGGCTGCTCGGCGGTGAGGTAGTAGGCACCCAGCACCATGTCCTGGGAGGGGGTGATGATCGGCTCGCCGGTGGCGGGCGAGAGGATGTTGTTGCTGGCGAGCATCAGCATCCGGGCCTCGGTCTGAGCCTCGATCGCTAGGGGCACGTGCACGGCCATCTGGTCGCCGTCGAAGTCGGCGTTGAAGGCGGGGCAGACCAGGGGGTGCAACTGGATGGCCCGGCCATCTACCAGTTTCGGCTCGAAGGCCTGGATCCCCAGACGGTGCAGGGTCGGAGCGCGGTTCAGCAGGATCGGGTGCCCCTCAATCACCTCCTGCAGCACCTGCATCACCTCATCGTCGGCGCGCTGAATCAGCTTCTTGGCCGCCTTGATGTTGTTCACGATGTTCTGGCGGATCAGGCGATGAATCACGAAGGGCTGGAACAGCTCGATCGCCATCTCCTTTGGCAGGCCGCACTGGTGCATCTTCAGCTTCGGACCCACCACAATCACGGAACGGCCGGAGTAGTCCACCCGTTTGCCGAGCAGGTTCTGGCGGAATCGCCCCTGCTTGCCCTCGATGATGTCGCTGAGGGACTTGAGGGCCCGGTTGTTGGCTCCCACCACGGTGCGGCCGCGGCGGCCGTTGTCGATTAGGGCATCGACGGCCTCCTGCAACATGCGCTTTTCGTTGCGCACGATGATCTCGGGGGCCAGAATCTCCTGAAGCCTCGCTAGGCGATTGTTGCGATTGATCACCCGCCGGTAGAGGTCGTTGAGGTCGCTGGTAGCGAAGCGACCGCCATCAAGCTGCACCATCGGCCGTAGATCCGGTGGGATCACCGGGATCACATCGAGCACCATCCACTCGGGGCGGGCATTGGTGGCGATGAAGTTATCGATCACGCGCAGGCGCTTGATCAGCTTGGCCCGCTTCTGCCCCTTGCTGGCGTTGATGTCTTCACGGAGCTGTTCGCCGATCTCGTTGAGATTGAGGTCTTCGAGCAGTTGCTTTAGAGCTTCGGCGCCAATGCCGACCACGGGCTCGTTCTCAATCTCAGAATCCTCTGCGAAGATCTGATCTTCGATTTCCAGCCACTCGTCTTCGGTTAGCAGCTGTTTGTAGGTGAGATCCTTGTGGTCGCCTGGATCGAGCACCACATAGCAGTTGAAGTAAACAATCTGCTCCACATCGCGCAGGGGCATGTCGAGCAGGATCGCCACATAGCTGGGAATCCCCTTCAGATACCACACGTGCGACACGGGTGCCGCCAGCTTGATGAAGCCCATGCGGTGGCGCCGTACCCGGCTTTCCGTGACCTCCACCCCGCAGCGCTCACAGACGATCCCGCGGTGCCGCACCCGCTTGTATTTGCCGCAATGGCATTCCCAGTCCTTGGAGGGGCCGAAGATCTTCTCGCAGAACAGCCCGTCCATCTCGGGCTTGAGGGTGCGGTAGTTGATTGTTTCCGGCTTGGTCACCTCGCCCACCACTTGGCCGTTGGGCAGGGTGCGCTGGCCCCACTGCATGATCCGCTCGGGGGAGGCGAGCGTGATCTTCACGTAGTCGAAGTGATTCTCGGTGCGGAGGTTGCTGTTGGACATGGCGGCTGTCGCGCGGAGATGGGGAAAGGCGGTGGGGATCGGACTCCCGGGCAATCGCCCCCGGGGAGGGGGCAGCGCCGGGGGCGATCAGCGATCAGTCGTCGTCGTAGTCCGCGACGCCGAGGGATTCGTAGGTGGGCCGGCTGGGGGTGCTGCGGCGAGGGTTCACGTCCTGCATCAGGTCCACTTCCTCGCCGGCATCGGTATACACCGCGATGTCCAGGCCGAGGGACTGGAGTTCGCGCATCAGCACCTTGAACGATTCGGGAGTTCCCGGCCTGGGGATCGGTTTGCCCTTCACGATGGCGTTGAGCGCTTCGTTACGGCCTTGCATGTCGTCGGATTTGACGGTGAGCAGTTCCTGCAGCGTGTAGGCGGCGCCGTAGGCCTCAAGGGCCCACACCTCCATCTCGCCCAGTCGCTGGCCGCCCTGCTGGGCCTTGCCCCCCAGCGGCTGCTGGGTGACCAGGGAGTAGGGACCGGTGGAGCGTGCGTGGATCTTGTCGTCCACTAGGTGCACCAGCTTGAGGATGTGCGCATAGCCCACGGTGACCGGCTGGTCGAAGGCTTCGCCGCTGCGGCCATCGATCAGTTGGATCTTGCCGGGGTTGGAAGGGTCATAGACCCAGTCCTTGCCCGGTTGCTTGGCGGCTTCTTCGAGGTAAGCCTGCACCGTTTGCTTCGATTTCTCAGCGCCGTGCATTTCATCAAAGGGCACCACCTTCACCCGGCAACCGAGATGCGAAGAGGCCCAGCCCATCAGGCACTCGAACACCTGGCCCACATTCATCCGGCTCGGCACACCGAGCGGGTTGAGCACGATGTCGATTGGTGTGCCGTCGGGCAGGTAGGGCATGTCCTCGCGGGGAAGGATGCGGCTGATGATGCCCTTGTTGCCATGGCGCCCAGCCATCTTGTCGCCCACCTGGATCTTGCGGCGCTGGGCCACATACACCCGCACCACCATGTTGGCGCCAGGGGGTAGTTCATCGCCCTGCTCGCGGGTGTAGATGCGCACGTCCACCACCCGACCCCTCTCGGTGCTGGGCACCCGCAAGGAGTTGTCACGCACGTCGCGGGCTTTTTCACCAAAGATGGCGCGCAGCAGCTTCTCCTCGGGGGGTTGATCGGATTCACCCTTGGGTGTCACCTTGCCCACCAAGATATCGCCGCTCTCGACATAGGCGCCGATGCGGATGATGCCCATCTCGTCGAGGTTGCCGAGGCTTTCTTCGGCCACGTTGGGAATCTCCCGTGTGATTTCCTCGGGACCTAGCTTGGTTTGGCGGGCCTCGATCTCATACTTCTCGATGTGCACCGAGGTGTAGAGGTCGTCCTGCACCAGACGCTCACTCACCAAAATGGCGTCTTCGTAGTTGTAGCCCTCCCAGGGCATGTAGGCGATCAGCACGTTCTGGCCCAAGGCGATTTCTCCTCCCTCGCAGGCGGAGCCGTTCGCTAATACTTGGCCGGCAATCACTCGATCGCCCTGCTTCACGATCGGTCGCTGGTTGAGGCAGGTGTCCTGGTTGGAGCGTTGGTATTTCTGAAGCATGTGGTAGTGATCTTCACCCTGCTCGTCTCGGATGATGATCTGGGTGGCGTCCACGAACACCACCTCGCCGTTCACCCGGGTGATCGGCACCATGCCCGAGTCACGAGCCACCTGGGTTTCCAGGCCGGTGCCCACCAAAGGGCGTTCCGGACGCAGCAGGGGAACCGCCTGCCGTTGCATGTTCGAGCCCATCAGGGCGCGGTTGGCGTCGTCGTGCTCAAGGAAGGGGATCAGGGAGGTGGCTACCGAGATCACCTGGACCGGTGAGAGCTGGACGTAATCGACCTGCTCGGGCGGCACTTTTTCGAAGTCTTGGCGGTAGCGCACCGGCACCAGGTCGGCGGTGATGTGGCCGCTGGCATCGGTGGGAATGTCACCGGGGGCGACGCGGCATTCATCCTCCAGGTCGGCGGAGAGATAAATGGGATTGCCCTGCTTGCTCACGATCCCATTTTCCACCCGCCAGAAGGGAGTTTCGATAAAGCCGTATTCGTTCACCCGGGCATGGGTGGCCAGGGAACCGATCAGGCCGGCATTGGGGCCTTCCGGAGTTTCGATCGGACAGATCCGGCCGTAGTGGGAGGGGTGGATGTCGCGCACGGCGAAGCCGGCCCGCTCCCGGGTGAGACCGCCTGGGCCGAGGGCGCTGATGCGGCGCTTATGGGTGAGTTCGGCCAGGGGATTCGTCTGGTCCATGAACTGGCTGAGCTGGCTGGAGCCGAAGAACTCCTTGATCGCCGCCACCAGGGGCTTGGGGTTCACCAACTGGGCCGGGGTGAGCGAATCGGTCTCGCCCACGGTCATCCGCTCCTTGATGATCCGCTCCAGACGGTTGAGGCCCACCCGCACCTGGTTCTGGAGCAGCTCACCAACCGAGCGCACGCGACGGTTGCCCAGATGATCAATGTCGTCGAGGCTGGCGCCACCGACGTCGAGCTCAAGATTGATCAGGTAATCAATCGTGGAAAGCACATCCTCAGGGGTGAGGGTGCGGGTGGCATCGGGAATGGTGAGACGTAGCTTTTTGTTGATCTTGTAGCGACCAACACGACCGAGGTCATAACGTTTCGGATCGAAGAAGCGGCTGTGCAGCAGCGTCTGGCCGCCACTCACCGAAGGCGGTTCACCGGGTCGCAATTTCTTGTATAGCTCCAGGAGGGCTTGATCTTCGGAAGCGATGCCCTCATCGTTGGCCGCCTCGATCGACTTCTGGTAGTACTCCGGGTGGCGGAGCTTATCGAGCACGTCGTTGTCGGAAAGACCGATCGCTCGCATTAACACGTGGGCATTGATCTTGCGGGTCTTGTCGACACGCACATGCAGCAGGTCGTTCTTATCGGTTTCGAACTTCAGCCAGGCGCCACGGTTGGGGATCAGGCTGGCGTTGAAGGTTTTGCGACCGTTCTTATCCTGCTCATCCTTGAAATACACGCCTGGGGAGCGCACGATCTGGTTCACGATCACGCGCTCGGCACCATTGATGATGAAGGTGCCGCGTTCGGTCATCAGGGGCAGTTCGCCAATGAATACCTCCTGCTCCTTGATCTCACCGGTTTCCTTGTTGATCAGCCGGCAGGTCACATACATCTGGGAGGCGAAGGTGGCGTCACGCCGCTTCGCCTCTTCCACATCGTGGCGGGGACGCTTGAGACGGTACTGGTCGCCGACGAAATGAAGCTCGAGTTTGCCGGTGTAATCGGTGATCGGGGAGAAGCTGTCCAGCTCCTCGATCAGGCCCTTCTCCAGGAACCACTTGAAGCTCGCCCGCTGTACCTCCACCAGATCCGGGAGGTAAGTGACGGTCTTAGCGACCTGGATCGCGCTGCTCATGCGGTGAACCTGCAGGAACGGATGGATAAGGGAAACGGTCTGGACGTGGGACCGGTGATCGACGTGGGGTCAACGACCGGCGGGCACGGCGGAAGGTCGGCGGTATCGACACGAACAGCCGTTCCTGCAACCAGGAACGGCTGATCAGGCGAAGCCCCCTACCGCGCCTCCCGCAGAGCCGGGGAGGGGGTGGATGCTGCCTGGGGCCTAGGGGCGAACCCAGGCGCTGTGGTGATCCGGGGGATGAGCCGAGGGGTGGACAAAGAAGCGCTTCCGCTGCCAGGCCAATGGGCCATCATACATTGTGAAGTGGCAGGGCGAACAGTCGTGCCGCATTGGCGGTGCTGGTGGATGCCACCTGCTCGAGTGTCTCCCCCCGCAGCTCCGCCACCCGGGCAGCCACCGTGGCCACGAAGGCCGGTTCGTTGCGCTTCCCCCGTCGAGGCACCGGGGCCAGGAAGGGGCAGTCGGTCTCCACCAGATACCGATCGCACGGCACTTGACGGGCGCATTTGTGGGTGGCTTCGGCTTTCGGGAAGGTGACGGTGCCGCTAAAGCTGATGAACAGCCCATGGGCCAGGAAGGCCTCCATCTCCTCCGGGGTGCCTCCCCAGCAGTGCATCACCCCGCGGGGAATGCCACCTTGGCGTGCTCGGGCTGCGAACAGCTCCAGCATTGGCGCGGCGGCGTCCCGGCAATGGATGATCACCGGCAGATCCAGCTCCACGGCCAGATCCAGTTGGGGCTCCAGCACGGCCAGCTGGCGTTCCAGGTTGGTTTCCCGAAAGAGATCCAGCCCGAGTTCACCGATCGCTACCACCCTGCTATCGGCGCGGGCGGCGATGCGAAGGTCGCGGGCGGTGTGCTCCTGCCAGTGCTGGGTATCCAGCGGATGGACCCCCACCGCGTAGCGGAGTTCCGGAAAACGGTCTGCCAGGGCGCGGATGGCCGGGATTTCGGATGGCTCCACGCAGGCGTGCACCAAGGCGGTGACGCCGGCCTCACGCCAGCGGGCCGCCACCTCATCGAGGTCCGCGTCGAAGTTGCGGAAGACGATGTGGCAATGGGAATCGACCAAGGCGATCGAGGCCCCAGGATCGGCCAGGCCTACAAGGGCATCACTCGGCGCGGTGGACATGGACATTGGGGCAGTCGGCTGTGGCGGAATGGGTCTCACCCCAGCGAAAGCTCCGGCCCAACACAGCGGCCGGGGAGGCTGCCGGCCCGTTCGACGTGGGGGGGAGCGATCAGGCTTGGGCGGGTTCGAGAACCTTCCTCACGGCGGCGGTGAGCCGCGACTTCTGGTTGGCGCCGGTGTTGCGGTGCAGCACGCCCACCTTCACAGCCTTATCGATTTTGCTGAATGCGGCGTTGAGGCTCGTTTCCACGGCAGCCTTGGCTTCAGCTGCCGGCTCCTGGTTGTAGGCCGAGCAGGCGGTGAAGCAGCGCTTCATCAGGGTGCGCAGGGCCGATTTGTAGGTGCGGTTTCGCAGCCTGTTGCGCTCGGCGATCTCGATGCGCTTTTTCGACGACTTGTTATTGGCCACAGGTGCTGGCGCTGACTCGACAAACGAAGATCCTACCTTGCCATCAAGCCTTACTGCTGGCCGCTAGCGGGTGGGGGGGGCGGCCCGCTGGCGGGGGGCCAGCCAGCCGTAGCCTTATTTGCGTTCCGCACCCAGCCTGGATCAGGTTCCTGGATCGGCCGGGGAATCCGTTGCTGAAACCGTTTGTGAACGAGTTGGATCCATCGCAGCAAGGGCCTGGCCTGCAGGCCCTCGACCCTCCCCTGGGTCTGGCCAGTCTGCGGGATCCCGAGCAGGCTGGCGCCAGGCTGGCGGCCATCGCCCAACGGACTGAAGGAAGTGCGATGGCGGAGCAACAGGAGCGCGTGGCAGCGATCCTGCAGCGGGTGCGCCTCGAGGGTGACGAGGCCCTGTTCGATCTCACCCAGCGTTTCGACGGGGTGCGGCCCGATCCCCTCGCCATTCCGCCCGAGCGCCTGGCCCAGGCTTGGGAGTCCACGGCGCCCTCCCTGCGTGCCGCCCTGGAGCTGGCCCACGACAGGATCACGGCCTTTCATCGTCACCAGCTTCCCGCCGACCTGGCGGTGAGCGGACCCCATGGCGAGCGGCTCGGGCGCCGCTGGCGGCCCGTGGCGCGGGCGGGTCTCTACGTGCCCGGCGGGCGGGCCTCGTATCCGAGCACGGTGTTGATGAACGCAGTGCCGGCCCGCGTGGCCGGTGTGGAGCGCATCGTTATGGTCACGCCGCCGGGTCCGGATGGGGAGCCCAACCCCACGGTGCTGGCGGCCGCCCATCTCGCCGGGGTGCGGGAGGTGTATCGGGTCGGGGGGGCCCAGGCGATTGGGGCCCTGGCCTATGGCACCGCCTCCATTCCCCGGGTGGATGTGATCAGCGGGCCGGGGAACCTCTGGGTGACCCTGGCCAAGAAGGCCGTGTACGGCCAAGTAGGGATCGATTCCCTGGCGGGCCCCAGCGAGGTGCTGGTGATCGCCGACCACACGGCCCGGGCCGACCAGGTGGCCGCCGACCTGATGGCCCAAGCGGAGCACGATCCGTTGGCGGCCGCGATCCTGATCACCACCAGCGAGGAGCTGGCGGGGGCGGTGCCGACGGCGGTGGCGGCCCAACTCGCCCGTCACCCCCGGGCGGCGATCGTGCGCCAGGCCCTGGCTGACTGGGGCCTGATCGTGGTTTGTGGCGATCTGCAGGAGGCGGCCGAGCTCAGCGATCGGTTCGCGCCGGAGCACCTGGAGCTACTGGTGGAGGATCCGGAGGCCCTGGCCGAGCGGATCCAGCACGCCGGCGCCATCTTCCTGGGCTCCCACACGCCCGAGGCGGTGGGCGACTACCTGGCCGGTCCGAACCACACCCTCCCCACCAGCGGCACAGCCCGCTTCGCCGGGGCCCTGAGCGTGGAAACGTTCCTGCGCCACACCTCCCTGATCCAGTTCAACCGGGGGGCCCTGGAGGCCACCGGTGCGGCTGTGATCGAGCTCGCCGAGAGCGAGGGCCTCCACAGCCACGCTGAATCGGTGCGGCGCCGGCTTGATTGAAGGCCGCTCCAGCCCGCACCCGATCCGGCAAGCCGGGTCGGGCTTGAAGCCCTGGCCAACACCAAGCTGCTCTGGCCTTCATCCCACGCGGATGCTTCTGCAACAGCGGCGGCGGCCGATAGCGTGACAGCACCCTGCGCTTCCCCATGGCCTCCCCTGCGCTCCGTGCCCTGCCGCTCGTCGTGGCTGCCACTGGATTGCTGGGGGCCACCCTGCTGCTGCGCCTTCCCTCGGCAGCGAACCCTTCCCCAGGGGCGGCCTCTCCGCCACTCTCTCCATCCGTGCTGGCGAGCCCCGGAGCCCCCGCGGTTCCCGTGCCGGCTCCGCCCGGGCCCCCTGCTCCGGCTGGGCCCCCCGTTGCCCCGGCTGCCGGCCCGCTGCTGCCCACCCGGGCCGGTCTACCCACCGCATCCGACGGGCGCCATTACCCCCTGGTGCCGGTGGATCCCGGAGCCACCGCCAGCCTGCTCGCCCCGCTGGAGGAAGCCCTGCGTTCGGAGGCCACATCCGTGGCGGACCTGCCGGCCCTAGGCCACCAGCAGCAGGTGATCTATCGGGTGCTGGCCTACCAGCCTGAGCAGGCCGATCGGGTGCGTGCCGCCCTGCCAGTGCGCTGGCGTCCGGTGTTCGACCATCACATCCGGGCCCGGCGGGAGTTCATCGCCATGCATGATCCGCGCCGGCGGCCGGCCAACCTGCCCGCCTGGCGGATCATTCCCCCGGAACCCGCCGCCAACCTGCTGCGCTACTACCGCGAGGCCGCCGCCGCCACGGGCATCCCATGGGAGGTATTGGCTGCGGTGAATCTGGTGGAGAGCGGCATGGGGCGCATTGATGGGGTGTCGGTGGCCGACGCTCACGGCCCGATGCAGTTTCTCCCCAGCACCTGGGCCGAGCCGGGCATCGGCAACGGGGGCAACATCCGCGATCCCCGCACGGCTATTCACGGCGCCGCCCGCTACCTGGTGCGCCGCGGCGGCCTCAAGGACATCCGCAAGGGGCTGTGGGGGTACAACAACAGCGACCACTACGGCCAGGCGGTGCTGGAGTACGCCGCCCTGCTCAAGGAGGACCCCCGGGCCTACACGGGCCTTTACCACTGGGAAATTCACTTCGCCTCCGCCGCCGGTGACCTCTGGCTGCCGGTGGGTTATCTGGAGGCCCGGCCGGTGCCGGCCACCACCTGGCTCAAGACCACGCCGGTGGGGGCGCCGCCGCCGGGGAGTTCGGGCTACTGAGCTCTGGAGCGGATCCCGCGCGCGGCGATCAGGACCACGGTTCAAGCCGGCCGGTGAGGCTCACTCTGTAGGTGACCCTCAGCGTTTCACCAGGTCCCGCACACCCGGCACCCCAGCCACGATCTCGCCCACCAGCACTTGATCGGTGAGGTTCACGAATAGGCCGTTTTCCAGGACTCCGGGGATGTTGTTGATCGTCTTTTCCAGGGCCTCTGGATCGCTGATGCCCCCGGCGAACTTCACATCCAGCACGAGGTTGCCCTGGTCGGTCACCACCGGGCCGGCCTTGCGCACCGCCATGCGCAGCTGGGCATCACCGCCCAGCTCAGCCAGCTGGCCTTTCACCTGGCGCCAGGCGCCGGGCAGAACCTCCACCGGCAGCAGGAACCCCAGGTTGAGGGTGTCCACAAGCTTGGTGCTGTCCACCACCACCACGAAGCGTTTGGCGCGCACGGCCACCAGCTTCTCCTGCACGTGGCAGGCGCCGCCTCCCTTGATCAGCTGGAAGGAGGGATCCACCTCATCGGCGCCATCGATGGCCAGATCGATCCGATCCACGGCATTGAGGCTCTGAAGGGGGATGCCGAGCTCTGCCGCCAGCACCTCACCCTGGAAGGAGGTGGTGACCCCCACGATGTCGTGCAGCTCGCCGCGGCGGAGCTTCTCGCCTAGGCCCTGGATCATCAAGGCGGCGGTGGAGCCGGAGCCCAGGCCCAACACCATGCCGTCGCGGATCTGTTCCACGGCGGCCGCGGCAACCGCCTGCTTCATCTGATCCTGCAGGTCCGACATCGCTAGCGCTTGCTGAGGCGCCAGACCGTAGCAGGGAGGGGGGGAAGCCTTGGTCTGCCCAAGCAACGGCGATGGGTGGCCTCCAGATGGACTCCGAATGCTCGTGGAGCCCTTGGCCATCAAAAAGGGGCCCAGCCGTGAGCGACTGGACCCCTGGGCGGGGAGCGATCAACTCAGCCCGCCGATCCCTTGGCTGGCAGGGCCGCCGGACGGATCGAGAGCTGCATCTCCTTCTGCCCCCGCACCACCTTCAGGGCCAGGGGTTGGCCCACCTGGGCCTGCTCCACGGCCTGCAGCAGGGCCGAAGGGTTGAGCACCGGTTGGTCGGCAATCGACACCACCAGATCTCCCCGCTTGAGGCCGGCAGATTCGGCGGGGCTTTCGGGCAGCACCTTCTGCACCAGGGCGCCGTCGCGCTCGGGAAGCTGCAGCAGCGCATCGGGGTCGCGGTTGTTCTCCCGGGCCACCCGGGCCGTGAGGGGCACCAGCTGGAGACCCAGATAGGGGTGGATCACCTTGCCCCCCTCGGCCAGCTGGCCCGCCACCCGTTTGGCCAGGTTGATCGGGATCGCGAACCCCAGGCCGGCGCCGGGGCCGGAGCGCACCAGGGTATTGATGCCGATCACCTCACCGCTGGCATTGATCAGCGGACCGCCTGAGTTGCCGGGGTTGATGGCCGCGTCGGTCTGGATCAGGTCGAGGCGCTTGTCGGCGAAGCCGAGGCTGTTGATATCGCGGTGCAGGCTGCTCACGATGCCGAGGGTTACCGTGCGCTCGAGGCCGTAGGGGCTGCCCAGGGCAATCGCCCAGTCGCCCACCTCGAGGGCCTCGGAATCGCCCAGGGGGGCGGCCTTGAGATCGCCTTTGCGGCCCACCCGCACCACGGCCAGGTCGGTGACCGGATCGGCCCCCACCACGCTGCCGTCGAGCTGGCTGCCATCGGCGAGGGTCACTTCAACGCTGTCGACCGAATCCACTACGTGGGCGTTGGTGAGCACCAGGCCGCGGCTGGCGTCGATCACCACCCCCGATCCCTGGCCGCGCTCGCGCATCGAGCCGGAGGGGTCGCCGAAGAGATCGCGCAGCAGCGGATCAAGCATGGCCGGATCGAAGGGCTGGCGCGCCACGTTGCGCTCGGTGTCGATGCGCACCACAGCGGGGCCCACCCGGCGGGCAGCATCCGCCACAAAGCTGTGGCCCTCCGCGCTGAGGACTGCTGCTGCTGCGCTGGCGGGTGGGGTGGTCGGCTGCGGTGTGCCCAGCTCCGCGCCTGGGGACGGGGCGGCCGCCTCGGCAGGGTCGTTGGCGGGGGCAGAGGGGGAGCGCCCCAGCGGGGTGGAGGGCACCCCCTGGATCGGAATCGCCTGGGCGGGCAGCGGGGGCAGGGCCCCCACCGCGAGCAGAACCACCAGGACCAGCGGCAGCAGTGGCGCGCTGAGCCGACGAAGAAAGCGTTTCAGTGGAGGAGGCCGTAAGGACACGACCTCCGAAAACTAGGGGCACTCCAGGGCCTGCCAGCGCAGCAGGCGATGCCGGATTTCCCCATCCCCTGTCAGCTCCAGCAGTCGTCCCCCCGGATCAGCGGCCCGGCCCAGCGGGCAGGGCTGAACGGGCCCGTAGCCGAGCAGGGTGGAGGGGCAGCCGAGCAGGGGGACCTCCGGCCGGCCGGGCAGGCTGGCCTGCCAGTGCTGGTGCACGTGGCCGAAGACCACCCCCCGCACCTGCGGCGCCGCCGCCAGCAGGGCCATCAGGCGCTCCCCCTCCTCCAGGGCGATGGCATCGAAGCCCGGGTCGCCGATCGCCAGCGGCGGATGGTGCAGCGCCACCAGCAGATGCCCCGTCGCCGCCGGGGTCGTCAGCGCCTGCCTTAGCCAGGCCCACTGGGCCGGATCCAAGCGCCCCCCCTCTCCGCCAGCGCAGTGGCTGTCGAGGGCCAGCAGGCTCCACCCCGGTGCCGGCTCCAGGGGCCAGAGCCCGGGGCCGATCCTGGCCTGACGGCCGAGGGTGGCACGGAGTAGGTGGGGATGGTCGTGGTTGCCCGCCAGCAGGAACGGTGTCGCTAGCCCCGCCGGCGTGGGGGCGGGGAGGGGTTCGGGGAGCTCGGATCGCAGAATCTCGCCGAGCCGGCGGTAGCCACCCCAGCTCTCGTCCTGGCAGAGGTCGCCGCTGATGAGTAGCTGATCAGGGAACGCCCCACCGGCCCGGAGCTGGGCGAGGGCCTGCCGGAGCCCGTGCCGCAGCAGGGCCGCTGGCCTGCGGCCCCGCAGGCTGCCGGCCGGGTCCGCCAGCAGGTGGGGATCACTGAGCTGTAGGAGGCGCAGGGGGGGGACCATTCCCAACAAGTCTTGACGAGTGGGGCGCACCCGTGGGCGGGGGCGGGCCGATTCCGAGAAGATCGTCCTTAAGTTGCCCGCCGAGAAGGCTGCGTGCCATGCCCTCCATCCCGCCCGGCACCCGCCAGCGCTGTGAGCTCTGCCAGGTGGAGATTCAGGGGATGGTGGGGGGTGCCGATCTGGTGCACTTCAGCATGGGTGCGCCGGGCACCCGGGCGAAGCTGTGGGCCAGGGTCTGCC